>Ga0326597_10003066_pt1 | contig 24424 bp, 14 predicted proteins | sample RVTome_12_FD_203789 | JGI IMG/M metagenome (GOLD analysis project Ga0326597, IMG submission 203789) | Soil microbial communities from uranium-contaminated site in the Upper Colorado River Basin, Wyoming, United States - RVT100D185 | ecosystem: Environmental > Terrestrial > Soil > Contaminated >... | reverse complement strand
GAGAGGTTGGCTCTCAACGAGGACACGCTCTGGTCCGGCGGGCCGAGGGACTGGAACAACCCCGACGCGAGGTCGTGGCTCCCGAAAATGCGCGCGGCGGTCCTCGCCGGGCGCTACGTCGAGGCCGACGTCCTCGCGAAGAAGATGCAGGGGCCGTACAACCAGTCCTACCTGCCGCTGGGGGACCTCCTCGTGGACTTCGAGCTCGCAGGAGAGGTCGAGGGGTACGCTCGCGCGCTCGACCTCGATCGGGCGGTCGCCACCACGACCTTCCGGGCGGGCGGGGTCACGCACACGCGGGAGGCCTTCGCGAGCTTCCCGGACCAGGTGGTCGTCCTCCGGGCGAGCGCGGACCGCCCCGGCCAGGTGTCGCTCACCGCGCGGCTGACGAGCCCGCTCCGCCACGCCGTCGGTCCCGACGGTTCACTCGCCATTGCCCTGCGCGGGCGCGCGCCCAGCCACGTCGATCCGAGCTACCTCGGCGACACGAAAGACGCGGTGCGCTACGACGAGGGTGAGGACGCCGAGGGCATGCGGTTCACCGCGATCGTGCGCGCGAGCGCGCGCGGGGGAGAAGTGCGGACGACGCCCGAGGGACGCCTCCAGGTGAAGGGAGCGGACGAGGTGACCCTCCTCGTTTCCGCGGCCACGAGCTTCGGTGGCTTCGACCTCTCGCCCGCGCACGAGGGCCGGGATCCCGACGCCGCGGCCAGAGCACCGCTCGCCGCCGCGGTCGCGAAGCCGCTTGCGGCCCTGCGCGAGGCCCACGTCGCCGACCACGCCCGTCTCTTCGGCCGCGTGGGCCTCGATCTCGGCGCTCCCGCCGTCGACCGGCCGACCGACGAGCGCCTGCGCACCTACCGCCACGGCGAGGACCCCGCGCTCGTGGCCCTCGTCTTCCAGTACGGCCGCTACCTCCTTGTCGCGAGCTCGCGCCCCGGCACCCAGCCTGCGAACCTGCAGGGGATCTGGAACGAAGACGTCCGTCCGCCGTGGAGCTCGAACTGGACGATGAACATCAACAGCGAGATGAACTACCGGCGGAGGTGACGGCCCTTCCCGAGTGCCACGAGCCGATGCTGCGCTTCGTGTCCGAGCTCGCGCGAAACGGCGAGAAGACCGCACACGTGAACTACGGCGCGCGGGGCTGGGTCGCCCACCACAACTCCGATCTCTGGCGGCAGTCGGCCCCGGTCGGCGACTTCGGACAGGGCGAGCCGAAGTGGGCGAACTGGCCGATGGGGGCGGTCTGGCACTCGATGGATCTCTGGGAGCACTACGCGTTCACCCGCGACGAGGCGTGGCTGCGGGACTTTGCGTGGCCGCTCCTGCGGGGAGCGGCGGAGTTCGCGCTCGACTGGCTGGTGCCCGACGGGAAAGGCGGCCTCGCCACCGCGCCGTCGTTCTCGCCCGAGAACGAGTTCCGCGCTCCGGGGGGCGAGGTCGCCCAGACGTCGCAGTCGACGGCTTCCGACATGGCTCTGTTGCGGGAGCTGTTCGCGAACGCGATCGAGGCCGCCACGATTCTCGATGTGGACACGGGCTTCCGTGCCGAGATGCGGGGCGCGCTCGCGAAGCTCCCGCCGTACCGGATCGGCGGCGGCGGGCAGCTCCAGGAGTGGAGCGAGGACTTCGAGGAGCCCGAGCCGCACCACCGTCACCTGTCGCACCTCATCGGCCTCCACCCGGGCCGGAGCATCACCCCGGACGAGACGCCGGCCCTCGCCGCGGCGGTGCGCCGTTCGCTCGAGCTGCGGGGCGACGACAGCACGGGCTGGTCGATGGCCTGGAAGGTGAACCTGTGGGCCCGCCTCGGCGACGGGGACCGCGCGCATCGGCTGATCGGCTACCTGCTTCGCCTCGTCGAGACGACGCGCACCGACTACGTGGGCGGGGGTGGGGTCTACGCCAACCTCTTCGACGCCCACCCCCCGTTCCAGATCGACGGCAACTTCGGTGTCACCGCCGGCATCGCCGAGATGCTCCTGCAGTCCCACCGCCGCGCCGCGGACGGGCGGACGAGCGTCGTCGACCTCCTCCCCGCCCTGCCCTCTGTCTGGCCGACGGGCAGCGTGCGTGGCCTGCGTGCCCGTGGCGCCTTCGCCGTCGACGTCGAGTGGGAGGACGGCCGGCTGGAGTCGGCCACCCTGCGCGCGGACCGCGGCGGGCCGTGCGTCGTCCGGTACGGGGCGCGGACGCTGTCGCTGCAGACGCGGCCCGGCGAGACGATTCGCCTCGACGGCTCTCTCCAGCGCCGGTCGCTCGTTCGACCGTAGCCCGCCGCCGCCCGTCCCCGGCCGCACAAGGAAGCCTTCGCCTGCCCGCGACCTCCGAAGCACCGCCGGTCACGGCGGAGGGTCCGCCGATCCCTGGGTCTACCTGGACCCGCAAGCGGGCCCGGCCGCGGCCATCGCCAGGCGCTCGGGATCGGGCGGGAACGAGGCCACGAGACGGTCGGCGAGACCGACCAGCCGGTCTCGGGCTCCCTCGCCCTCGAGCCTCTTCTCGAAGGCCTCGAACTCCGTCTCCATGACGTCGAGCTCGGGACCGGTCAGGACCTGAAGGGCCATCGGATAGAGGATGCGGTCCTCCTTGAGGATGTGCTGTCTCAGGAGGGCGACGAAGTCGGAGCCGTGGGTCAGGAGCTCGAGCCGCTCCGCGTCCTCGATCTCACCCGTGCCGCCTCCGAGCTGCCGGAGGGCGGCGACGTGGGCGCGCCCCACCCGATGCTCGTGGAGCATCACCGCAACGGGACCGCTGTCCCGCGAGAAGCCCCGTTCGATCAGGCGCTGGAAGAGGATGTCCTCCTCCTTCCCGTGGTGGTACGCATCGGCGAAGCCACGGAAGAAGGCGGCGTAGTCGGCCACGAGGGGGCGCTCCGGCCGGAGGCCTCCCTCGACTCCCACCCGGAAGCTCTCGAGCGAGCCCAGCACCCGCTCGATGAGGCGGTGCTCCTCCATCAGGATCTCGACCACCTTCTGCACGTCCCCTCCTTCTTTCCTTGGTGCCCAACGACACCTTATCCCCCGACCGGATATGGAGCGCCATGACGGTCGTCATGGGTGCTCGCCCGCGCCCATGGATAGGATCCAACAGCGTCTGTGACCGGGGAGGGACAAGTGGCCGCACCTCCACCGATGTTTCGCACCGCCCGCGGGCTCCGCGGCCTGTTCGCGGCGGCGCTCCTCGCGACGGGGCCGGGTGTCGCCTCCGCGCAGGGCGAGATCGACTGGGTGGAGGTGGGTCTCGCCCTCGGCGGAGACGGCCAGGCCACCGTCACCTACCAGACTCGCTGGCGCACGACGGGCACGATGAGCGGCTTCTACTTCCAGGGAGAGGCCGCGACGCCTCGCTTCCGGAGCGGGACGGCCGACTTGCCCGACGGCCGGCGGGTGCCCCTGTCGATCGCACCGGCCGGGCCTCGTCGCTTCGACATCGTGCTCGAGGGCGGAGCGCGCTTCGGACCGGGCGAGGCCACCTACGTCTTCTCCTACGACGCCGACCTCGGCGCCTCCGGGCAGGTCGCCCTCACCCCGGGCGACGACGGCCGGCCGCTCACCGTCTTCAACTGGTCCCCGGTCGAGTGGGACGAGCCCCTCGGGCACGAGACGCTCGTCGTCGTCTTCAAGTCGGTGCCCGCTCCCCGCCGGGGCGAGATCTCGCTCGAGGAGGCGGCGGCGGCCGGGCTGCGCACCGAGCCGTGGGTGAACGAGCGATACCTCATCACCTACCGCGGCGAGGGCGACCCTCCGGTGTTGTGGGTGCGCTTGCACCAGGACGACGTTCCCGCCCGCGGGAGCCACCGCGTGCAGGTCTACCTTCCCGGTGAGCGGTTCTCTCCCCTCGCCGCCGCCCAAGAGCGCCGTCGGGAGGCGGCGGTGGCGTCGGGGGAGCGCCGCCGGACTGCGGAAGCTGCCGCCGCCGAGCGCCGCCTCCGGCAAGCCGAGGAGCGGCTCCGCCTGCGCGCGGTGTACGTCTTTCCCCTGCTCCTCGGCTTCTCTCTCGTCGGCCTCGTGATCGCCGGGCGCAAGCTCAAGGGTCTCGCCCGCGCCCACGCCACCGCGCCCGACGTGCTCTGGGAGCGCGACGACTGGGAGCCCCCGCGCCTGCGGTTGCAGACCTTCCGCAAGCCGGGCAAGGTGGCCGAGCTCGGACGGCTCGAGGCGCTGACGCTCCTCGGGCTGCCTTTCACCGTGATCCTGGCCATGATCCTCGACCTGCTCGAGACGCAGCGCCGCCTGCGGCGGGAGATGAGGGACGGCGCGCTGTGGCTGGCGCGGCAGGGCGACGCCCCGCCCGCCGAGGAGCCCTACCGCGCGTTCGTCTGGGAGGCGCTCGGTGACAAGCTCGCCCCGGCGCCGCCCGGGCTCGCGGGGCGGCTGGGCGAGCTGCTCGTGGGCACGGTGCAGCGCAAGGCCTGGGACGCCGACCTCGACGCCACCCGCGATCACCACCGCCGGCTCTTCGCGGAGCTGTTTCCCGACGTCGCGGCGGTCGAGGGCCGTCGCTTCGATGGGGCGACCCGTGACGACACGGACTACTTCCCGTGGTGGGTGAGTCGCCACCACTCGTCTGGTCCGGGGGTCTGGCGGAGCGAGAGCCCGGCCCCCTTCGAGGGCGGAGGCGGGAGCTTCGGCGGCGCCGGAGCCACCGCTTCGTTCGACGCGCCGCTTAGGGCGCTGGGCCCCGCGCCCGAGCGGCTGTCCATGGCCGCCTTCGGCGCCGACGAGCTGGTGGGAACGTACGAGCACGGCGCTTGCCACAGCGCGTGTCACTCCGCCTGCCACTCGGCCTGTCACTCGGCGTGTCACTCCGCCTGCCACAGCGCGTGTCACTCCGCCTGCCACTCGGCCTGTCACTCCGCCTGTGTCTCCGGGGGGTCCCATTGAGCGCGCTGTGGCCCACTCGGGCCGAGGCCGCCTCGCTCCGCTTCCTCCTGCCCATGGCCGGACTCGAGGTGCGAGTGGTCGTGGCCGCGTCTTTCTTCGTGGCGGGCGCCGCGGCCTGGTGCCTGATCCCGTCCCCGGTGTCGGCCCTTGGCCTCGTGCTCGTGCTGGCCGGGCACCTGCCGCTGTGGGTGCGGACGCAGACGACCGCTCCCGGCGGCGCCACCCCGCAGCACGAGGAGGTCTGGGCGCCGGCGGAGGACGACTGGCTCGATCGGGTGCTCGCCCACGAGCGGCGGGGAGCGAAGTGGGACACGACGCCCTGGGATGTCTCGAATCTCCTCGGCGCGGTGACCCTCGTCGGGTTCCTCGTTCTCCTCTTCTTCACCGCCGCTCTTGCCGCCGGAACCCTCCTCGGCGCGGACGGCTTTCTCCGCGTCCTCGTGGCGGGAGCGCTCCTCATCGTCCCTCTCTGGATCAACGGCATGCGGACCACCTGGAATCCGAGCGAGCTCCGGAAGAAGGGCGAGGCCCTCGCCGTCGCCCGGGCCGAGGCCGAGCGCCTGGGCGCCGGCGCCTTCGACCCTGTGCCGCTCCTCGCGCTGCGCGAGGGACGCCGGGGGCGCTACCCGGTCGACGCGCGGCTCATGCTCCGTCCCGCCCGCGAGGACGGCTCCGGCTTTCTCGGAGTGCAGATTCAGGTCGCGATGAACGGCGTGCAGGGGACGGACTACCCGTACCTCTACGCCGTCGTCCTCGGCAAGGAGGGCTTCGATCTGCCCGCCGCCTCGGGGCGTCACTCCTTCTCGGGGGTGCGCCTCGTCGTCGAGCCGGGGAAGAGCGAGGGGGTGCGCTACCTCGTGGTCCGCCAGCACGCCGACAAGCAGGGGGGCTGGCACACGGAGCCCGAGCACATCCGGGCGATCGTCGGGGCGGCCCTCGAGAAGGCCCGCGAGGCCTGGCGCGACAACGGCGGGGAGGTCGCGGGGTGATCGGCGTCCTCCGGCGTCGATCACGCGCGGTCCCGTCCGTCCCCGTGCCTCTCGAGCGGGCGCCGAGAGGGCCGCTCTGGGTGAATCTCTCTCCGGAGCAGCCGCACCCCATCGACCTGCGCTGGGTGGACGAGCTCATGGCGAGCGCCCGCCCCCACTTGCGGGTGCGGCCCGAGGACGAGCTTCTCATCCTCGTCCCCAACACCCCGGTCAAGGTGAACGCCACCGCGCTCCGCATGCTCACCGCCCTCGTGGACGGGAAGGCGGGGATCGCCGAGGTGCTCGCGCGGGAGGGCGACGGGCCGCGGCGCCGCGCCGAGATCCACGCCTTCTTCACCGACCTCGCCGCCTGGCTCAGCGGCGGCCTCGGCGAGGGGCAGGGCCGCCGGGCGGTCGTGCACGAGCCCTTCACCGCCGAGTTCTGCGCCTACCCTCTCGTCTCCGAGATCGCCCTCACCTACCGCTGCACCCTCACCTGCGCCTTCTGCTACGCCGGCTGCGGGGCCTCTGGCCTCCCGGAGGGGTGGAGCGAGGAGCGGGTCATGACCGACGACGAGGTCTGCCGCGTCCTCGACGTGATCCGCCACGACGCCCGCTGCCCGAGCGTCAGCCTCACCGGCGGCGAGCCGACGCTGCACCCCGGCCTCCTCCGCTTCGTCCGGCACGCCAGGGGGCTCGGGCTCCGGGTCAACCTGATCTCGAACGGCCAGCGGCTCGACGCCGCGTTCGCCCGCGCGCTCGCCGAGGCCGGCCTCGATTCCGCGCAGCTCTCGCTCGAAGGAGCCGACCCCACCCTCCACGACTCCCTCGTGGGCCGGCGGGGAGCCTTCGACCGCTTGTGGGCGGGACTCGAGCGCCTCCGCGAGAGGGGCGTCCGTGTCCACACCAACACCACGGTGAGCCGCCGCAACGTCGACGCGCTCGAGGCGATCGTCGACCTCGTGGCCGCCCGTGGGCTCGACCGCCTCACCATGAACCTCGTCATTCCCTGCGGCACCGCGAGAGGCGACGCGACGCTCGCCGTGCCCTACTCCGAGGCGGGGGAGCACGTGCTCCGCGTGAAGGCGCGGGCGGAAGCGAAGGGTGTCGAGCTCGTCTGGTACTCGCCTCTGCCGCTGTGCCTGTTCAACACCGTCGCCGAGGGTCTCGGCAACCGTGGGTGCGCGGCGGCGGACGGGCTCCTCCACGTCAACCCCGCCGGCGACGTCCTTCCCTGCTCGAGCTTCGCCCACACCGAGAGCCTCGGGAACCTGCTGCGCGAGCCGTTCGACGTCGTGTGGCGCTCGCGGGCCGCCCGCTTCTTCCGGGCCAAGCAGATGATGCCGTCCGCCTGCCACCGCTGCCCCGAGGCGGCGGCGTGCCAGGGGGCGTGCGTCCTCTACTGGCGCGAGGTGGGCCTCGCCGAGCTGGGTGGGCGGTCCGACGAGAGACCGTCCCTTCCCGAGGGCTTCGCAAGAGGAGAGACGATCCGCGGGGCGAGGCCGTGAGCAAAGCGCCGTCGACGAGCGCCGCTCGTGACGCCGACCGACCGCGACGTTGCGTGGCCTGAGCGCCGGGCTCGCCCACGAACGCCGTTGCGACGAAGCGAGCCGGCGTCGTTCGCATCGTGAGCATGCTCTCGGCGGGGCGAAGCAGACACCGGAGCTCGAGTCCACGAGCTTTCGCCGAGAGAGTTCCGAGGCGAGAGCACGGTCTCCCCGACGCCGTCGATGCACCGACGTCACTCGGTCCTTCGGCGCTGCGCGCATTGCGATCACCGCGAATACGCGAGAGTGATTTTCTTCACCGGGTCGGCAGGAAAGCGTTGACGACCTCGCGCTCGCGAGGTTAGGGTCTACGCCGTCGTTCTTGCGACAGGACGAAACGTCCGGGTCGGTTCTCGTCGATTCGAGTCGAGAAGGCACGTCGTCCACGGCGTGCCGACAGATGGAGAAGACGATGAGAAGCAAACCGGCCCTGCTCGGGAATGCTGTCGCTCCTGGTCTCTCGCGGGGCGTCCTGCTCCTCGCCGCCCTCGGGTCGTCGCTGGGTGGCGCATCCGCGGAAGCGAGCGGCCCCTGGGCGTTTCCGGTGGGGGCGGCCGAGTCCGGCGAAGGCTGGTACGTCAGCCTCGGGCTCGGGGCAAGCTGGACCAGCTCGAGCGGCGTGTCCTACAACGGACACCTTGCCGAGGACTGGTTCAAGTCCAGCGGCGCGTCGCTCGGCCAGCCGGTGTACGCCGCCGCGGATGGACGGATCGTCGTTCTTCGCGAGAACTGCGGCAACTACGTCGATGTGGTCGTGATCGAGCACGACGACACCGACGGCCAGCCCGTCTACAGCCTCTACGGTCACGTCGAGGCCGACGGCTACGTGGTCGAAGGCCAGCAGATCCAGAGGCGGCAGCAGCTCGGCGTCATCGGCGATCCCGGCGTCTTCGTGCCCCACCTTCACTTCTCGATCTTCAACCGCACCGCCTTCGTGGGGGGACCGCTCTCCAACTGCTCCGACGTTGCGAACGGCCGCTACGTCGCGAGCGGCTACTCGGGACGGTCCAACGACTACGATCCGAGCCTCGACTACTACGACCCCTCGAACGACGGCATCGCCGACAACCGGTTCTATCACCCCCGCCGCTTCCTGCAGGCCCGGCTGACCGCCGGTCCCTTGGGCACGAACCTGGCTCGGGGCAGCGTCGACTGGCGAGCGAGCAGCCTCTACACCAACGCTTTCGCGGGGAACAAGGCCTACGACGGGGTCCTCTCCGCCCAGAGCAAGTGGACGAGCAACGGAGCGAGCGTGGAGTCCTGGCTCGCGCTCGACCTCGGGGCGGCCTACACCCTGACCGGGTTCGTCGTTCGTCATGCCGGGGCCGGTGGTGAGCCGACGTGCTACAACACGCAGTCCCACCGGATCGAGATCGGAGGCTCGTTCTCCGGACCCTGGACGTCGCTGGCGACCGTCAGCAACGTCGGTCAGAAGAACAGCACCACCACCGTTCTCCCCGGCTCGGTCGCCGCGCGCTACGTCCGGCTCTACGTCGAGGACGCGGGCATCGACAACTACGCCCGCATCGCCGAGCTCGAGGTCTACGGCGGGGTGAACGTCGCGCGCGGCGCCGTGGGCTACGCGACGAGCAGCTTCTACAACGGCGAGTCGGTCGGCAGCAAGGCCTACGACGGGGTTCTCTCCCCGACGAGCAAGTGGACCAGCGACGGCACAAGCGCCCAGTCCTGGCTCGCGCTCGACCTCGGCCGCAGCTACAGAATCACCGGCTTCATCGTCCGGCACGCCGGCGCGAGCGGGGAGCCCGGCTTCTACAACACCCAGGCCTTCCGCCTCGAGTCCGGCAGCTCGATCCTGGGCCCGTGGACGACGATCGCGACCGTCGCCAACGGCTCCCAGCAGCCCGTCAGCACGCTCCCGCTCGCTACCCCGGTGAGCGCCCGCTACGTGCGCCTCTACGTCGAGGACGCCGGAATCGACAACCACGCCCGCATTCCCGAGCTCGAGGTCTACGGTACCGTCAACCGCGCTCGGACCGCAGCCGACTGGTCGGCCAGCAGCTCGTACAACGCCGCCTCCTCGGGAGACAAGGCCTACGACGGCGTCGTCTCCCCGGCGAGCAAGTGGACGAGCAACGGCGCGAGCGCCCAGTCCTGGCTGGCGCTGGACCTCGGCGCGGTCCGCGCCCTGACGAGCTTCGTCGTCCGCCACGCCGGTGCGGGCGGCGAGCCCACGTACTACAACACGCAGTCCTACCGGATCGAGATCGGAAGCTCGCTCCTTGGTCCCTGGACCAGCGTGGCCACGGTGAGCAACACCTCCCAGCAGAGCGTCACCGTCTCCACCCTCGCCGGCCCCGCGAGGGCTCGCTACGTCAGGCTCTACGTGCTCGATGCCGGCATCGACAACTACGCCCGCATCCCCGAGCTCGAGGTCCACGCCTTGCCCTGAGGGAAGGCCGCCCGCGAGGTCGGGTTCCGCGGGCCTCGATCGCTCGCGGGCAGTCCGGGTGGAAGTGCTCCGCGAGCGAGGCCGAGAGATTCTCCGTCGGATGGGGGCGCCCTTCCTCGGGAGTACCGGGAGTATTTCAAGGTTTGGCCTTGCTGAGATCGCGGAAGAGATCCGGCACGGGTGCGGTCTGACTTTCGCCACGGGAGGCTAGACCGCGACCGTTCTCCCGATCGCCGTGAACAGGACGAGCCGCTCGCGCACCGGCTGTCCGCTCGCCTGCGCGAGCCCCCGCCCGTACAGCTGCAGCTGGGGAGCGTGGTGGGCGGCCTGGACGAGGGCCTGCTCCTCGGCGACGTTGTCGGTCTTGTAGTCGACGATCACGAGCTGCCCCTCTTCTTCGAACACGAGGTCGACCACGCCCTCCACCAGGTTCTCCCCGTCGGAAAACCACACCCGCATCTCGCGCCACACGCGAGCGGCCCGTCCCGCCCGCTGGAGGACGGGCAGGGCGAGGGCCCGCGCCACCTGGTCGGATGCGCGCCTTGCCGCCGCGTCGTCGAGCCCGTAGGCGGGGGCGAGCGCGTCGGCCATGGCCCGCACGCGCTCGGGGGGTGGCTCCTCCCCCGCCTCCAGGGGCACCCACTCGAGCAGTCGGTGGACGAGGCTCCCGAAGTCGCGCCCGGCGCCGTCCAGGCCCACCGCCGGGGGGGGCGCGGTGCGGGCGGCCAGGCGCGTGGCGGAGACCGGCACGCGGGGGCGCTCGGCCGCCGCGGCCACGAGCTCCCGGCGCTCCTCCTCCCAACGGGCAGCCACGGCGTCTCCGCCCTCGGCCCCGGCCAGCGCCCACAGCTCCGCGCGCTGGCTCTTCTCCTCGGGGAACGGCAGCGTCTCCGCGTCGACGATCCGCACGTCGGCGTCGGAGGCGGCGGGCAGGCGCACGACGAGGTCCCGCCAGAACTCCCCGAGGGCGGCGTCGACGGGGGGCCTCGGGACGACGAGCAGGTCACGGGCCCGGGTGCACGCCACGTAGAGCAGCCGGCGGTTCTCCGCCCACTGCCTCTTCTCCTCCCGCCGCACGAGCGTGTCCCACCCTTCCGGCTGGCAGCCGCCGCGGAAGCCGATGGCGATCTTCCCTTCCTCCCACAGCGGGACGGTGTCGGGGGAGAAGCGGCCCCGGTCGGCCGTGTCGTAGAGGGCGACGATCGGGGCTTCGAGGCCCTTCGACTTGTGCACGGAGAGGACCCTCACCGTGTCGGGATCGCCGGGCCGGGTCGAGGGCAGGTCGGGCTCCTCGCGCGCGCTCGAGGTTCGCTCCGCGAGCAGGTTCGTGAAGCCGCGCAGGGTGAGAGCGCCGAGCGAGGACGCCTCGCGGGCGAGGGTCTGGACCTTCTCGAGGTTGGCCACCTGGGCCTCGCCCCGCCGCGTTCCGGTGAGGGCGGCCAGCACCCGGGTCTCGTCGTAGAGGCGGTCGAGGAGAGCGGGGACGCCCAGCCGCGTCCTCAGCCCGTGCAGGCGGGCGAGGACCTCGAGGGCGGGACGAAGCGTCAGCGCCCCCGGGGTGTCCTCAAGGGCCGCGGCCAGCAGGTCCAGCCGTCCCCCGGCCAGGGCGTGGGCCACGATGTCCCGATCGCTGACACCGAAGAAAGACGAGCGCAGCGCGGCGACGAGCGAGAGGCGGTCGGACGGGTCGTCGACGGCGCGAAGGACGGCGAGGGCCTCGTGCACCTCCTGCCGGTCGAAGAACGATTTCCCGCCCTCCACCGTGAAGCGCAGACCCGCCGCCTCGAAGGCCTCCTCGAGGTGCCGCACCTGGGTGAGCCGGCGGGCCAGGACCATCACGTCTCCGGCGCGGCTGGGCCGCGCCTGACCCGTGCCCGGGTCCCTCACCGCGTGGGCGCCGCGCGCGGCCTCGGCGAGGAACGCGGCGAGTGCCCCCGCCTCGGCCGCGAGAAGGTCCTCGCCGCTTGCCGCGGTGGGGGCGGGGAAGCGCAGGGCCACGACCGACGCCTCGTCGGAGAGCCCCGGGGGCGGGTCGATGGGCTCGTAAGCGGTCTGGTCGGCTTCGTCCGAGGCCTGGATGAGCTCGCCGAAGACCCGGTTGACGAAGCGCAGGATCGACGGGCGCGAGCGGAAGTTCTGCCGCAGGTGGAGGACGGCCCGCCCCCGCGCGCTCTCCGCCTCCCGTGCGAGCTCGCGGAAGAGGCGCACCTCCGCCCGGCGGAACCGGTAGATGGACTGCTTGGCGTCTCCCACCACGACGAGCGCGCCCGGGCGATCGCCGGCAAGCAGGCGCGCGAACTCGACCTGGAGAGGATCGGTGTCCTGGAACTCGTCGATGATCAGGTAGCGGAAACGCCGCTGGAAGTACGTGCGGACCGAGGGCCGGTCGCGCAGCGCGTCCCGGGCCCGCAGCAACAGGTCGAGGAAGTCGAGGACACCCGCCTGCGCCTTGCGCCTCTCGTACAGCGCGACGACCCCGCCGAGGGCGCGCACGAGCCGGCCGTGCATCGCCGCTCCACGTCCCACCGTCCACGCCGTCTTCGCCTCTTTCGTCCACGCGGCGATCTCTCGTCCCTCGGCGAGAGCCTCGGGTGAGGGCCAGTGCGGCTTGAAGCCCGCGTTGGAAGGGATCGTCGGCAGCGCGAGAAGGTGGGCGACGAGCGCGTCGCCGGCGAGAAAGCGCGCCTGGTCGGCGAAGTCGGCGAGCAGCACGAGCTGCGCGGCCAGGCGGTCGCCCTCGCGGGCCGAGGCGGCGAGGGTCTTGCCCCGCGCCGTTTTCGCGTGGAGCTCCTCCCTCGCCCGGTGAGGGTCGAAGGGGTCCTCGGCCGCCACCGGCACGAGGTCCCGCTGCTCGATCAGCATGCGAGCCAGGCCGCGCAGCGACGTCCGCTCGCCCCACGCCGTCTGCGCCTCGAGGGGGATCCCGCTGTCGAGCGCCTCGAGCAGCACCTCGTCGCCGCTGGTCAAGCGCTCGCCCAGCCACTCCTCCCAGGCGGCGGCGAAGAGCACGTCGGCTTCTCCCTCGTCCGCCATCCGGAACCCGGGCAGCACCCCGCAGTCGAGGGGTCGCTCCTGCAGGACCGCCGCGCACAGGGCGTGGATGGTCGACACGTTGGCGCGCTCGAGGACCTCGAGCGCCGCCGCCGCGCGGGCCCTCTCGGCGGGGGAGAGGGCCTCGCCCGTCCGTGCCGCCTCGAGCCGCTCGCGCAGGCGCAGCTTCATCGTCGTGGCCGCGTTCTCGGTGAAGGTGACGGCCGCGACCTCGTCGAGGCGGGCCGCCCCGGTGAGGACGATCGCACAGACGCGATCGACGAGGAGCGTCGTCTTGCCCGTGCCCGCCCCCGCGGTGACGACGAGGCTCGTCCCGAGGTCGTGCCGCGCCCGCTCGCGGGCGCTCTCGTCGGTGGGGGTGAGGCTCATCCCACGTCCCTCAGGCGGAGGAATCGCTGCAGCGTCGTGTCGCGGATCTTGATCTGCCGCCGTCTCTGGAGCAGCCCCTTGGGACCGCACACCACCGTGAAGTCGCACCAGTCGCAGGCGCTCGGCTCCTGCACGAACACCCCTCCCGCGATGAGGTCCACGAGGCTGGCGAGCAGCGCGGGGAGGCTCTCCCCTCGCGCGAGCGCGGGGTCGAAGGCCACCTGTCGGCCCCCGTCGACGTAGTCGAGGAAGGCGTCCACCACCCGCTCACCGGGAAACAGCTTCTCGACGGCGAGGATGTAGAAGGGAATCTGCAGCTGTCGCCCCCCCCGGAAGACGCCGCCGTCGTCCTTCGGGGCCCGTCCCGTCTTGTAGTCGCGCAGCACGAGCCCGTCCGCACGCCGGTCGATGCGGTCGATCTTGCCCGAGACCCGCAGCGTGCGCCCGTCGCCGAGAGGGATCTCGATCGGATCGGGATCGTGGGGCTCCTGGCCGTCGGGGCCCCGCCCGAGGCCGAACTCGACCTCGAAGTGGGCCGGGGTCGAGCGGTCCGCGGTCGCCGCCTCGCGCCGCAGCCAGGCGAGGGCGCTCTCGTGGAAGCGGCGCTTCTCGCGCTCCCACAGCAGCGTGAAGCGGGGTGGGGTGCCGCGGACGAGTCCCTCGAGCGCCTCCTCCGCCATCTCGGCGAGGCGCGTCCTTGCCGGCGCGTCGTCTTGCACCGGCAGCTCGCCCCGATCGCGCCGCTCGCGCAGGTAGCGCTCGGCCACCTCGTGGAACAGCGAGCCCCGCTCGAGCGGCTCGAGCCGGCGCCGCTCCTCGGGGTCGAGCGCCGCCTCGAGCCGCAGCACGTGCTGGAGCATGTACTGGAAGCCGCAGCGCGAGTACACGGCGAGCCGGCTCGCCGAGATCGGGTGCGGCGACTGCAGGGGGTCGATCTTGTCCCGGGTCTCGTCGGGCACCTCCGACAGGAGCCCGTCGTAGCGGGTGAGCCGGCCCGACCAGCGGGCCTGGGCCGCCAGCCGCGACTGCTTGAAGAACGACGACCCCGCCGCGATCGTCTCCGCCGCCGCCCGTCCCCCGGCGCGCACCCGGGCGCGGTCGCGCTCGCTTGGATCCACGGCGTCCTCGAGCCGCAGCGAAGAGAGGTCGTCCTCAACGATCTGGCGCTCGAGGTCTCTTCCCGCGAGCGGCCGCCCGGCGAGGGTGGAGGCGGCCGCGGCCAGGAACAAGGAGGGCAGCCGCTCGCGTCCCGTGCGCGCGTCGGCTCGCGGATAGGACAGGAGCAGCCGCTCCGTGGCCTGGCCCACCGCACGGTGGAACAGCCGGCGCGCCTCGAGGAGCCGATCCTGCGTCGTGGGCAGCACCGGCATTTCCGCCCCCGCGACGGACGGCGGCGCGAGCGCTGCCTCGGGCTCGGGAGCGACGGCCCGCGGCGTCGCGTCTTCACCGACGCCGTCGAAGAGGCTGAGCTGGGCGACCGCCTTCCGCGCGGGGGGGCGGGGCGGGCGCGCGGATGGAAGGGTGCCCTCTCCGGTCGGAGGCGCGGGGTCTCGTGCCTCGTCGCTCCTCGGAGGCGTCCTTCCGTCGGGCGTGGCGAGCGCCTCGCGCTCGTCGTCGAGGAGAAAGGGGTCGGGCCGTAGCGGCCCCGGGTAGCCCCCCTCCACCAGGCCCGGGATCGCCACCACCCGGAACGGCAGGCCAGCCATGGCGTCGAGCGCGCCGACGTGGATGGCGCCGCCCTCGAGCGGCTCGAGGGGGAGCCGCTCCCACTCGAAGCGCGCCTCGACCACGGGCTCGACCTCCTCCCACGGCGCGCGGGCGGCCACGCTGCCGAGCCCGCCGAGATCGGCGATCACGTCGAGGACGGCCTGGGTGTCCCGTTCGGGTCCGATCCACTGGCTGCACACCCGACGCAGTGCGCTCGACCACTCCGGCCACGACGCGTCCCCGGCGAGGCCGTCGAGCGTCGTCGAGAGCAGCTCGACGACACGGAGGAGCGACTCGGCCTCGCGGACGTGGCGCCGCCGTCCCTCCTTCCGCTCGGCCCGGGCCTCGGTGGCGGCCGCCTCGTCCTCCGCCTCGGCGTAGGCGCGCAGCCCGATGATCCATCGGTCGAGCCCGGAGACGATCCCGGCGTCGCGGCTCAGAGCGTCCCAGCGCGCCGGGGACGCCTCCGTCTCCTCTCCCAGGATCTCGTCCCAGGGAACGGGCGCGAAGGTCAGGAACTCCATGACCGCCGCGCGATCGAGCCCGCGACAGCGGAACAGCAGGAGCAGGGAGCGGGCCGCGCGCCCGAAGCGAAGAGGCAGCGAGGGATGGAGGCGGTGGGGCACGCCGAGCCGCTCGAGGAGGTCCGTGAACAGCGGCGCGTAGACCTGCGGCCGCGGCAGCACCACGCCCATCTCCTCGAAGGGCACGCCGCGCCCCGCTTCGGACAGCAGGCGCCGCACGATGGCGCGCACCTCCGCCGCCTCTCCCGGCGCGGTGAGAAGGACGACGGAGCCGTCGTCCTCCGCGCTGCCCGGAGGCGGCTCGAACAGATGCCGCCGCAGCCTCTCGAGCCCGGACGGGGCCGGGGGCGGAGCGAGGGGCGCGAGGATTGTGTTCGAGATGTCCACGGCCTCGATACCGTGCCGTTTCCCCCACGCGCGAAACGAGGAGGGCCGCAGCGACGGAGGAAGATCGCGGTCGAGGACGCGCACGGGCACCACGCGGGCGAGAGCCGCCAGGAACTCGAGCTCGACCCGGTCGAGCTCGAGGTCCTCGACCACGAGGACCTCGGCGTCCCGCAGCCACGCGGCGCTCACGAGTCTCTCGGCGGCGGTCCGGAGAAGGGTGGGCGGGTCGGTGCTCCGGCCCTCGAGCGCTTCGTGGAAGTCGCGGTACAGCCGGGCGAGGGCGGAGAGACGCTCGGCGTCGCCTTCGGCGTGGCTCGCGAGGCGAGCGAAGACCTCGAGGCGCTCCGGGGGCACCGCTCCTCGCCGCAGCGCCTGGAGCGTGCGGGCGAGGGTGGCCGCGACGGGGGGACGAGGCAAGTGCTTGGGAAGGCGGAAGACGTCGCCTCTCTCGGAGAGGAGCCGGGCCGCGAGGAGGGCATCGTGTCCGTTGTCCCATGCGTGCAGGCCGCGGCCCAGCAGTGCGGGAAGGGCGAGGGCGCGCGCGAGGTCGAGGACCTTGAACGGGTACACCCCGGCGCACGCCCGTCCGCTGGACGCGAGACGACGCGGCAGCTCGACCGCCGCCGCCATCGAGGGAGTGAGGAGAACGAGGGGACGAAGGCTCACGCGCGCGAGAGGATTCTATCCTCGATCGGACGATGGCCGGGCGACCAGCCCGGGGTCGGTCGTGGCCTTCTCCGGCACTGAGCCTTCTTCGGGCCATAATCCCCTCCGTGGACCCGCTTGCCCGCCTCCAGGCCTACGTCGAGTGGCTCATCGACCGCCCGGTCGCCGAGCTGAGCCGGGCCCAGCGGTTCCTGCGCTTCGCCGTCGATCTCACCCGTCACTGCAGCCGCGAGCTGCGGGAGGACGACGCCGGGCAGATGGCGGCCGCGCTCACCTACCGGACGATCTTCGGCCTCGTGCCGCTGCTCATGGTCAGCATGCTCGCCTTCCGGATGTTCGGCGACATGGACGCGGCCTACCGCCAGCTCCAGATTTCCGCGTACACCTTCTTCAACTTCGACGTGGACGTCTCGAACCCGGAGGCGGCGGCTTTCAAGGAGCAGCTCGACGGGCGCCTCCTCGACGTCATGCGCGCGGTGGGGTCGCTCAGCTTCCAGACCATCGGCGTCATCGGGGCGCTGCTGCTCATCTGGGCCGCGCTGTCTCTTCTGGTGTCCTTCGAGAACGCGGCCAACGAGATCTACCGGGCCCCCCGCGGAAGAGGCACGCTCCACCGCGTGGTCGTCTATTGGACCGTGCTCACCCTCGGCCCGATGCTGCTGCTCCTCGTTCTCTATGCCGCCGAGAGCTGGCTCGGGTGGGGCGAGGCGCTGCCGGTCGCGGGGCCCGTCTTTGCCCTTCTCGGCGAGTTCGGCATCCTCGCCGGCAGCTTCGTCGCGCTCTCTCTGCTGTACAAGCTCCTCCCCAACACCCACGTGCGCTGGCGTCCCGCCCTCGTGGGCGCGCTCGTGGCGGCCGCCCTCGCCCACGTCTCCAAGTGGGCCTTCGGCCTCTACGTGAGCCAGGCCATGCCGTACATGAAGTTGTACGGAGCCATCGGCCTCATCCCGCTGTTCCTCTTCTGGCTCTACCTCAACTGGCTCATCGTGCTCTTCGGTCTCGAGCTCGCGTTCACCCTGCAGGGGATGCGGGGTCGTGCCTTCGACGAGCGCGACCGCGACACCGGACTCGCCGTGAGTGACCCCCAGTGGCTGATCCCGCTGATGGCGACCATCGCCCGGCGATTCGGGGACGGGGTGCCGGTGAGCCGGCAGGACCTTGCCGAGGATCTTCAGCTGCGGCTCGAGTCCGTCGCCGAGCTCGCCGATCACCTGGAGGCAGAAGGTCTCATCCTCCAGGTGAGCCAGCGGGGAAGCGAGGACGTCGGCCTGACCCTCGCGCTGCCCCCCGAGAAGATCCCCCTCGCTCGCCTCGTGGAGCTCGGCGCCCGCCTCACGGTGGGACCCGAGGACCGCACGGGTCCCGGCTGGTCGTTCCTGGACAAGCTCCACGACGCGAAGCGCCGGGCCGCCGGCGAATCGACCCTCGCCGACGTGGTCACCGCGCCCGGCCTGGCCGCCCTCGGCTCGGTGAGACAGCCCTAGGCGGACGTCGGGTTGAGGCGCACCGTCTGTCCGAGGCCATGGGCGGCCACGAGGTAGCTCCAGAAGCTTGCCGGGAAGAAGCCAAAGAAGCAGAGGATGATGCCGAACTGGGCCACGAACGCGGCCACGATGTAGGCCACGACGCACAGCGCGTAGTTCCCGACGTTGGCCTTGATGAAGGCCACGTTGGCCCCGAAGTTGAAGCCCTCCCCGAAGCTCTCCCGCATCACCGTGCGCACGAGCGCGGCGGGGAGGTAGATGGCCAGCGCCAGACCGGCGAGCATGGCCAGCCCCCAGAAGGCGAGGAGCCCGAGGCCGCCCACGGCGCCCACGACGTCCTCCGCGCCCGAGACCCGCTCGGCGCTCGTCCCCAGGGCGATCGCTCCCGCGCCGACGAGGCACAGCGGCGCCAGCGCGACGGCGGCGACGCCGAGCGAGTAGACGATCTGCACCCCGAAGACACGCAGGCCGTCGCCGAAGATCCCCCCGAGGTCGTCCCACGCCGGCAGGGGGCGGGCCTCGCCCGCGACCACCCGCTTCAGGGTGCGCGCCACGTAGCCGAGCACGAACGGCAGGCCGACGAGGACCACCGATAGAAGCGCGAAGAGGCCGCCGATGAGGACCTTTACGATCCACTCGGGGTCCTCGGTCACGAAGGTGAAGCAGCGGGCGAAGTCGACGGATCCAGACGGGGCCGGGTTGGCAGAGGCCATGTTCGTCTCGCTCCTTTCGTCGCGTGAGGCGGGCTCAGCTTGTACTGACCGGCCGCGAGCCGTCAACCATGCGATGGCGCGAGCAACGACGACCCTCGCGCCGCTGCCGGCGGCGGACCCGGGCTAACGCCTCTCGCTCCACCGCCCGCGCGTGAAGTCGGGGAAGCTCATCGGAGCCGAGCCCCGGGCGACCGACTCCTCGCTGAGCGGACCGGGGGCGCTCCACGCCGCGGCGTCGTAGACGTCCATATCGGGCGCGAGACCCTCGCGCAGGCACTCCACGAGCCGCCAGCTCATGACGTAGTCCATGCCCCCGTGGCCGCTCCCGCTCGCCGTCTTCCGGAGCTTCTTCCACAGCTCGTCCTCGAAGCGCTCCTCGACACCGCCCGCCTTGCGCTTCTTCGGGTCCTCCTCGACGCTCCGCCACTCGTCGTGCTCCCCCTCGCCGTCGAGGTACACGCGATCGGGATAACCGGCGAAGGTCCCCTTCGTGCCCGACACGAGGTTGATCCGGCTGTAGGGCCGTGGCGACACGACGTCGTGCTGAAGGACGATGCTGCGCCCTCGTGCCGTCTGGATCAGGCTCGTGTTCATGTCGCCGCCGGCGTAGGTCTCCATGCGCTTGAGGTCCCCGGGAGGCACGGTCCGGTCGCGGTAGGCCTGCAGACCGAGCGACGGGGAGCTCATCGACACCAGGCGAGAGAAGCGATCACCCCGGTTGATGTCGAAGTACAGGGCGACGGGTCCCAGGCCGTGAGTGGGGTAGATGTTGCCGTTGCGTCGCCAGTGCTCGTAACGGCGCCACAGCCCCTCTCCCTTGTCCTCGAAGAGCAGCGACCGCAGGTCGTGGATGTAGGCGCACTCGGCATGGGTGAGCTCGCCGAGCACGCCGGCGCGGATCATGTTGAGCACGAGCCTCTCGCTCCAGCCGTAGCAGCAGTTCTCGAGCATCACGCAATGCCGGCGCGTCCTCTCGGAGGTGTCGACCAGGCGCCAGCAGTCCTCGAGGGTCGTCGCCGCCGGCACCTCGACGGCCGCGTGCCGGCCGCTCTCCATCGCCGCGATCGCCATCGGGACGTGCCAGTTCCAGGGAGTCGCGATGTACACCACGTCGAGGTCGTCGCGTCGGCAGAGCCTCTCGTAGTCCCGCTCGCCCGACGTGTATCCTTCGGGAAGCGCCTGCCCGGCCTTCGCCGTCCTCTGCCGGGCCCTCTCCACCTTCTCCGCGACGATGTCGCAGACCGCCCCAATCTCGACGTGCTCGATCCCGAGCAGGTCGCCGAGCAGGCTCTGGCCGCGTCCCCCGCAGCCGACCAGGCCGACGCGGACGACGTCGCGGCGCTCGAACGGCACCCCGATCATCGAGTCGCCCTGGGGCATTGGGGCCGCGGCGGCGCCCGCCGGGGTCTGGCCCGGCGTCGGGGCGGCGAGACCGAGGCCGGCCGCGGCCCCCGTCGCGACCTGGAGGACCTGACGGCGGGAGAGAGAACGGCCAGTGTCGTTGCTCAAGCGTGCCTCCGTTTCGAGAGCCGAGCATACCTCGGTCCGGTGCCATCCTGTAGACTCGCGCCCGTCCAGGAGGACGTCCATGCCCGACTCGCGGAAGAAGATCGAATCGCTCGTCAAACCCTACCGTCTCACCGATGGGAAGGGGTTCCGGCTCGCGAGCATCGATCCCGCAGACACGCGCGGGCTCGGCAAGGACGAGGCGCGGGAGCTTCTCAGGCGGGGCATAGAGGCCCTTGCCGCGAAGCAGGACCGGCTCTACGCCCAGGACGAGTGGGGAGTGCTGCTCGTCCTCCAGGCCATGGATGCGGCGGGCAAGGACGGGGTCATCAAGCACGTGATGTCGGGCATCAACCCCCAGGGCTGCCAGGTGTTCTCGTTCAAGGTCCCCTCTTCCGAAGAGCTCGACCACGACTTCCTGTGGCGCAGCACCAAGTCGCTCCCCGAGCGCGGGCGCATCGGCATCTTCAACCGCTCGTACTACGAGGAGGTGCTCGTGGTGCGGGTCCACCCGGAGATCCTCGGGAAGCAGAAGCTGCCGAAGGGGCTCCTGACGCGGCGCATCTGGACGGAGCGCTTCGGCGACATCGCCGCCTTCGAGAGCTACCTGAGCCGCCAGGGCTTCGTGATCCTGAAGTTCTTTCTCCACGTCTCGAAGAAGGAGCAGAAGGAGCGGTTTCTCGAGCGCCTCGACCGCCCCGAGAAGAACTGGAAGTTCTCGATGGCCGACGCCCGGGAGCGGGAGCATTGGGACGAGTACATGCGGGCCTACGAAGAGATGATCCAGGCGACGGCCGCACCCCATGCCCCGTGGTACGTGGTACCCGCCGACAAGAAATGGTTCACCCGGCTCGTGGTGGCGGCGGCCATCGACCAGGCGCTCGACGGGCTCCGGCTCGCCTACCCGAAGGTGGACGCGGCAAAGAAGAGAGAGCTCGCCGCGGCTCGAGCCGTCCTCGCCGACGAGGAGTAGCTACCGAAACCGGGTCGGGTCGACCCCGTACTTGCGCACCGCGTACCCGAGGATGCGCTCGGTGGTGTGGAGGAGCCGGGCGGCCCGAGCGCGGTTGCCCCGGGCGGTCTTGAGGGCGTCGAGCACCAGATCCTTCTCGTAGGCGGCGAGGGCGTCCTTGAGCGACTGCCGAGGCAGAGTTCCCGAGCCCTCGGCGGTCTGGAGGCTGGGGGGCAGGTGGTGGGCGTGGATCGCCCCGCCCTCGCACACGAGCACCGCACGCTCGATGCAGTTCTCGAGCTCCCGCACGTTGCCCGGCCAGTGGTAGCTCATGAGCATGTCGATGGCGCTGGTGGCGATGCGCCGCACGTCCTTCCCGTGGGCGGGCGCGTGCTTCTCCACGAAGTGGTCGGCGAGGAGGGGGATGTCGGTCTTGCGCTCGCGCAAGGGAGGCATGTAGATCGCGTACACGTTGAGACGGTAGAAGAGGTCCTCGCGGAACTCACCCTTTCGCACCGCCTCGTCGAGGTCCTTGTTGGTGGCGGCGACGACCCGCACGTTGACCTTGATCGTCTCCACGCTCCCCAGCCGCTCGATCTCCTTCTCCTGCAGCACGCGGAGGAGCTTGATCTGGGTCGAGGGAGAGAGCTCGCCGATCTCGTCGAGGAAGATCGTGCCTCCATGGGCGAGCTCGAAACGGCCCTTCTTCTGCGAGCGGGCGTCGGTGAAGGCGCCTGGCTCGTACCCGAACAGCTCCGACTCGACGAGGCCCTCGGGCAGGGCGGCACAGCTCACCTTCACGAAGGGCTTCTTGGCTCGAGGCGAGGAGTAGTGCAGGGCGTGGGCCACGAGCTCCTTGCCCGTCCCCGACTCTCCGCGAATGAGCACGGTCGTGCTGGTGGGAGCGACCTGGGCCACCTGCTCGTAGACGTGCTGCATCGCCCGGCTCCCCCCCACGATGTTGCGGATGTCGTAGCGCTCGGTGAGCTCGCGGCGCAGCTTCGTGTTCTCGTCGACGAGGCGCTTCCTCTCCGCCTCGACCAGGTTGTGCACCCGGACCGCCTGCCCGATCATCGAGGCGACGATCCCGAAGAACTTCACCTCCTGCTCGTAGCCGCGGTCCCGCGAGTAGGGGAGGGCCACCCCGAGCGCTCCCACCGTCTTGTGCTCGCTCTTGACGGGGACGCAGATGTAGGACAGCTCCTTGTGCCCCGAGCGCTGGAAGACGCGGGCGCGATCGAGGAACAGCGGCTCCCGGCTCGCCCGGGGCACCACCACCGGTCGGCCGCTCTGGACCACGCGGCCGGTGATGCCTTCCCCCATGCGGTAGCGCGCGGGGGTGGCGGTGCCGCTGGCGCCGCTTGCGGCCTCCACCGCGAGGTCGCCTGCGTCGTCGTCCTGAAGCACGATCGTGCCCGAGATCGTGCGGTGGCTCTCCTCGAGGATGGCGAGAGCCCGCTGGAGGGCCACCCTCAGGTTGAGGGTTGTGCCCAGTGTCTGGCTGAGCTCGAGCAGGTCCGAGAGCTGGCGGGGATCGGGGGCGCGGCGGGCCACCGGCGGATTATGACAGGCTTGTCGTTTCGCGAGGACGTGCCGACAGGACTGTCGAGCCTCCGCGCGCCCCGCGCTCGCGAGACCCGGGGTGGGGGGTCAATGAACGACGACGCCCGCGGTCCCTGTCGATCCCGGTCCCCGCGGGGCGACAGGGACCGATGCTCGCCGGCGCTCCCCCTCCCCCTACGTGGGGAGGGGAAAGGGGTGGGGGGTCGATGAACGATCGGGGGTCAATGAACGAACCCGAACGACCGTCGCCGCGACGAGGCCGCGGCGCGGCCTCGGGTGATCCCGTCGAACCACGCCCGGGCGAGCACCTCGTAGCCGAGGTCGTTGGGGTGGACGTCGTCGTCGAAGAGCTGCGAGAGGTCGCCGTGCGCCTTGAACGCGGCGTTGGCGTCGACGAGGAGGGCGCCCTCCTGCTGCGCCAGCGTGCGGATGCCGGCGTTCATGTCGTCGATCCAGACATTGCGGTCGGGGTTGACCGCGGGATTCGCCGGGGTCAGGGTCGCGATCACGGGCAGGCTCCTCTTGGCCTTGACCTCGTCGAGGACGATGCGGAGGAATTCAATCGTGCCGCAGCGGGCGGCGAAGTCCTGGCAGCCAGGAGGGACGTTGTCACTCCAATCGTTCGTGCCCAGCAGCACGAGCGTGTAGGCGGGCGCCTCCTCGCGCATCGTCCGGCGCGCGACACCCGCGCTCTCCTCGCTGGTGTCGCCCGAGCGGCCCCGCTGGCGCACCTCGGCCCGGCCGAAATAGGGACCGAGGAGGTTCTGCAGCTTCAGCACGTAGCCCTTGCCGTCGCTCGAGCCGTCCCCGAACGTGATGCTGTCGCCGAACCCGAGATAGACGTTGGGCTGGTTCCCGCCGATGGGCAGGGTGAGCGGATACTGCACCGCGGTCGTGCCCGGCACCTGCACCGGGATCTCGGGCCCGGCCTGGTAGAAGGCCGGGATGGAACTGCCGCGCAGCGACACCACGAACGAGCCGGCGCGGATTCCGGTGACGACGGCCTCGCCGGTGCCCGGCGCGCTCACCCCGCTGCCGGCGCCGATGACGACCTCGATGCCGGGCACCCGCGCGCCCTCGGCGCCGTCGAGCTGGCCGTTGCCGTTCTCGTCGTAGAAGAGGGTGACGGTCACCTGGTACGTGGGCTCGCCCGGGTCCGTCGGCACGTTCGGAGTTCCACCGCCGCCACCCCCGCACGCTCCCAGCGGCAGAGCGAGGGCACAACACGCAACGAGAAGGGGGGACGACGGGCGGGCGAGCATGACTCCAAGTGCATCATAGCACGCAGGTACGGAGCCCGGATCGACGCGCCAGGGGCGGGGACTCTCCGATCCTCTCGCCGCGAATGAGGCCCTCTCGCGGTCTCCGGGGAGAGCGCTCGACGTGGCGGGGGCGGGAGAGAAGGCGCGAGAAGGCCGCTTCGGCGATCAGGCCGGATCGGGCCCGAGCACGGTCCCGGCCTCGGCGTCGAGGAAGCGCACGCCGACGTCGAAGGCCACCTCGACCTCGCCCGGGACGCGCTCGACGTGGACGACCTCGCCGCGCAGGCCGACCGGCGCGACTCCCGGCGCCTCGATCAGCAGCTGCACGGCGCTGCCCATCGGGACTTCGCGCCGCAGGCTCACCAGGAGACCCCCATCGGAGACGTTCTTGACCCGGGCCGGGGCCTTTTCCTCGCCGGTCGCCAG
>Ga0326597_10003065_pt1 | contig 24428 bp, 24 predicted proteins | sample RVTome_12_FD_203789 | JGI IMG/M metagenome (GOLD analysis project Ga0326597, IMG submission 203789) | Soil microbial communities from uranium-contaminated site in the Upper Colorado River Basin, Wyoming, United States - RVT100D185 | ecosystem: Environmental > Terrestrial > Soil > Contaminated >... | reverse complement strand
GTCAAGGAGCAGACCGGCAAGCTGCCGAAAGAGGTGATCCACCACGCCAAGCGGGCCGTGGTGGACTGGTACGCGTCGCTCCTTCCGGGAAGCCGCATCGCGCCGGCGACGCTGCTCGAGGAGGCGCTCGCCGACGAGCTCGATCACGGGCGCGCGCGGCTCGCGTCGGGACGCCGCGCCACCGTGCGGGCCGCGGCGCTCATCAACGGCGCCGCCTCGCACGCGGTGGAGTTCGACGACATCTGGCGCGACGCCGTCTACCACCCGGCGAGCCCGGTGATTTCGGCCGCGCTCGCGGCAGCACAGTCGCAGGGCGCAAACGGCGAGCGCTTTCTGCGCGGCGTCATCGTCGGCTACGAGGTCTCCACACGCATTGGCGACGCCGTGATGCCGTCCCACTACAAGTTCTGGCATACCACCGGCACCGTTGGCACGTTCGGCGCGGCAGCCGCCGTCGCGACGCTGCTCGGCTGCAGCCGCGAGCAATTCACGCACGCGCTTGGCAACGCCGGGACCTTCGCCGCCGGCCTGCAGCAGGCGTTCCGCTCGCAGGCGATGGCGAAGCCCTTGCACGGCGGCCACGCGGCGGAGGCCGGCGCGCTCGCGGCGCTCGCCGCGGCGCGGGGCGTGACCGGCGTCGCCGACATCCTGGAAGGCGAGGTCGGCTTCGGCGCCGCGATGAGCGTCAACCCCGACTGGTCGCGGGCGACGCGCGGGCTGGGGACCGACTATCACATCACGCGCATCACCTTCAAGAATCACGGCTGCTGCGGGCACAACTTCGCCGCACTCGACGCGGTGCTGGCATTGAAGCGAGAGCATGGATTCGCGCACCGCGACATCCGCAGGGTCCGCATCGCGACCTACCAGGGCGGGCTCGACATCGTCGACAACCCGCGCCCGGAGGGCGACTACCAGGCCAAGTTCAGCATCCAGTACACCGTCGCCCACGCGCTGGTGCACGGCAGCGTGCGGCTGAACGCGTTCGCCCCCGAGCGGCTCGGGGATCCGGAAGTGCGCGCGCTCATGCAGAAGATCGAGTGCGCGGCCGACGACGAGCTCTCCCGGGGTTTCCCGCGCCAGCGCGCCGCCCGCGCCGAGATCGAGCTCAACGACGGGCGCCGGCTCGCCCACTTCCAGCCGACGCGCAAGGGCGACCCCGAGATGCCGCTCACGGATGCGGAGTTGAACGAGAAATTTCTGGAGCTGACGACACCCGTGGTGGGCGACGCAGCGGCCCGCGACCTGCTCAACCGCCTGTGGAAGCTGGAAAGCGAGAAGAACGTGGACCTTGCGCCGGAGGAGCGCGTTCCCGCCCGCGTCGCCGGCTAAGGCTTCCCTCATCCCTCATCCTTCCGCCCTCATCCCTCGCAGATATGGCCGACCCGAAATTGCCGCTCTCCCGCTACACCGTGCTCGATTTGACGCGCGCGCGATCGGGGCCGACCGCCGTGCGTCAGCTCGCCGACTGGGGCGCGAATGTGATCAAGATCGAGGAGCCGGGCGACACGGGCGATGGCAGCGGGCCATGGGACCGCCGCCACGGCCCGGATTTCCAGAACCTGCAGCGCAACAAGCGCAGCATGACGCTGAACCTGCGGACGCCGGACGGCGTCTCGATCTTCAAGCGGATGGCCGACCGGGCGGACGTGGTGGTGGAGAACTACCGGCCGCGCGTGAAGTTCCGGCTCGGAATCGACTACGAGACCCTGCGCAAGACCAACCCGCGCCTGGTGTACGCAAGCATCGCCGGATTCGGCCAGGAGGGCCCCTACCGCGACCGGCCGGGGCTGGACCAGGTGGTGCAGGGCATGGGCGGGCTCATGTCCATCACCGGGCTGCCCGGTCAAGGCCCGGTGCGCGCCGGCATCGCGATCTCGGATTCGAGCGCCGGCATCTATTGCGCGTTCGGGATCGTGCTCGCGCTGCTCGAGCGCGAGCACTCCGGCGAGGGCCAATGGGTGAATACCTCCATGCTGCAGGCGCTGATCGCGATGCTGGACTTCCAGGCCGCGCGCTGGCTGATCGCCCATGAAGTCCCCCCGCAGGCCGGCAATGACCACCCCACCGCCATCCCGACCGGCGTGTTCAAGACCGCCGACGGGCACATCAACATCGCCGCCTCGGGAAAGCTCTTCGAGCGGTTGTGCAAGGCCCTGGGCGCGCCGGAGCTGCCCGCCAACTCCGATTACGCCGACTACAAGTCGCGCTCGAAGAACCGGGCCGCCCTCAACGCGGCGATCAACTCGTACACCGCCAGGCGCACGTCCGCCGAGTGGATCGAGGCCCTCAACGAGGCCGGCGTGCCGTGCGGCCCGATCTACACCATCGACCAGGTGTTCGCCGACCCCCAGGTGCAGGCGCTCGGCATGGCAAGACCGCTCGAGCATCCCACGCTGGGCAAGCAGGCCCTCGTCTACCAGGGCGTGAACCTGTCCCGCACACCGGCGCAGCTGCGCGTTCACGCGCCGGACGCCGGCCAGCATACGCGCGAGGTACTGCGCGAGTTCGGCTATGACGAGGCTGCAATCGACGATTTCAAGCGGCGCGGCGTGATTTGATATCACGCATCACCGCCGGCGTTTTCGAGCCAGGAGAGCACGTCGGCGGCGTTGCGGTCGGGCGGGAACACGGGATAGAACACCTTCACGATCGCGCCGTCGCGCGCAATGAGTGTGATGCGCTTGATCAGCTTCATCCCGTCCGCCTCGAAGGTCGGCAGCTGCAACGACCGCGCGAAGGCAAGCTTCTCGTCCGACAGCAGTTCGAACGGCAGGTGCAACCGCTCCACCGCCTCGCGCTGGTAAGCGGTGTCCTGCGTGCTCACGCCGAACACCTGCGCCGCACCGGCGCGCTTGAGCTCCTCGAAGTGATCGCGGAACGCGCACGACTGCGGCGTGCAGCCGCGCGCGCCGGGGATTTCGTTCCACCCCGTCGGCACTTCCTGGTCGGGCCGGCCCGTGCGCGGATAGATGTAGATCACCGTCGTGCCCCCGAGACTGGACAGGTCCACCGTCCGGCCGCGCGTGGAGGGAAGCGCGATCGATGGCAGCTTCATTCCGGCCAGGTGATCGCACGCGCCGTCGTCCCGCGGCACCGGCAGGTCCTTCGGCAGCTCGTAGAGGTTGTCGCTTCGCATTGGGTATGTCTCCTTCCCCCTTGACGGGGGAAGGTCGGGATGGGGGTGAAAACTTTGCGTCGCATGCCCATAATCACCCCCACCCAAACCCTCCCCCATCAAGGGGGAGGGGTTTATTGGTCACTTCACCAGCAGATTGACGAGGATCTGCTGGTAAATCTTTCTCAGGGGCTCGATGTCCGCGACCGCGACGCATTCGTTGACCTTGTGGATCGACGCGTTGGTCGGGCCGAACTCGATGACCTGCGGGCAAATGTCGGCGATGAAGCGGCCGTCGGAGGTGCCGCCGCCGGTCGAGAGCTTCGTTTCGACGCCCGTGACGGACTTGATCGCCCGCGCCACGGCTTCGACGAGGTCCCCCGGTTTCGTCAGGAACGGCCGCCCGTCGTAGCGCCACTCGAGGTCGTACTTGAGGCCGTGCCGGTCGAGGATGCCGACGACGCGCGTCTGCAGCGACTCCAGCGTGCTCGCGGTGGAGAAGCGGAAGTTGAATTTCACGTGCAACTCGCCGGGGATCACGTTCCCCGCCCCGGTGCCGGCATTGATGTTGGAGACCTGCCAGGTGGTGGGCGGGAAGTGCTCGTTGCCCGCGTCCCACTGCGTGCGCGCGAGCTCGGCGAGCGCGGCGCCGAACTCGTGCACCGGGTTCCGCGCCAGGTGGGGATAGGCGACGTGGCCCTGCACGCCCCTCACCACCAGGTTGCCGGAGAGCGAGCCGCGGCGTCCGTTCTTGATCACGTCGCCCAGGCGCGTCTCGCTGGTCGGCTCGCCGACGATGCAGTAGTCGGGCTTCTCGCCGCGGTCCCGCAGCGCCTCCACCACCCGCACGGTGCCGTCCACCGCGGGCCCTTCCTCGTCGGAGGTGAACAGCACCGCGATCGACCCCTCATGGCGCGGGTGCTCCCCGACAAACGCCTCGATCGCCGCGACGAACGCGGCAAGCGAAGTCTTCATGTCGGAGGCGCCGCGGCCGTAGAGCACGCCGTCGCGCAACGTGGGCGTGAAGGGGTCGCTCGTCCAGTGCTCGAGCGGCCCGGTCGGGACGACGTCGGTGTGGCCGGCGAAGCAGAGGAGCGGCGCGCGGCCGCCGCGCCGCGCCCAGAGATTGTCCACGCCGTTCGCGCCGATACGCTCGCAGCGGAAGCCGAGCGGCGAGAGGCGCGCGGCGATGATGTCGAGACAGCCGGCGTCCTGCGGCGTCACCGAGCGGCGCGCGATGAGCTGCCGGGCGAGTTCGAGAGTGGGACCGGACATCTGCCTGGAGTGCGTGACGAGTGACGCCTGACGAATGACGACCGGGTAGCATCTTAGCAGAGCAGGTAAAATGCCCGCAAAAAGACGGCGCACGAATCGCCGACACGGCGGCGCGCGCGGGGAGATCGTCGCCGAGCAGGCGCTGATCGCGGCGCTGCGCAGCGGCCACCTGGCGGGTGCTTACCTCGACGTGTTCGAGACCGAGCCGCTGCCGCCGGAGTCGCCGTTGTGGGACCTGCCCAACGTGCTCATCACGCCGCAGCGGGCCGCTGGCGCACCCGGTGCGCGCCACTTAGAATGGTGATCCGGCCCCAAGGATCCCAACAACCGAAGGAGGAGTGATGAAAACACCGTACCCTATTCTGGGATGCGTGCTGCTTGCGGCAAGCGCGGGCGCGCTCGCCCAGGCCTGGAGCCCGCAGCGGAACGTCGAAATCGTGGTCGGCTCCGCGCCTGGCGGCAGCAACGACAAGACCGCCCGCACGGTCGAGCGGGTCCTCATGGAAAACAAGCTCGTCAATACATCGATCGCGGTCGTCAACAAGCCGGGCGGCGGAAGCAGCATCGCGTTCACCTACGTCAGCCAGCGGCCGGGCGATCCGCACACGCTGCTCGTCGGCACGACGGCGCTGCTCACCAATCACATCACCGGCCGCAGCAAGCTCCGCCACACCGACTTCACGCCGATCGCGTCGCTCTTCAACGACTACGTGGTGTTCGCCGTGAACGCCAATTCGTCCATCAAGGACGGAAAGGACCTCGTTGCGAAGCTCAAGAGCGACCCGCAGTCGATCGCGATCGGCTTCGCCACCGCGCTCGGCAGCCACAACCATATTGCGGCAGGACTTCTCATGAAGTCGGCCGGAGGCAATGTGCGCGAACTGAAGACGGTCGCCTACAAGGGTTCCTCCGAAGCCATTACCAACCTGCTCGGCGGGCACATCGACCTCGTCACCACTGCCGCCGGCAACGCCGCCGGACACGTCGCGGGGGGCCGCATGCGCGTGGTGGGCGTCGCCGGGCCGCGCCGGTTCGACGGCGCGCTCGCCCAGGTACCCACGTGGAAGGAAATGGGGATCGACCTGGTCTACGGGGGCTTCCGCGGCATCGTCGCGCCGAAGGGGCTGAGCGCGGAGCAGGTCGCGTTCTGGGAAGGCGTCCTGCGCAAGGCAACCGAGGTTCCCGAGTGGCAGGAGAACCTGAAGAAGAACTACTGGTCGAACGATTTCCTCGCCGGCAAGGACTTCGCCAAGGAGCTCGACGACACCTATGGCGCGATGAAGTCGGTGCTGGTCGAGCTCGGGCTCGCCAAGCAATAGGCCATGGCTGACCTCGTCCTGCTGGAGCGTCCCGCCGAAGCAGTGGTGCTGTTGCGCATCAACCGCCCCGAGGCGCGCAACGCGCTGAACCTCGAGGTGCGGAAGCTCCTCGCGAAGCACCTGGCGGAATGCGGCGAGGACACGACGACGCGCGCCATCGTGCTCACCGGCAACGAGAAGAGCTTCGCCGCCGGCGCCGACATCAAGGAGATGGCCGATCTCGGCACCATCGAGGCGCTGCAGCGTGGCGTGCACAAGCTGTGGCGGGCGATCGCCGGCTGCCCGAAGCCGGTGATCGCAGCGGTGAGCGGCTACGCGCTCGGCGGCGGCTGCGAGCTCGCGATGACCTGCGACATCATTGTCGCCGGCGAGTCCGCCCGCTTCGGGCAGCCCGAGGTCAACATCGGCATCATGCCCGGCGGAGGCGCCACGCAGCGCCTGACGCGCGCGGTGGGCAAGTACAAGGCCATGAAGTACATCCTCACCGGGGAACTGTTCTCGGCGCGCGAAGCGTTCGAGATGGGGCTCGCGAGCGAAGTGGTGCCCGATCCCGAGGTGGAGGGGCGGGCGATCGATCTCGCGCGGCAGATCGCGGCGCTGCCGCCGCTCGCGGTGCAGCTCGCGAAGGAGGCGGTGCTCGCGGGAATGGACGCCCCGCTCTCGAGCGCGCTCGCGCTCGAGGCCAAGTCCTCGCAGATTCTGTTCTCGTCCCAGGACCAGAAAGAGGGCATGCGCGCCTTCATCGAGAAGCGCAAGCCCAGATTTTCCGGCCGCTAGCGCACCGGTGCGGATCCCCTGCCGTTCGTGGTGAGCGGGTCGAACCATGAACGGCACTGACTCCGCTCGGTCTTCGACAAGCTCAGACCGAACGGTCCAATTGAACTCACCCGACCCACGATCGCAAGACTCCAGACGGGGAATCGCCGTCGCCGCGCTTCTCGCCGGCGCCGCGGCGATCGCCTCCTCCGCGCTGTTCGTCAAGGTGAGCGAGACGGGGCCGGTCGCAACCGCGTTCTGGCGCGTCGCGCTGGCGCTGCCCGTCCTCTGGACGTGGTCGGTGATCGCGAGCCGCGGCGGTCACGTCGCGGGATTTGCGGCCGAGCGCCGCCTGATCATCGCCGCCGGGCTCTTTTTTACCGGCGACCTCGCGGTGTGGCACTGGTCCATCATGCTCACCTCGGTGGCCAACGCCACGCTCCTCGCCAATCTCGCGCCCATCTTCGTCACGCTCGCCGTCTGGCTGCTCTGGGGCAGGCGGCCGACGCCGCTGTTCCTGGCGGGGCTGGCGGCGGCGCTTGCCGGCGTGACCGTGCTGCTCGGCGGCGATTTTCGCGCGGGCGGCGGGGCCGTCCTCGGGGACGTTCTCGGCGTGGTGACGGCGATGTTCTACGGTGCATACCAGCTCACCATCACACGGGCCCGGGCCCGTTCGGCGACTTCAGTCATCATGGCGTGGACCGCGCTCGTCACCACCGCCGCGCTGCTGCCGCTTGCGCTCGCATCCGGGGAGCAGATCTTTCCGCACTCGGCGGCGGGCTGGGCCAAGCTCGCCGGGCTTGCGCTGATCTCGCAGGTGGCGGGCCAGAGCATGATCACCTACGCGATGGCGCATTTGCCGGCGACCTTCTCTGCCGTCGGGCTTCTCGCGCAGCCGGTCATCGCGGCGGCCCTCGCGTGGGTCCTGCTCGGCGAGACCCTGGGTTGGATCGAGATCGGGGGTGCGCTCGTGGTGCTCGCCGGCATCCGCATCGTCCACCAAGCGGAATTCGCGCGCCGGACGCCGTGATATTCTGACGGCCATCATGCCCTACGTAAGCTCGAACGGAGTGCGGCTCTATTACGAGGAGGCGGGCAAGGGCATGCCCATCGTCTTCGTGCACGAGTTCTCGGGCGACCTGCGCAGCTGGGAGGCGCAGATGCGGCACTTCAGCCGCCGCTACCGCTGCGTCGCCTTCAACGCGCGCGGCTATCCGCCCTCCGACGTGCCGGCATCGCCGTCGAAGTACTCCCATGTGATCGCCACCGACGACGTCGCCAATGTGATGCGGCGGCTCGGCATCGGCAAAGCGCACGTGATCGGCTGCTCGATGGGCGCGTACGCGACGCTCCAGTTCGGCCTGCGCTACCCGCGCCGCGCGCTGTCTCTCACTGCGATCGGCGCGGGCGCGGGCTCCGATCCCGCGCGGCGGGCGAAGTTCCTGCGCGAGCGGGCGGCCATGGATCGCCTGTTCCGGGAGCAGGGCATGAAGGCCGCCGCCAAGGTCCTCCAGCGCGCCCCGCACCGAGTCCAGCTCGAGATCAAAGACCCGCGCGGCGCCCGCGAATTCTGGGAGCATTTCGTGGAGGGCTCGGCGCTCGGCCACGCGCTGACGATGCGCGGAATCCAGTCGCGCCGCCCCACGCTCTACAGCCTGGGGGAGCGCTTCGCGCGCATGAAAGTGCCGACCCACATCGTCGTCGGCGACGAGGACGACGGCGCGCTCGGGCCGGGACTCTTCATCAAGCGCGTGTGCCCCGCCGCGCGGCTCACCGTCGCGCGGGCGACGGGTCACCTCGTCAGCGTCGAGGAGCCGGACTTCTTCAATCGCATCACGGAGGATTTCCTGAGCCTCGTCGAATCCGGGCGGTGGCGGCCGCGCGATCCGCGGTCCCTGAATCCCTCGACGATGGCGAGGAAAGCCTGATGCCCTTCGCCGACTCCAGAGGCGTGCAGCTCTACTACGAGGAGGCCGGAGCCGGCTTCCCGATCGTGTTCGTGCACGAGTTCGCACACGCCCTGCGGAGCTGGGAGCCGCAGCTGCGCTACTTCAGCCGGCGCTACCGCTGCATCGCGTTCAACGCCCGGGGCTATCCCCCCTCGGACGTGCCGGCATCGCCGTCACAGTACTCGCAGGCGATCGCTACCGACGATATCGCCAACGTCATGCGCCACCTGGGCATCCGCACGGCTCACATCGTCGGCTGCTCGATGGGGGGCTATGCGACGCTGCACTTCGGCCTGCGCTACGCGCGGATGGCGCGCTCGATCACCGTCATTGGCGCGGGCTACGGCTCCGACCCCGACAAGCGCGCGCAGTTCCTGCGCGATACCAAGGTGATGGCGCTGCGCTTTCAGGATCTTGGCACGCCGGAAGCGATCAAGGTCTACCAGGTCGGGCCGGCGCGGGTGCAGCTCCAGAACAAGGACCCGCGCGCGTTCCAGGAATTCTGCGAGGAGTTCGCGGGGCACTCGGCGCTCGGCTCGGCCAATACGTTGCGCGGTGTGCAGGCGAAGCGGCCGACCCTTTACAGCCTGAAGCGCGGCTTGAGCAGGATGAGGGTGCCGACCCACATCCTCTCGGGCGACGAGGACAACAATTGCCTGGAGCCCGGGATCTTCATCAAGCGCGTGTGCCCGGCGGCGCGTCTCAGCGTCGTTCCCGGCACCGGCCATGCCGTGAATGTCGAGGAACCCGACACCTTCAATCGCCTCACCGACGAGTTTTTTTCGCTGGTGGATTCGGGCCGCTGGCGCCCGCGCGATTCGCGCTCGATCGGAAAGCTGACGACGGCGTACAGGAAGTGAGGCCGGTCTCGCAACCAAATTGCCACAGGAGGAAATCGCATGCCCCGCATCCCGTACGTAGATCCGGCATCAGTAACCGATCCCGAGATCCTTGGCTATCTGGAGATGGCGCGCCGCGAGGGAACGCCCCGGCCCGAAAGCCAGGCGATTCGCGCGCACAACCCGGCGGTTATCCGGGGATTCTCGCAGGCGTGGGACCTGACGTTCCGGCACGGCGTGTGCGACCACCGGATCAAGGAGCTGTGCCGCGTCTATGTATCCCAGTCGATCGAGTGCGAGTACTGAGGGGTACAGCGATCCGTCCAGGCTGGACGGAAAGGCCTCAGCGAAGAACAGTATGACGAGCTCCTCAGATTCGCGACCTCGTCGAAGTTCACCGAGCGGGAGAAGGTGGCGCTGACCTACGCGAGCGCCATCATCTGGAATGCCGGGATCGCGGACGACGCGCTTTGGGCGAAGCTCCACGAGCATTTCAGCGTCCCGGAGCTGGTCGAGTTGGGATTTTTCATCGCGCTGACGCTGGGGCAGCAGCGGTGGATCAAGACGCTCGGGATCGGGCACGGGGAAGTCCTGGCCGACACCGCCGCGGGCCTCGCTCCGATGGCGGCGGCGAGCGAAGCGACAAAGCGCGCTTGAACGGATCGCCTGGCACGCGCCGCAAGCTTCGTTCCCTTACCATGCGGAAACGAGAACCTCGCTCAATAGCTCGCGCTCGCGCACGAATTCGCGCTTCGGGTCGGCGTTGAAGTTCGTGAGCGAAATCTCCAGCACCTGCGCGAGCCCCTCGCGCGCGATGCCGAGCTCGGCGAGGCGTGTCGGCATGCCGAGCGAGCGGAACACCGCGTCCATCCGGTCCGAGATGCGGGCGGGCGCATCCTCGGCGGCGACGCCGTCCATGCCGAGCGCGGCGGCGATGCGCGCCATCGCTTCCGGGTTGCGGTGGCCGAGCCGGCGCAGCGCCGTGCCCATCAGCGCGCTGTAGCCTTCGCCCTGGCCGATCCGGGGGAAGACGCTGATCAGGGCGGTGCAGAAGGCGTAGGCGACGCGCATCGCCCAGTGGCGCGCGAACAGCTCGCCGCCATCGTCGGATTCGCGGTTCTGCAGAAGCGACGCCGCGCACAGGTCGAACCGGGGCGCAGGATCGGCGGGGTCCGCGATGCGCTGAATCGCCCCCGCAGCGAGGCGATAGGATTGCAGGCGGTCGCCTTCCACCAGCGGGTTGTCGCCGATCGCGCCCAGGCTCATGACAGCGCGGCACCAGATCGTCGCCGCTCCGGTGCGGACGAGCTGCGGCGGGGCCGTGAGCAGCGCGTCGGTGTCCCAGAAGATCGCGACCGGACGCGTCTTGGGATCGAAAAACTCCATGCCGCGCGCCGTCGCGTCGTCCTTCATGCGCGAGCCCGCGCGATTCTGCGCCGTCGTGGGAGCAGTCAGGACATTGATGATCGGGAGCTTCGGCTCGAGCAGCTTGGGGCTCACCGCCGGCCCGTGCGCGGGATACTGCGTCACGAGCTCCTCGACCGGCCGCTTTTCCGCGAGCAGGATCGTCAAGATGCGCGCGCCCTGGATCACGCTGCCCGCGCCCACGCCGATCACGAGATCCGCCTGCGCCGCGCGGGCGGCTTCCGTCGCGCGCACGACCGAGGAGCGGGAGGTGTCTTTGTCGATCTCATCGAATACCCCCGCGAGACGCTCCCCGAGCAGCTCCCGCATGCGCGATACGAGCGGCGTCTTGCGCGAAACCGTGCGCCCGCACACGATGAAGGCGCGCCGCGCGCGGTTGCGCTCCACTTCCGCCGGCAACCTCGCGAGCGCGTCCTGCCCGCTGTAGAGCCGATACGGGTAACCGCTCGCGCGGAAGTCGTAGCAATACATACAGGATTGAGGATCGAGGATCGAGGATCGGGCCGCGAGTCACGAGTCACGCGGGCGTGCGTGGATGAAGCGCTCGTGAAACGCGAGCGCGGCGAGCGCCGCTCCGGCATTCGCGATCTCGTCGTAGACCGGGATGCCGAGCGCGGCCGCCCGCGCGCGGAACGCCCGCTTGCGCTCCTCCAGCGCGGGCTCGCCATCCGACCTCAGCACGAGCACGAAATGCGCCTGCCCGGGATAGCGCGCCTGCACGCGCAGCGCGGCCTGCACCAGATTGTCGAGCACCTCGGTCCTGGTACGGCCGGCGAAGGCCGAGAGGTTGAGGTGCATCACCAGCGCGTCCGGCCGCCCGCTGCCGTAGATCGCCGCGAGGATCTTCTCCGCAACGCGCCCTTCTTCCAGCTGCAGCGTTCCCACCGGCGCGTCCACCGGGTTGGTGATGCTGGTGCCGGGTGGGAGCTTCAATCGCGCGAGCTCGTCCACCGTCTGCTTGTCGAAGGTCTCGACGTCGAGGCCGAGCCGGGCGAACTGGTCGGTGGCGAGCACGCTGGCGCCGCCCCCGTTGCCGAACAGCACCACGCGGCGCGTCGGTCGCCGCGGCTGCGGTGCGAGCGCCTGGAACGCAAGCAGCGCATCGATAAATCCGTCGAGAGTGTCGGCCATCACGCAGCCGGTCTGCTTCGAGAGCGCGGCCCACGCCCGGTCGTCGCCGGCAAGCGACCCGGTGTGCGAGACCGCCGCGGCGCGGCCCTGCCGCGTGCGGCCGCCCTTCAGGATTACCACCGGCTTCACTGCGCGCGCGCCGCGTAGAATCTCGAACAGGCGCCGGCCGTCGCCCGCGGTCTCGATGTAGAGGCCAATCACGCGGGTCTGCGCATCGGCCAGGTAGAACTCGAGCAGGTCGTTCGCGCTGATATCGGCGCAGTTGCCGACGGTGATCAACCCCGAGAACTTGAGCCCGCGCGTCAGCCCACGCCGGATGATGTCGGTGCCGAGCCCGCCACTCTGCGAAATGATGCCGACCGGGCCGGATTCCGCCGGCGCGGTCTCCGTGAAGGTGACGCGCCCGCGCGGCGTGTAGATGCCGAGGCAGTTGGGGCCGATCAGCCGCATGCCGCCCGCGCGCGCCGCGGCGGCCAGCGTCTCCTGCAGCTCCTTACCCTCGTCCACCTCGCCGAAGCCGCTCGAGATCACTTGAGCGAAGCGCACGCGCCCGCGCGCTTCCGCGAGCAGCGGCGGCACCTGGGCCGCGGCAATCGCGATGTAGGCATAGTCCACCGGCTCAGGCGTGTCGCCCAGGCTGCGGTAGGCCTTCAGCCCGTCGATACTTTCCGCCGACGGATGGATCGGGTAGATCGCGCCGGTGTAGCCGAACTCGCGGATGCGGCGGATGAACACGTTGGGCAGCGTCCCGCCCTTGGTCGAGGCGCCGACGACCGCCACCGACTTCGGCTCGAACAACGGCTTGAATTGCTCGATTACGTTTCTCGTCACTCTCCCCTCACCCCCACCCTCTCCCCGTTGACACGGGGCGAGGGGGATTTTGAGTCTATCGCTCGTCAGCCGTCACTTTTTCACTGCGTCAGCACAAAGCGGGCGTCCACTGCGATAGCGCCGTGCTCGGAGACGATGAGCGGATTGATGTCCGCTTCCGCGATGTCCTCGCCATGGGTCATCAGGAGGCCGCGCTCTCCTCCCACCTTGAGCAGGACATCCATGACCGCCTCGCGCGAGACGGGCTTGCGTCCGCGGGCGCCGCGCAGCAGCGCAGCGCCCTTCAGCTCGTCGAGCATCTCCTCCGCGTCGAGCCGCGTGATGGGGCAGATGCGGAAGGCGACATCCGCCAGCACCTCCACGAAGACCCCGCCGAGCCCGACCATCACGAGCGGGCCGAATTGCGGGTCGCGCAGCCCGCCGACGACGACTTCCACGCCCGCCGGCGCCATCTCCTCGAGCAGGAAGCCGTCGATGCGGGCGTTCTCCATCGCCGGGTGTTTCATCATCGCGCGCACCGCATCCCCGACCTCCACGGCGCCCTCGAGGCCCACCTTCACGCCGCCTGCATCGCTCTTGTGCAGGATGTCCGGCGAGACCACCTTCAGCACCAGCGGCGGCTTGAGACTGCCGCACGCCGCCGCCGCGGCATCTGCGTCCTGGACGAGCACCGATTTCGGCACGGAAATGCCGAAGCTCGCGAGCAGCCGCTTGCCGGCCAACTCATCGAGCGCGGCGCGCTTCGCCGCGCGCGCTTCTGCGATTGGCGCCGTCAATGTCGTCATGCCGCCTTTTTCTTTGAAAGGACCTCGGGGATGAGGCCGGTATGCACGCGCCCGGCGCGAAACGGCTCCGAGCGCAGCACCGCCAGCACCGCGGGGATGTTGTGCTTGATCCCCTGGATCTCAAACGCTGCCAGCGCCTCGATCAGGCCATCCACCGCCCGCTCTCGCGTTTCGGCGCGGACGATCACCTTGGCGAGCATCGGGTCGTAGTGGATCGTGACGTCGCGGCCCTCGGCATAGCCGGTCTCGATGCGGACGCGTGCATCCTGCGGCGGCCGGAACACCTTCAATTTTCCCGGCGAAGGAAAGAAGTTCCTCGGGTCCTCGGCGTAAACCCGCGCCTGGATCGCATGTCCCTTCATCTCGATGCGCGCGGGCAGGATATCGGACAGCGGGTCGCCGGCCGCCGAGCGGATCTGCGCCTGCACGAGGTCGACCCCCGTCACTTCCTCGGTCACGCCGTGCTCCACCTGCAGCCGCGTGTTCATCTCGAGGAAGCTGAACGAGCCGTCCCCGCCCATCAGCATCTCCACCGTGCCGATGTTGTCATATCCCATGGTGTGCAGGATCCGGGCGACTTGCCCCGCGACCGCGCCGGCCTGCTCGCGCGTGATGTCGGGAGCAGGCGCTTCCTCGATCACCTTCTGGTTGCGCCGCTGCGTCGAGCAGTCGCGCTCGAAGAGATGCGCCGCGTTGCCGTGCAAGTCGCCCAGCACCTGGAACTCGACGTGGCGCGGACGTTCGATCAGGCGCTCGAGGTAGACCTCGGCGTTGCCGAATCCGCGGTCGGCCATGGAGCGAGAGCGCTCGACCGCCGCGATGAGCTCTCCCTCGTCCTGCGCCGGCAGCATGCCGATCCCGCCGCCGCCGCCCGCGGGCTTGACCAGCACCGGGAACCCGATCGCGCGCGCGGCGGCGAGCGTGGTGACGGGGTCCGCGGAAAGCACGCCGGAACCCCTCGCCATCGGCATCCCGTGCTCCGCCGCCAGCTCGCGCGCGCGCGTCTTGTGACCCATCGCCTCGATCCAGCGCGGCGATGGGCCGATGAAGCGCACGCCGGCTTCCGTCACCCGCCGGGCGAATCCCGCGTTCTCGGAAAGAAAACCGTAGCCGGGATGCAGCCCGTCCGCGTGCGATTTGCGCAGCACCTCGATCAAGGCGTCCTGGTTGAGATAGCTCTCGCGCGCTGGCGCCGGCCCGATGGCGTGGGCCTCGCCCGCCATGTCCAGGTAGGGCGCGCCGGCGTCGGCCTCGGAATAGACCGCGACCGAGCGGATGCCCATCGCATCGAGCGCCCGCAGCACGCGCGCAGCCACCGCCCCACGATTGGCCACGACAACCTTGTTGAACATGAACTCAGTAAGAAGTTGGCCAGGCGCGCATCAAGTGCTGGCCCACGCCCTTCGTCGGGCGCGGCCGGTAGACCTCGAGCATGCGGATCAGGTGGTCGCGCGTCTCCTCCGGCCGGATCACGGCCTGCGCGGCATAGACCTCGGCGAGACCCCAGACGTCGGCATCCTTCTGGATCTCACGGAACTTCTCGTCGAAACCCGCCTCGCCCGCGCCGACGCCGTGCACGATCCTGGTTGCGAACTCGGGGCTCATGAAGCTCACCTCCGCCGTCGGCCACGCCGCGACGTCGTCGGAATGGCGCCCGCCGCCCATGCAGACGTAGGCACGGCCGTAGCTCTTGCGGATGATGACCGAGAGCCGCGGCACGGTCACGAGCGTCATCGCGTTCATGAAGTTCATGATCTTACCCGGGGCGCCCGCGCGCTCGGCCTCGGTCCCGATCTGGAAGCCGGGCGTGTCCACCAGCAGCACGATCGGAACGTTGAACGAGTCGCACAGCACGAGGAAATCCACGATCTTGCGGCAGGCGTCGGCGTCGAGCGCACCGCCGCGGTGCAGGGGATTGTTGGCGACGATGCCGACGCTCCGACCGCCCAGCCGCGCGAGGCCCGTGACCGCGCTCTTGCCGAAGCGCGGCTTCAGCTCGAACAGTGTGTCGCGGTCCACGACCGCGCGGATGACGCGCTTCATGTCGTAGACCTGGGTGCGGCTCTCGGGCAGTACCGAGAATACCTTGTCCATGTCCGCGCCCGATCCGGCCGGCACCGGCGCCTCGGGCGGCGCTTCCATGCAATGGCTCGGCAGGTAGGACAGGAAGCGCTTGATGGCGTCGAAGACTTCCACCTCCTTATCCACCACCTGGTCCACGAGGCCCGTCACATCGGCATGCAGCCGCCAGCCCCCCAGCGCCTCGGCATCCACCTTCTCGCCCAACGCCATCGACACCAGGCGCGGGCTCGACACCGCCACGACGGCGCCTTTCTGCATCACGGAGAAATCGGCCTGGCAGGTGAGCCAGGTCGAGGAGCCGAAGGAGGGCCCCAGCGCGGCGGCGCACATCGGGGTCTCGCGCATGCGGCGGAACTGCGTGATGTCGTTGCCCAGCAGCAGCCCCATGCCGCGCGAGCCCATGGCGTCGGGCAGCCGCGCGCCGGTCGATTCCCCGATCACCACCAGCGGCATCCCGCGCTCGGTGGCGGCACGCTTCATGTGCGCGATCTTCTTGCTGTTGGTGGCGCTGGTGGAGGCGCCCTTCACCGTGAAGTCGTTGACGACGATGCAGACGTCGCGGCCGTTGATCCGCGCGTAGCCCGCGAGCTTGCCGTCGGTCTGAGTCTCATCGGCCTGCTCGGGATAGACGCCCGAGGCGCCGAACAGCCCCGATTCGACGAAGCTGCCCTTATCCACCAGGTAGGCGATGCGCTCGCGTGCGTTCCAGATGCCCGCTGCGGTGCGCTTCGCGTACTTTTCCGCACCGCCGCCGGCGAGTGCCTTCGCGCGCCGCGCCTCGTACTCGGCCAGCAATGCCTCGAATGCCATTTTCAACCCCCAGTGCCTTACTCCCCTCCTTTTCAAGGAGGGGTGGATGCGAAGCAGACGGGGTGGTTACGTCGGCAAGCATTGCTCCCACCACCCCACCCGCTTGCGCGGGCACCCCTCCTCCGGCAGGAGGGGAAATCAAGTTGCCACACCCTCTAAACGATCGTCACCTCGGTCGGCACGATCCAGTCGAAGTGCTTGCGCTGGTAGTTCCACGGCGTCTGCGGCTGCACGCGGCTGGCCGCGTCGGTTGCGCGCGCCATGATCCGGTACTCACCGGGCCGGTCCACCTCCCACAGATAGGACCAGCGCCGCCACAGCCACCGCTCGCGCGGCTCCTCAAGGTGCGCGTCGCTCCACGTCTTGCCGCCATCGACGCTCACCTCGACGCGGTCGATCGCGCCGATCCCGCTCCAGGCGCGGCCGCGGATCACGTGCGTTCCGCGCGGCAGCGGCGAGTCCTCGTCGAGCGGTTCGGTGATGATGTTGCGCACCCCCATCGCCGTCAGCGGCGGCCGGTTCGGATCCTGCGCCGACTCGCCGTAGACGAAGTACTCGGTCTGATAGAACGGCTTCGGCATCGTGCGCATCACCTCGAGCTCTTCGACCCACTTCACCCACCAGTTCCCCGACCAGCCCGGCACGATGAGGCGCACGGGGGCGCCGTGCACGTGCCAGAGGTATTCGCCGTTCTGGGCCCACGCGAGCAACGTGTCCGGATGGAGCGCCTTCTCGAGCGGCAGCGCCTTCTCGAAATGAATCACGCCGGGATCGGGAATTTCGAGGTCAAGCGTGCCTGCAGATTGGTAGATCACCGCGAGATCCGGGCGGCCGCGGTCGAAGCCCCGGGCCCGTACGCAGACCGCGCCCGGCCTGACGCCGGCGCGCTCGAGCACCTCCGCCAGGGACACGCCAGTGAATTCGCCGGCGCTCACCGCGCAGGTCGTCGTCGATTCCGAGCTCAGCTCCTCGCCCGAAGGCAACTCGCCCTTGATGCGCCGCTCCGCGCGCTTCTGCATGTCCTGCCGGTTGATGCGGGAAGGCTTCCTCGCGCCCTTGCGCAGGTAATCGAAGAAACCCGCGTCGTTGCCGGCGCATTCCGTGACCGCGCGCACGGTGCGCCCGGGCAGCTTCAGGAGGCCGTCGAAATCGAGCTCGAACGCGCGCTCGACGTCCCCCTTGACCGCGAGCTTCCAGTCGCCGGGGTAAACCGGTTCCGGTGTCTCGAGGTGGCTGACGATGAAGTAGGCTTCGGTCGGCGTCATCAGCCCGGCGAGCTCGGTGACCGGCGCGCGCCCGTTGATCACGCGGCCTTCGGCATCCTTTCCTGGAATGATCGCCGGGCGCTTGCGGTCGGGCCAGCCCAGCAGCCAGTCGCCCTCGATTTCGCGCTTCGGCATCGAGTTTCTCCTGTGGCGTCAGCCGTCCAGAACGGCGACGACCTGGCCCTCGGCAACCGGCTCCTTCTCCTTCACCAGGATCTCCTTCACGGTGCCGGGATCCTCGGTGATCACCGGGATCTCCATCTTCATGGACTCGATGATGATCAAGGTATCGCCGGACTCCACGCGGTCGCCCGGTTTCGTCGTTAGCTTCCAGACGGTTCCGGTGATCTCGGACTTGATTTCGATGCGGGCCATGACTGCGGGTGCCGCTGGCTTGCCGAAGTGTGCGGAGAAAATTCCGCGGCGAGTATAGCACGCCGGGGCGCGCCGTCCGGCTTGCAGGCAGAACGTATAAAATCACCAATCGATATGTCCGATCGTCCCGTACTCAAGGATGCTGCGCTCGAGGTGAGCGGGCGCGTCGCCGTGCTCACGCTCAACCGCGACGATGTGCGCAATGCGCTGACCGGCACCGCGCTCATCGACGACATTTGCGCGGCGCTCGAGTGGGCAAACGCAAGCGCCGAGGTTTCGGTTCTGATCCTGACCGGCGCCGGGGCGGCATTTTCCGCAGGCGGCAATATCAAGACGATGCGCGAGCGCGCGCTCAGCTCCTCGGCCGCGGAGATGGAGCGCTACTACCGGCTCGGCATCCAGCGCATCCCGCGGGCGATGAATGCCGCCGAAGTCGCCCTCATCGCCGCCGTCAACGGCCCGGCGATCGGCGCCGGGTGCGATCTCGCCAACATGTGCGACATCCGCATTGGCTCGACCCGCGCGCAGTTCGGCGAGACATTCGTCAATTTGGGCATCCTGGCGGGCGACGGGGGCGCGTGGTTTCTGCAGCGCGCGGTCGGAGCCCACCGCGCCGCCGAGCTGACGCTGACCGGCCGCATCGTCAAGGCCGAGGAGGCGCGCGAGCTCGGGATCCTGCTGGAAGTCACCGAGCCCGAGCGGCTGCTGCCCCGCGCCCGTGAGATCGCCGGGGAGATCGCGGCCAAGCCGCCGCTCGCCGTGCGCTACGCCAAGCGGACGCTGCGGCTCGCGCGGCACCAGGGCCTCGAAGAGCACCTGGAGTCCTGCGCTTCCTTCCAGGGAGCGCTGCAGAAAACCGAGGACCACATCGAAGCGCTTGCCGCATTCTTCGAGAAGCGTAACGGGCAATACAAGGGCAGATGATGGGTGGATTCGCCGTGCGCGCCCTATGCGCGCTCATGATGGCGGCAGCGGCGCCTGCGCCGTTGCTTGCGCAAGAAGGAAGAATCGAGGCGGTGGACGAGGCATCGCGGGACCTTTCGTGGGCGATATTTCGGGCGAAGCTCCTCACCGCGATCGAAAAGCGCGACCGCAAATTCGTGCTTGGCGTGCTCGACCCCAAGGTCCGCAATGGCTCCGATGCGCCGCGCGGCATCGCTGAATTCCGCCGACAGTGGGAGATCGACTCCGACGACGGAGTTTTCTGGCGCGCGCTGCCGTCGGCGCTTTCCGTGGGCAGCGCCTGGTTCGAGCGCCCCAACAAGCAGCGCGAACTGTGCGCGCCGTACGTGCTGGCGAAATGGCCGCGCCACGTGGATCCGAGCGTCTATGGCGTCATCTCCACGAAGGACGCGTGGGTAAAGGCCGAACCGTTATGGGAATCGGACACAATCGCCAAGCTGTCCTACCACATCGTGCGGGTGACGGATTGGGAAGTGGCCGACCTCGATCCAAAGTTCGCGCAGAAGTGGGTCAGGATCCGGCTGCTCAAGGAGGGCACCGGCTTCGTGCCGGAGGAGCATATCCGCAGCCCGATCGAGCACACCGCCTGTTTCGCGAGGACCGGAAGCGGCTGGCGCCTCACCGTCTTCGGCCCCGCCGGGCGCGACTGACCCGGTGGGCGGTGACTACTCGCAGATCCTGGCGCAACCTGTTGGCCGCCACGCTCGCCATGACATCCACCGCTAGTCTGGCGCTCGACATCCAGGGCCACCGGGGGGCGCGGGGACTTGCGCCCGAGAACACGCTGCCGGCGTTCGCGCGGGCGCTTGCGATCGGCGTGACCACCCTCGAGCTCGATTGCGCCATCACGAAGGACGGCGTCGTGGTCGTGAGCCACGATCCCGCGTTCAATCCCGACATCACGCGCGGGCCGGACGGTAAGTGGCTCAAGGAGACCGGTCCCGCGCTCTGGAGCCTCGGCTTCCGGGATACCCAGCGCTACGACGTCGGCAGGATCAATCCTGCCAGCGCCTACGCCAGGCGCTGGCCGGAGCAGCGGCCGGTCGACGGCACACGCGTGCCGCGGCTCGCCGACCTGTTCGCACTGGTGCGAAAGTCGGGCAACGAGACCATCCGCTTCAACATCGAGACCAAGATCTCGCCGCTGGAGCCGGGCCAGTCCACCACCCCCGATGATTTCGCCCGCAAGCTGATCGCGGCAATCCGCGCCGGCGGCATGGAGCACCGCGCCGCGATCCAGTCCTTCGACTGGCGCACGCTCCAGGTCGTGCAGAAGGAAGCGCCCGGCATCCCGACTGTCTACCTCACCGTGGAGAAGGGCTTCATGGACAGCATCCAGAGGGACAAGCCGTCGTCGCCCTGGACCGCGGGTTTTCACGTGAGCCGCTACGGCGGTTCCATCCCGCGCATGGTGAAGGCGGCGGGCGGTGCCGTGTGGTCGCCCTATTACGCCGAGACGACCCGCGAGCAAGTGAAAGAAGCTCAGTCGCTCGGCCTGAAGGTCGTAGTGTGGACCGTGAACGAGCCCGCCGATATGCGGCGCATGATCGAATGGGGCGTGGACGGCATCATCAGCGACCGGCCCGATCTGGTGCGCAGGGCCGCCAGCGATCTAGGTGTGACGCTCCCGCGCTCGACGCCGGTTACGCCTTGAACCACCCCCATCCCAACCTTCCCCCTGAGGGGGAAGGTGCTTCCTTTGCGATTCCTCGTGACGAACAGTTCCCTCCCTCTCAGGGGGAGGGATAGGGTGGGGGTGGTTTCAGCGGCGTGCTACGATTCCCCGCGCTACCCGATTCATTCAGGAGCCATCATGGTCAAGCTGGAATTCCACGATCCGTCCGGCGTGCTCGAAGTGACGCAACCGCATGCGCCGCGGCTCACCTCGCTCGACGGCAAGCGCATCGGCTTCGTGAGCAACGAGCAGTGGCAGGCCTACCGCATGCTGCCGATGCTGAAGGAGATGCTCGAGCAGGACTTCCCGGGCATCACCGTGCTGCCGATCGACGCCTATCCCCAGGGCAATGCCCTGATCGGCACCGAGGAGACCGCCGCTCTGGTGAAGAAGAGCCGCGTCGATGCGGTCATCGTCGGCAACGCGGCCTGAGGGGCCTGCGCCACAGCATGCGGCCGTGCAGCCGCTAGGATCGAAGCGCTGGGGATCCCGACCGTCACGCTGACGCGGACGGATTTCGTCGGGGTCATGAAGAACGCCGTGTCTGGCGTCGGGCTTGCGCCCGACGCGTCGATGGTCACGTTCCCGATTCCCATGTTCCTTCCGGGGAGCGACCTCTCGTCGCTCAAGGAACGCAAGCGCGAGTTCTACGACGGGCTCACACGCTGGAAATCGGAATTCACGCAGACGGCGGGATCGGCCAAGATGCTCGCGGTCGAGGGTGCGACCTTCGAGGACGCGCTCGTCAAAGCGAACAACCTGCTCCTCACTAACCTGTGGGGTGACGGCCTGCCGCTATGGCCGGCGACGAAGGAGCGCGTGGACTGGATCCTGCGGGGTTCGACGCTCCCGCGCACGCACGTGCTTGGCAAGTTCCCGCCGCGCGGCGGTATCACCACCATCGAGACCTGCGCGATCGCGCTTGCGATGGCAGGCGGACGGCCCGAGTACCTGCCGGTGCTCGTTGCGGCGGTGGACGCGTGCCTCGCCGCGGAAGGGTTCGACCAGTTGCAGGCGACTTCCGGCGGGCCGTTTCCGGCGGTCATCGTCAATGGGTCGATCGCGAAGCAGATCCGCCTCAACTCGGGATTCGGCCTGCTCGGGCCGGATCCGCAGCGGCCGGCCGGGGCGAGTATTGGACGCGCGCTGCGCCTCATGCAGCAAAACGTGGGCGGTGCGCTGCCGGGAGTCGGCACGATGGCGATCTTCGGCGCCATGCGCTACACCAACGCAGTCTTCGCCGAGGACGAGGAGGGGCTGCCGCCGGGCTGGCTGCCGCATGCCACCGCGCGGCACGGCTTCGCGCCGGGCACGAATTCGGTGTCGATCGTCTTCGCGAGCGGGGTCACCAACGTGCGGCGCCGCGGCGCGAAGAAGGAGACGCCCGAGGAGGACGCGTTGAACGGCATGTGGCGCATGGCGGACTTCATGCGCACCCCCAACCTCGCGGCGCTCGCCGGCTGGGAGAAGGGCACGCCGGGCATCATGATGATCCCGCCGATCGTCGCGCGGCGTATGGCGGAGCTCGGCTGGACCCAAAATTCGATCCGCGAATTCCTGTGGAAGAACTCGAAGATTCCGATGGATCAGATGCGGCGGGCCGGTGCGCCGGCGTGGATCGAGATCGACGCCAACCCGGTGACGCGCGACAGCATCAAACTGGACCCCTGGCCGATCTGCCAGAAGCCGGACAACATCGTGCTCCTCGTCGCCGGCGGCGGCCACCCGACCCACAGCTACTGGCTGCAGGCGCACTCCCCGACGGTGGAAGGGCGCGTCATCCGCGTGCCGGAAACCTTCGAGCGACTGCTCGCCGACGCGGATAGGGATCTCGGCTGCGGCGAGGACGTCTGTCGCGTCTAAGTAGGGCGGTGAAGCCCTAAATGTCCTCGTGCAGGCAGAGGTAGTTTCCCTCCGTGTCCTTGAACCACGCCGCCTTTTCGGCGCCCAGCACGCAGACGTGGTTCTCGGTTTTCAGGCCAGGGAAGTCGTAGTCCTCGAACACGACGCCCTTTTGCTTGAGCTCCTTGATCTCCTTGGCGATGTCCTTCACCTGGAAGCTCACTGCTGTGTGCTCGGCCTTGGTCCCCTCGGGTTTCGGGAACAGCGCGATGACGCCGCCGCTACCGCCGGCAAACTGAAACTTGCCGTCCGGCCTTGACCCGAGGGGCTTCAAGCCGAGCTTCTTTTCATAGAACTCCCGCGCGCGGTTCAGATCCTTCACCGGCAGAAGGGTTGTCACTGGGGCATGGGTCAGCATGTTTCTATCTCCTATTCGTTACTCGTTTCTCGTCACTCGTCACTCGTCACTCATCACTCATCACTCAGTAGCTGGTGGGCCAGTTCGCCAGGCGGTGCTCGCCGACGCCGTTTTTCAGCCGCCTGCGGTGCACCTGCAGCATGCGAATCAGGAAATCGCGCGTGTCGCGCGGATCGATCACGTGCTGCGCCTCGTAGAGCCGCGCAAGCTCCCACGGCGTGGTGTCGCGCTCGACCTCGGCGACGAGCTGCTTGAAGCGTTTCGGGTCGTCCTGCTCCTTGACGCCGTAGAGGACGTTCACTGAAGCCCGCGTGTCCATGAAGCCCAAGTCGGCTGACGGCCAGCACGCGAGCTCATCGGTATTGCGGCCTCCGCCCATGTTGATGAAGGCCTGGCCGTAGCTCTTCCTCAGGATGACGGTGATCCGCGGCACCGTCACCAGCGACAGCGCGTTCATCCAGTTGATGACCTTGCCCGGCATGCCGCGGATTTCGCCCTCCACTCCGATGAGAAAACCCGGCACGTCCACCAGGAACACGATCGGGATGTTGAAAGAGTCGCACAGCACCATGAAGCTCGTGGCCTTCTGGCAGGCATCGGCATCCAGCGCGCCGCCCTTGTATAGGGGGTTGTTGGCGATGAAGCCGACGGTCTTTCCATCGAGCCGCGCGAGCACCGTGGCGACCGACCTTCCGAAGCGCTCCTTCAGCTCGAAGCTCGATTCCCTGTCCGCGACCGCCGCGATCACCTTGCGCACGTCGTAGACCTTGTTGCGGGCTTCCGGGACTATATCCAGCATCTTGCGGCACGCTTCGCCCGAGCCGGCCGGCACCGGCCGCTCGGGCGGGGGCTCCATGCTGTGCGCCGGCAGGAAGGAAAGAAACTTCTTCACCGCGTCGAGCGCCTGCTCGTCGGTATCCACCGCCATGTCCGCGAGTCCCGAGACGCCGGTCAAGAGCTTCCAGCCGCCGAGCTCCTCGGGATCGATCGGCTTTCCGATGGCGATCGAGGTGACGCCGGGGCTCGCAATCGCCATCACCGAGCCCTTGCGCATCACGACGAAGTCCGACATCGCCGCATACCACGTCGAGGAACCGTAGCACTGGCCGAGGAGGGCGGACACCCACGGCGCCTCACGCAGGCGCTGGTACTCGGTCGGGTCCTGCGCTAGGATGGCGCGGCCGGAAGCGCCCATGCGGTCGGGCATGCGCGCGCCGGAAGACTCGCCGAGCAAGACGAGCGGCATGCCGTAGCGGCAGGCGGCCTGCTTCACGTGGCGGATCTTCTTCATGTTGACGACGCTGCTCGATGCGCCGAGCACGGTGAAGTCGTTGGACACGAGTGCCACCTCGCGCCCGTCGATGCGCGCAAACCCCGCGACCTTGCCGTCGGCGGGGGTCTTGTGGCGCACCTCCTCGCGGATGCTGCGGGCATGGCGCCCCGATTCCGCGAAACTGCCCGGGTCCACCAGGTAGTCGATGCGCTCGCGGGCGTTCAGCGCCCCCTGCTTCTTGCGCTCGGCAAGCTTTTCCGCGCCGCCCATCGCCAGCGCTTCGGCGTTCTTCTCCTC
>Ga0326597_10003064_pt1 | contig 24430 bp, 36 predicted proteins | sample RVTome_12_FD_203789 | JGI IMG/M metagenome (GOLD analysis project Ga0326597, IMG submission 203789) | Soil microbial communities from uranium-contaminated site in the Upper Colorado River Basin, Wyoming, United States - RVT100D185 | ecosystem: Environmental > Terrestrial > Soil > Contaminated >... | reverse complement strand
ATCGACCTGCCCGCACACCACATCGGCGTGCCGGGCGAGCTCGGCAAGCACCGGCTCGAGTTCGGCATGCGCCGACTTCAGCGTGTCATCAACGTGCCCCGCCCCGACCGCCATCACCTTGCCCTTCGTGAATGTCTACGTGTGCGTCACCCACTGGTGACGCCAGGTGCCTGTTCATCTGTCAGCGCTTCTCGCCGCCCCGGCGCGAAACGAATCTCAGTAGTGTAACTCGAACGTCCGTTCTGTCAAGCACCTCCCGCAACTCTTCGAAATTTGTGGACAGACTCGAGCGCAAGGTGGAACCCGGCGGCGGGACTTGGGCGCTTCTCACCGACGAATGAGCCACGGGCGCCCGCGTACTGTTCTCCGAATCAGGCCGCACGACCGAGGAGGGGAACACCATGACGATCCAGCGGATGGACAACGTTCTCATCGTCGTCGCCGACCTCGAGGCCGCCAAGGCGTTCTTCACCGAACTCGGGATGGAACTGGAAGGCGAGACGCAGGTCGCGGGACCATGGGTGGACCGCACCATCGGCCTCGACGACGTCCGGGCCGACATCGCGATGATGCGGACCCCCGATGGCCACAGCCGGGTCGAGCTGGCGAGGTTCCACACGCCGCCGGCGGTCCGAGCCGAACCGCAGAATGCGCCGGCGAACGCGCTGGGCATACGTCGAATCATGTTCACCGTCGACGACGTCGACGAGGTCGTCGCCCGCCTGCGCAACCACGGTGCTGAACTCGTCGGCGAGATCACCCACTTCGAAGACATCTACCGGCTCTGCTTCGTGCGTGGCCCTGAGGGCATCATCATCGGACTGGCCGAGCAGCTCGGCTGACGGCCCGCCGGACCCGGTGAGGCAATACGTTCCCGTCCCGCTCAGCGGTGACTAGCGTTTCCCACGACCAGGGGAGAACTGCAGTGACACCTGCGGAAGAGCACGAAGCGGTCCTGCGAGAACTCCTCGAAGCGTTCAACGAGAAGGACCGCGACCGGCTGGTCGCCTGCTACAGCGATGACCTCGTGGTGCACGCGGCAACGGGAGAGACCCGGACCATGGACCGCGAGGAGCACTGGGCCGAGGTTCAGGGCATGTACGACGTCTTTCCTGACGTGCAAGCCCGGATCGACCACCTGATCGCCGACGACGTCAGCATCTTCCTTCGGGGTTCGTACACCGCCACCCACGAGGGTCGTGCCCCGGGCAGCCCCTTCAAGCCCACGGGCAGGACGGCGACCTGGGCGTGGTGGTGCGAGTACCGCTTCGCAGACGGTGTGATCGTCGAGGCATGGAACTGCTACGACGACCTCACGCGACTGATCGAGCACGGGCACCTGACGCTGCCTGAGCGCGAGGAAACCACGACGAACTGAAGTGCCCGGCCCGTGACCGAGGGCAACCACTAGGCCCGACATGATTCTCCCGAAGGTCCGCGACCCTCGCCTGGTCACGATTCGTCGTGGCGGTCGTCTCAGCGACGAGGACCATCGTCTCCTCGCCGAGTGGGCGGCCACCTGCGCGGAGCACGTACTGCCGCTCTTCGAGTCGGCGAGGCCCGACGACGACCGGCCGCGGAAAGCCATCGAACACGTGCGGGGATGGATACGCGGCGAGACCAGGATGATGGAGAGCCGCGCTGCCGGCGGTCATGCGATGGGAGCCGCTCGACCACTTCGAGGTGCATCCCGATTCGCCGCCTACGCCGCCGGTCAGGCGGCGTGCGTCCCGCACGTTGCCGAGCACGACCTCGGCGCCGCGGCGTACGCGATCAAGGCCGTCCGGGCTGCCGCTGCCCGAGATCAGGCCGATGTCGATGGCCGCGCCGAGTGCGCGTGGCAGCGAGCCCAACTGCCCGCCGAGATCCGCGAGTTGGTGCTCGAGGACCAGCAACGCCGCTACGACATCTGCTGGTCGGTCTTCGACGGCTGCTTCACCTGGCGACGGCGCAGGCCAAGGATCAGCACATACTGAAGGGAATCTGAGTCAGTGCGTCGAATACTCCTGGTGACCAATGCCTCTGGAGTGCCAGATGATGACGAACCGCGCCTCGGCCCTGGTGGCCGGCATGCTCGTGGCGATGCTCGGGACCAGCGGGGCCGTGTGGGCCCAGGAGCCCCCGCCGGACGAGGGCACGATTCTCGTCGAGGAGATCCCGCACATCGCTGAGCGCAGCGTCATGTACTCGCTGCCGCCGGACCCCGACGCGGCGATCGAGGCACTGTCGGGCTACCCGGGGGCGGCCGACGACGTCATCGGGATGCATCTGGGCCGCTACCACCCCACGCCCTACGAGTTCACGCCCGGTGTCGCGCCGCTGGCGAGCCTGCTCCAGGCTCGCGCCGGCCTGCTGACGAACCCGGACCACCTGCAGAAGAAGGCCGAGGACACCTCGGACGGCGAGGTCGCGATCCTGATGCTGCCGATCGACGCGACCACCGCCATCGTGATCCTGCCCACCGAGGTCGTCGAGTCGGATCCGCAGGCGACGCCACTGCCCGAGCGACGCGTCGACCTCAGCGGGGTCACCTACGAGATCAACGGCCACACCCGCACGGTCGAGCAGTACATGGCCGACGGGGCCACCAACGCGATCGCCTTCATGCACGACGGCGAGTACATCTACGACGCCTACCAGAACGGGTTCACCGCCGAGACGCGCCACCAGTTCTGGTCGATGACGAAGTCCGTGACCACCGCCCTGGTCGGCATCGCGTTCGAAGAGGGCCTTGTCGACTCCATCCACGACCCGATCGAGACCTACATCCCCGAGGCCGCTGGCACCGCCTGGGAGGGCACGACCGTCGAGGACATCCTGCAGATGGAGTCCGGCATCTACTGGGTCGACGTGCCCGTGCACCAGCCCGAGGAACTGATCCTGATGGGGATGGACTTCCACACCAACGGCCTGTACGGGATGACGCGCGACGAGTACCTGGTGCAGCTGACGCGCGTGTCCAATCCCGGCGAGCACTACCGCTACAACAGCGCCGACACCCAGATGCTCACCTGGCTGCTCGAGAACGTCTACGACGACTCGTACTCGTCGATCCTGTCCGAGAAGATCTGGCAGCCGGCCGGGATGGAGGACGACGCGCTCATCATGGTCGACCGCGAGGGCAACGCGTTCGCGTCCATGGGGCTGTTCGCAACCGCGAAGGACGCCGTGCGCTTCGGCGAGCTGTACCGCAACGGCGGCCGCAACCTCGACGGCGAGCAGGTCGTGCCCGAGGCATGGGTCGAGGCGTCCTGGGACTACTCCGACGAGACCGGCGGCCCCCGCGGGTACATGTGGCCCGAGTGGTCACACGGCTCGTTCGCCGCTGGCTACGGCCACCAGCGAATTGGCGTCGCCCCGGACCTCGACATGGTCGGCCTGCGGTTCGGCAACGACCCCGTGGACACGATCGCACCCAAGGAGTGGGAGGCGATGTACCTGGCGGTGGCCGCCGCCCTCGGCGCCGGCGAGGTCGACGGCCCGGGGAACAAGCAGGGCAAGGGTCGCCCCGACGACCCCGGCAGGCCGGACGACCCCGGTAAGCCGGACGACCCCGGTAAGCCGGAGGTCGCGGACAGGTCGGACGCCCCGGCCGATCGCGGCTCGATGGCGGCACGCGACGACGCTGCCAGCGCCCCGCAGGGCCAGCTCGCGGCGTCCGCGACGGATGCCTCATCGCTCCCGGACGGTGCCACGGCCTTGCTGATCTTCGTCGCGCTGCTGGCAGCCTCGGCCACGACCACCGTCCGGCGGTCCCGCCGGCGCTGAAAGCGATCGAGGACCTCAGCGCCGTGCGAGCTGGCCGACCCGTTGGTGGGAGACCCCCAGGAGCTTGGCGACATCGCGCATCGGCAGGTCGCCCTTGTCTCGAAGCATGTGGACCGCTGTAGACATCGCAGCAGAAGCCTCGTGCTGCAGGCGGTCGGCCTCGGCTCGAAGGTGATGCACGTTGGCGACGGCCTGCTCGAGAACCGGGTCATCGAATTCGACCTCGACTTGGACGTCGATCTGGTTGTCATCGAGGTCCATGACGGCGCCGATCGCGTCCCGTGCCATGGCTTCGACTTGATCGAGCCGCTTTGCCTGTGTCCAGAGTCCGTCGGCGTCGGGGACGCTGACGGCCCACCACCCATCGGCGCGGGTGCAGTGAGCTTTGAAGGCCTTGCGGGTCATCTCCACCATCCCTTCCCGAGCACGTTCTCGAGCCGCTTGAACGTCCCTTGCACCGTGAGTTCGTTGAGTTCGCGGTGGCGGGGGACGGGGACCCGCACGCCACCGCAGGACCAGACTTCGTGGCTGCCTCGGTCGCGAAGCCGGATCATCTCGACGCCGGCCTCATCCGCAGCGGTGCGGATGTAGTTGAGGAAGTCCCGTCGCTTCATGGAGTCTTGTCCACTCCGCTAGACTTGTCAAGTCTATGTTGATAGACAACCAGTACGGCATCCGCACACAGCTATGGGCTTGTCCTTCCAGCTCGGGTCAGGCGGAAGGAGCGAGTATCCGACCCCGCTGTGACACCGACGGCGGACCGGGCCGCGGAAGGCGCGGAGCCCGTCAGCGACGACGACGGGCGTCGACCCTGTCGGCATAACGCTGACGGGCGGCTTCCCCACTGGTGCCCAACTCCCTGCCGATCTTGGCCCATGACGCACCCGCTCGGCGAGCTTGCACGACCATGTCGACGAGTTCCCGCTCGATGAGTGCGCGTCGGTAGGCAGCGCGGCGGAGCGCCATCATCGCCGGCTCACCCCGCTCTTCCTCGCGAGGCTCGTAGCGTTCGAACTCATCTGCGAGTTCGTCGGCCTGGGCGATCAGGTCGTCAATCGATCGTGGCACGACGTCACCTCCGGAAGTGCGGCCGCGCTCGCGCAAGTTAACTTGTTAAGATCGCTGGGGCAAGGCGACCTGCGACGAAACCGGTGCGGTGTCGGTTCGCCTGCGGAGCATCTGCTCCCGGATCACGTGAGATGGCAGCCGATCGTGTGGGCCATGGCGTCGCAGACCTCGGGCCACCGGGCAGCTGGCATACGACCAGCCCGACGCAGCAGACGGTCGACCGGCAACTGCTGGACGTTGTCCAGGGACGCGACACTGCCTTCGGCCACTCCCTCGGCTCGACCCAGTAGGACCTCGGTCGGGATGTCCCGAACGATGCTGGTCACCGGAGCCACGAGGACCCGCGTCAGTTGCGGAGCGACCGTTCGGCGCGTGAGAACCAGGACCGGTCGGACCTTGTCCACATCGGCCCACCAGACGTCACCGTGGCCAAGACCCATCACGCCCCGTACTCGGCTCGCCGTTGGCGGGCGAGTTCGACGACGTCCTCAGGAATGTCGCCGTCGTAGGGCAGGTCCGGACCGGCAGGTGCGGTCCACGCGAGGTCGGGATCGTCCTCGAACGGTTGGGCCGCGAGTGCAGCCCGTTCGCGCTGCGCGTCGAGCTGACGGACCAACAACTCCAGAGCACGGTCGAGCAACTCGCTGTCCGGACCATCGAACAGCTCACGGGCTCGCATGAGCCGCTCACCGTCGACCGTCGTGGAAACCCGCGTTCGTCGCATGCCACGATCATGCCACAGACATGCCACGCATACGAGGGCGTGGTCACAGGGATGGATGACCCGCATCGACGAGGCCCAGGCGTTGCGCGACCGCCGTCAAGCTCGCACTCGACGACCTCGCCGAGCTCGACCGCTCCGGAAGTCCCCCACCCGCGGTCCTGCGACGAGTTCGGCGACTCCTGAAGCAACACCGTGTCCTTGCTATAGAAACATTCCACGCCACCAGGCAGCACCGCTTCCCGGGTACCCTCGAGGAGCAGTTGGAGGACCGCGATGATTGACGAGATACAACCTCTCGTGCGCGTGACCGCCGTCCGTGTGCTGGCCCGCTACTTCGTAGAACTCCGCTTCGAGGACGGGGAAATCCGGGTCATAGATCTCGAGCCGTACCTGTGGGGCGAGATGTTCGCTCCGCTCGTGAACGATTACGAGCTCTTCAAGGCCGTCACCGTCGATCCCGAAGCCGCGACGATCGTGTGGCCCAACGGCGCGGACATCTCCCCCCGAACGCTTTACGCGGAGTCGAAGCCCAAAGTCCCCGCTTCTCTTTGACAAGAGGAGGTCTCGATCCGTCACGTGAGGTCCAGCACCAGCGCGAGGGCGAGGTCCACGCCCCACAGTTCCGAAGGCGCGAGCTCGCCATGGAACTTCCCGAGTCGCGAATGATCGACCGGGCCGACCTGCTCGACGAGCACGCGGGTTGGCGTGCCATCGATCCCGATCTCGGGCCGGAAAGGCGCGGCTCGCGATGAGGTCGACGTCGGGGCGACGAGGACCGTGGACAGGCTCAGCAGCGCATCCGACTGGACGATCACTCCGTAGCGAGCCCCGTGCTGCTCGTGCCCGCTGCCCTTGCGCAGGCGCAGCCGGTAGACCTCACCACGGCGCACGCAGATCCTCCATCATCTCGCTGACAGCCGCCGCCTCGGCGCGATCGTCAACGTCGGCAGCGAGGGCTGCGGCGATCGCCGCGAGCTGTTCGCGGTCGCGGAGCCGCTTGGCGGCCGCCACCAGACCCAGGCGCACCGCATCGGATCGGGACAGCCCGCTGGCCTCGAGTTCAGCCAGCGCACGGCTGGCTTCGTCATCGAGTCGGACAGAGACCATGTTCCCCATTCCTCCACTGTATGACAATGTGCACGACATCGCTCGCGACCACGGTAAAGGCCCCGCCCAGGGTGGAGCTTGGAGGGCTGTGGAGTGGCAGCGATCCGAGCTAGCGAGCCACGCGGTAGCGGAGGTAGACGACCTGCGAGGGGAAGGTGCGGGTCTCGACGAGTTCGAGATCCACGCGCCGCTCGTCCCGGGCGAAGAAGGGAATGCCACCGCCGACGAGCACCGGGTGGACCATGAGCTGGTACTCATCGATCAGACCCGACGCGGCCGCCTCGGCGGCCAACATGGCGCCGCCGATGGCGATGTCGCCCTCCCCCGACTCGGCCCGTAGGCGCGCGATCTCCTCCGCAACGCTGCCAGTGGCCAGGCGAGCATCGCCCTGAACCGCCGACAACGTGGTGGAGAACACGACCTTCGGGAGGGGGTTCCACAGCGCAGCCCACTCGAGCTCCGCGTCGTCGAGCGAAGACTGGTCGACGGTCTCCCAGTACAGCATCGTCTCGTACAGCCGTCGTCCCAGCAGGTGCACGCCGACCTGTCGGATCTCGTCGATCCAGAAACGAAAGACCTCCGGGTCGGGCTCCGTCCAGTCGAACTGGCCGTCCGGCCCGACGATGTAGCCGTCGAGGGACACGCCCATCGAGTAGGTCACAAGGCGCATCAGAAGCCTCCTCGGGAAGGGCTCGACCATACAACGCAGGACCCGCGCTCAGCGCCCGCGCTCCGTCGTGATGGGTGCGGCGTGGTGGCCGGCACGGATCACCGTCGCGGTTGCGGCGATCGTGGTCGCGACGACGAACACGACGAACGGGCTCGGGCCATCCGTGACGGACGACGCGGTGACGAGCATCCCACCGGCGAACAGGCCGAGTTGGAGGGCGGAGGACGCGACAACGTCGAGGTAGGTGAAGCTGCGGACCGAGTTGTCGGTGTCGACGGTTCGGTGGGCGGCCTCCAGCAGGGCGACGCGTGTGTAGGTCGCGCCGCCGGCCATCGTGGCGGTCAGAGCGAAGACTGCGGCCCGTTCGGCTCCTGTGTCGACAGTGCCGTTGATGGCGAGGAGGGTGAGGCTGCCGAGCAGGACCAGAAGGACGCCGACGTTGGCGCGTCGGTGCAGCGGCCCTTCGGTCGTGCGCCACGCGAGGAGTGCGGCCACGGAAGCCAGGGTCTGGATCGCCGCGACGAGGCCGAGGTTCGCCGTGGGCCAGGCGACGTCGTCGAGGTAGACCAGCCACAGCGGGAGTGCCCCGATGTTGAGCAGGGCGAAGCTCGCCAGGATCCACTTCATCGGGATGGGGATGCTGGCGGGCGAAGTTGGTTCTTCGACAGCGGCGGCGGGTGCGGCTGCCGGTGCTTCGTCGACGCGCCAAAGCAGGACGGCTGATGTGGCTGCTGCGGCGGCGAGGACGACCAGGATGAGGGCCCTACCGGCGGTGTTGCTCGCGGAGAACGCCACCAGCGTCCCGGCGAGGACGCCCCGGGCCACCGCTGGCCAGAACGTGTTGAGCCGTTGCCGGTCGGCGCTGCGCGCGCGTGCCGACAGCAGGGGCTGCCACGCGGTGGCGAACAGCACCGACAGGGCGATCTCGGCAGTCACGGTGACCACGAGCGCTGTGCTCGCCCACACGCCTGTCGTCCCGGTCACCAACAGTCCGGCGAGGATGAGCCCTTGGGCGGCCATGATCCACAAGAACAGTTGGACGTGGCGGCGAGCCCGGTGCAGCGGGAGTCGTGCGGCCCACAGCTGGACCGGCAGCGACAACAGTCCGAGCCCGAACGCCGTGCCGATCGCGGCGGGCGACAGTTGGAGGTTCTCGACCGCGAGGATCTGGAACAGTGCACCGCCATCGATGCCGAGGGCGGCGCCGAGCGCTGGTGTCAGCAGCGTGACCGGGAGGAAGCGGCGCAACGGTTCGCGCTGCGCCGGGGCGTCGACCCCGGGGCCGGGAGCATCGTGCGGTCGTGTCATGGGAGGCGAGTCAACCAGCACCTCACCGGAACCCGGCAGCTCGGCCCCGCGGTGACGAGGCGGCGTAGTGAGCGGCCGCGGCGCGCCCGAAGCCACGGTGATGGGCGACAGGTCAACTGGCGTGGACCGTGACCTCCCTGGCCAGGCGCTCCCCAAGGCGGTCGCTCTCGACGTCCAGGTCGTACTGTGCCTGGAGGTTCAGCCAGAACCGGGGAGTGGTACCGAAGTAGCGCGCGAGCCGCAGGGCGGTGTCAGCGGTCACGGACCGCTTGCCGTGCACGATCTCGTTGATGCGTCGCGGTGGGACACTGATGTCCTTGGCCAGCCGGTACTGGCTCAGCCCGCCCGGCTCGAGGAACTCCTCGAGGAGCACGTCGCCCGGATGCACCGGGGGCAGCTTGGTTGCCATCGGTTGGCCTCCTAGTGGTAGTCCACGATCTCGACGTCGTAGGCGTTGCCTCGCTCCCACCGGAAGCAGATACGCCACTGGTCGTTGATTCGGATGCTGTACTGGCCGGCACGGTCACCCTTGAGCCGCTCGAGCCGGTTCCCGGGCGGAACGCGCAGATCCGAGACCTCTTCGGCAGCATCGATCATGCGAAGCTTGCGGAGAGAGGCCTTCTGCAGTTCCGGGGACCACTTCTTGACCCGCTCCCGTTGGGCGAGGCGTTCGGTGTCTCGGTCGCGGAAGCTCCGGATCATCGAAGCGATAGTAACGCATCGCGTTATGCCCTGCAGTCTGCCGTGAGCTGTGACCTCCCGATCCAGCCGCGCCGACCCCCGCACCCCGACGTCCCAATGCGGTCACGTAGTGCCGCAGGTTCGTGATCCCCTTGGCCGCGATGACGGCGACATCCTCGGCGTCGAGGTCGCGACGCCGCTTGGCCGCCAACGCACGGATCGCTGCCTGGTCGCTCCGCCCTTCCACGAGGACAGCAACACGCGGATGGGTCGCAGCCACGTCGGCGGCTGCGCGGGTGACGCTCTGGGGGCTCCTGGTCATGGTGCGCTCAGCGTGCCACGACATCTGGTTGGGCGGTCGGTGACGGCCTGGTCGGGTCCGGTCGTTGGACGGGACCAGGCCGTCGCCGGGCGTCAGTACTGGATGGCCTCGACCTCTTCGTACAGTTCGAAGCGGGGTGAGCTGGTGACGCCCGCCCGTCCCATGGCCTCCTTGAGGTCGGGGTTCTGCGTGAACGCTCGTGCCTCGTCGACGTTGGCCCAGCCGGCCACGATGGTGATGGTGTTGGGGTCATCGACGTCACGGTTGATGCGGTGGAAGCTGGCTCCCGCGTCCTTTGGAGGCAACGTGTCGAACACGGCCTTCCAGCGGTCGTAGTCCTCGATCTTGTGGTTGATGGCCAGTACGTACATCCGTGGGCTCCTGCTCGATCCCGGTTGCCGTTCCGCCTGCCGGTCGCCGGCTTCACGGTATGGTACGATTTCTAATCGTTAGGTATCGAACAGTTTGGAGTCTAACGATATGGCGAGGACCCGTCAACGGCAGACCGAGAGCGCGAAGGTCGACGCACGTTGGCGTGCGTGGCGTGGACTGCTCGAGGTGTCCAGCTTCGTCACCCAACGCATCGACGAGGACCTCCGCGACAAGGTTGGCATCGACATCCAGACCTACGACGCGATGCTGCACACCAAGGAAGCCGGCGACACCGGGATACGGATGACCGACCTTGCGGACCGTGTCCTGCTCAGCAAGGCGGGGCTCACCGCCCTTGTGGATCGGCTCGAACACCGGGGGTTGCTGGCACGCCGGACCGGCCGCAAGGATCGCCGTGTCAAACGGATCGTGCTCACTCCAGCCGGCGCGGAGCTCTTCCACCAGGCCGCGCAGGTCCACAACGCCACCGTCGACCGGTGGTTCCACCAGCACCTCGACGAGAACACGGCGCGACCCATCGCCCAGACGCTCGCGGGCATCCACGAAACACACCTGGCAGCCGACCGATGACCATCCTCGGGCGCGGACAGGCAGAAACTTCGAACCCTTGGACCGTCATGCGTCACTTCTACGACTCGGCCGCCCTACTCGCGGCGTAATGAGCGGCCGCGGTACTTCCGATGGGCCGCCTGCTTCGTGACGCCGAGGCTGTCGGCGATCTCGGACCACGTCAGTCCAGCCACACGTGCACGACGGACGGCCGCGTCCTGTAGGCGCTCCGCCTGACGACGCCGAGGCCGGCACGGTCGTGTGGCCCAACGGCGCGGACATCTCCCCCCGAACGCTGTACGCGGAGTCGAAGCCCAAGGGTCCCCGCGTAGCGCCAGGTTTCGCGGCGACCAGCGCCTCCCGGACCGGCGTGAAGAACACCGAGTTCCGCCGTGCGCCGACGTGCGGGGCGAGGCGGTCACCTCACGAACCGGTGCCCCTCGGACCTGCCGGAGCCGGCGAAGATGTGAATCCATGGCTCGCGATGACCCTGTCGTCACCCGCGTTCGGCGGGTTGGAACAGCTCGATGAGGTTCCCGGACGGATCGGCGACGAGTACCTGGGCGCCTCCGGGGCCCGTGACGATGTCGTTCCGGAACGTCACCCCCGCGGCTCGCAAACGCGTGATCTCGCTCTCGAGGTCCGCGACGACCAAGTGGATGCGGTTCCACCCGCCCGGCCCGGGCTTGGCGCCATCCGTCATGGGGCGTCCCGCCGAGCTCACCGGCCCACTCAGGAGCAGCCGCAGGTTCCCGCACTTGACATCAGCGAACGCCGGCGGGAACGCGGTCAGGACATCGAAGGCGAAGTGTTCACGGTAGAAGTCGATCGACTCCTCTACGTCATCGACCATGTAGCGGATGCTGACCAGTTCCGTGCTCACGACGCTCTCCTCCAGATCGACTACACTATGAAACGTAACCGTTTCGCTCTAGAACGTCAACGTTTCAAATCGTTCGGACGGGAGGGAAAGGTTGGCTCGGCAGATCGCGATGGACCCCCGTGTCACCCGGACCAGGCAGGTCGTGCTGACCGCCGTGCTCGAGGAACTCGCCGACGTCGGCCACGCCGACTTCACGATCGAATCGGTCGCCTCGCGATGCGGTGTGGGCAAGAGCACCATCTACCGCCACTGGGACGGCAAGACCGAACTGATCGTCGACGCGATGCACGAACTGAACACGCAGCCGGTACCCACGCCCGACGGGCCACCCCGCGAGCGCATCCGCCAACTGTTGCACCATCTCGGCCAGGCGCTCACCGACGGCAGCCTGGCTCCGGCGATCCCGGCGCTGGTCGAGGCAGCAGAACGCGACCGCGGGGTCCGCGTGCTGCTCAACGACTACACGGTCGAGCGCCGTCGAACACTTGTGGAGGCACTGACCCTCGGCATCGAGGCAGGACAGATCGATACGACCATCGATCCCGAACTTGCCGCCCAGGCACTATCGGGCGCCATCGTCTATGCCCGCCTCATGACCTCCACACCTCTGACCGAGACAGCCATCGACCAGCTGATCGACACCGTGCTCGGGCCGGTCTGACCCGACCAACCCAGAGCCTCGTGCAGGCGAGGCTCCACCCAACTGGCACGGAGACTCCGGGCCCCAGGCGACGGCTAACTCAACCATCTGGTTGACAAGCAGTTCGAGCTGTCGTAGATTCACTCAACCATCTGGTTGAACAAAGGGAGCGAAGGGGTGTCGGCCGAACAGCTGTCGAAGGTGTTCTCGGCCCTTGCCGACCCAACCCGACGCGACATCGTGGCACGCCTGGCCAGTGCCGACGCGACGGTCAGCGAGCTGGCAGAGCCCCACGACATGACACTCCAAGCGGTCTCCAAGCACATCAAGGTGCTCGAGGAGGCCGGCGTGGTCAGCCGCAGTCGCGACGCCCAGCGCCGACCGGTGCACCTGGAAGCCGAGATCCTGTCGCTCATGACCAAGTGGATCGACCGTTACCGCCGCGAGGCGGAGGAGCGCTACCGCCGCCTCGACACCGTCCTGGCGGACATGGACGACGCGGACGGGCCTGGCCCCGATCGACGTGACTGAAAGGACAGCGACATGCCCGCGACCAACACTCACGAAACCCAGATCGTCGCCGAGGAGGACGTCCCGATCATCCGGATCATCCGCGACTTCGACGCGCCGCCCGCGAAGGTGTTCCGTGCACACACGGACCCGGACCTGCTGGCGCGTTGGCTCGGGCCGAACTCGACCCAGACGCGCATCGACCACTTCGACTGCCGCACCGGCGGGTCCTGGCACTACACGACGATCCACGAGGGCGAGGAATACGGGTTCTTCGGATCGTTCCACGAGGTCCGCCCCGACCAGATGATCGTCCAGACCTTCACCTTTGAGGGAGTCCCCGACGGGGTCGCACTGGAACGGCTCGAACTGGAGGACCTCGGCAACGGCCGCACCCGGCTCACAGCGACGTCGCTGGTCGACTCGTTCGAGGGACGCGACATGATCCTGGCCAGCGGCATGGACGTCGGCGTGCGCGAGGGCTACGACAAACTCGATGAGCTCCTGTCACCCTGAGCCGAAGTCAGTCACTGAGCCGGGGCCCACCCGAGCGCACGACACACGAGGAGCAAGACGTTGCGAGAACTGATAGTCGACTTCATCACCTCCCTCGACGGCTACGCATCGGCGGAGGGCTGGCCCGGCTGGTGGGGGCTCGAGGGACCCGAGTACCTCGCCTGGCTCGACGAGCAACCCGCCGTCACGTACCTGATGGGGACGAATACGTATCGGTTGATGTCGGGGTTCGCGGCCGGTGAGACACCGGCAGGAACAGACGACTTCAACGCCGATGAGGACGCCGCGGTCGACGTACTCACGCGAGCGCCCAAGGTGGTGTTCTCCGCCACCATCGACGAGCCCGTCACGTGGGCGAACACGACCCTCGTGCGCAACGACGCGGTGGCAGCGGTCCGGGCGATGAAGCAGGACGGCTCGGGGCTGATGAGCACGATCGGCAGCCTCAGCCTGTGCCAATCACTGCTCGGTGCCGGACTCGTGGATCGCTTCCGGGTCGTGATGTTCCCGGTGATCACCGGCGCAACGGGATCAGAACGCATCTACGACGGCTATCCGGACGTCGCACTCGAGATGACCGACAGTCGCACCTTCGACGGCCGCATCCAACTGGTGGAGTACCGCCCCCGCGTCCTCGAGCACCCGCCGCTCGGCCCGGATGAGACCGCGCGTGATCACTGATCGCCGGGAGGCACCCATGTCCCAGGTCCGTGCACGCGTTCCCCTGCGTGGCCGAACGGGGCGTCGACCGGGCCTTGGACCGACCTCGGCAGCGACGACGAGTGGCGGGGCTGGTGGGGCCCGAACCCGCCGTTCCACACGCCGGTGTTCGTGCTCACGCACCACCCGCGCCCGTCGATCGAGATGGAAGGTGGCACCGTGTTCCACTTCGTCGACGTCAGCCCGCCGGAGGCGCTCGACCTCGCCCGAGAGGCTGCCGGCGGCCTCGACGTGCGCATCGGCGGTGGCCCTACGGTCGTCCGCGACTTCCTCGCCGCCGACCTCATCGACACGCTCCACGTCGTGCAGGTGCCGATCCTCCTAGGCCGCGGCGTCCGTCTCTGGGACGGGGTCGAGGGCATCGAGGATCGCTACGACATCGAGGCGGTCGCGTCACCGAGCGGTGTCACCCACCTGACCTTCACACGTCGATAGCCACTCCCACCGACCTGCGACGAGCCCAGCCTTCACACGGCGGCAGCAACCCGTCGTGCGATGTGGTTGGCGACGTGCCTGGCGTCTCGGCCTGCACCGAGGAGGAGCATCGAGGCGAAGGACGACTGGAACACCAGGCCCATGAAGTAGAGGCCGGGCTCGGAGGGCACCACCCCGCGGTCCTCCAGCGGCCAGCCGTCCTCTCCGACGATGTCGAGCTCGATCCACGAGAAGTCATGGTGGAACCCGGTGCACCACACCACGCTCGCGACGTCCAGCACCTGCCCGGTGGCGAGCATCGGCCTGCCGTCCCGCACGCCGGTGATCCGCTGCTCGATCCACTCGACGCCAGCCTTGTCGAGGTCCTCGACCCGGGGGTCGATGAGTGGGCCGCCCCCGCCACGGATCTTTCCCTTCACCTTGCGACCGATGGGAGTCCCGAGGCTCACGATCTTCGTCGTGGCGAAGCGCGCGACGGGCGCGGCGAACCGGATGACGGGGCCGTCCAGCCTGAACGGCATCTGGCCGGTCCGGTGTCCCGCAAGGATCGTCGGGCGGGTCGACGCCAGTTCCAGCGCGATGTCGGCACCCGAGTGCGCCGCCCCGACCACCAGTGCAGGTCCGGGAGCCAACTGGCCTGGCCCCCTGTACTCGCTTGAGTGCAGCTGGACGATGTGCGGGTCCAGCTGGTCTGCGAAGTCGGGGACGTGCGGGTGGTCGACCTTCCCGGCGGCCACCACCACGTTGTCGGCGTGGAAGGTGCCGTCGGTGGTGTTCGCCTCGAACCCGCTGGCATTGCGTCGGACGCGTTCGACCTTCACGCCACAGCGCACGGGGATCCCGTGATGATCCGCATACGCCTCGAGGTAGTCGGCGACCTCGTCCTTGGTGGGCAGGCCCATCGCCGGTCCCGGGAAATCCAGGCCGGGCAGGCCGTCCACCTTCCTCGGGCTGAACAGCGTCAAGGAGTCGTAATGGCGCCGCCAGTTGTCGCCGACGCGGTCGAGCGCGTCCACGACCACAGAGGACCGCCCGAGCCTTGCGAGGTGGTAGGCGGTGGCCAGGCCTGCCTGCCCGCCGCCGATGATCAGGGTCTCGACATGTTCGGCCGTCATCGCAGCCTTCCTTCCCATTGGCTGCAACTGACGCTACGGACCGGGCGGCGAGCCGACTTCGACTGAATCACCCATCTTCGTCACCAGCCTCGATGGGCAATTCTTCCCATCGACCGTCAGCTCACCGCCACGCCGTTGGTGACTGATGCCGAGGTTCACACGTTGACGGCGACGTCCTCGGCGGCGCGGAACGGCCAGAGCCGACGTCGGGGCAGTCGGTGCAGCCGCCAGGGTGCTGTGGCTACAGCTTGGCCACGACGTGTGCGAGTACCGCGGACATCTCCTCGTGAGGGCTGAACTCGACCATGCGGACGGCCTCCTCGACGAGGACGGTGTGGCCTGCGGGCCAGTAGTACAACTCGCCGCCGTGGACGAGCTCCTGGCTCCCGTCCTCGTAGTCCACGCGGATCCGTCCCTCCAGCACGAACCCCCAGTGGGGGCACTGGCAGTGGTCGCGTTCGAGCCCCTCGAGTAGAGGGCCGAAGGCGAGTCCGGCCGGATACTGCATGTAGGCGCTCGTCATGCCGCCCCAGTCCTGGCCCCGGATCATCTCGCCGAGTGCCTCGTGGGCGATCGGCATGTCGGTGGTGATGTTCTTCATTGGTTGGCTCCGTCTGCTGTTGTCTGCGCGCCGGTCCCCGACGCCGAGGTCCTGCAGGTCACTGCACTCCGTCGTTTCGCTGCTCGTTCAGGACCACCGGACGTGGTGGTTCGCGTGCCACGCGGCCAGGACGTCGGGGTCGCCGTCGACACCGACGTCGGCATCGCCCCGGTTCCACAACGAGCGGTAGAGGTCGACGGCGCTGCCGCTCACCCTGACGTCGCCGCGGCCGTCCGAACGCGTCGTGTCGATGCCTTCGGGGCCCATCGTGACGCTCCAGCGATCGCCGGTGTCGGTGGCATCGACAACCATGCATCGGGCAGCTGCGAGCGGTGTCTCCGTCGCGCGGGGCGCGAAGGCCATCAGCAGCTCGTCGATGCCGTCGGACGCAACCGCGGGGTCGATGACCGAGCCCACGCCGGCGGCCTGTTCGGCGTCGACGCGGTGGATGGTCAGCTCGTGGCACTGACGACGAGCCCACATGGCCAGCGGGGTCGGTGCCGGCAGGAACGTCCTGGCATCGACATCCGGCGGAGGGTCCTTCAACTGCCGGACGAGGTTGTCGCTCGTTGCGAGGTAGAAGTCGAGCAGGTCGTCGTCATCGGGCCAGAACACCGCGAGCTCGGGCCACCATGTGGCAAGCTCGTCGAGCCCGTCCGGCCAGAGCTGTGTCGCGCGTCCGGCAACCTGTGCGGCCGCCCAGAGGTGGATCTCGCTCAGGTGGCGCACGAGTTCTCGTACGTCCCACCCGGGGCACGAGGGCACGGCGGCGTCCAGACCCCCGCGCGCTGCGGCCGTGACGAAGCTGCGTGCTTCCTGCTCGATGTGCGCGACGTGCGTGGCGATCTCCATGTTGGCCCCCCGGCCGTGTAGTGCCTACGCCGAACCGCCGACGTCTACATACTGCAAGTTGCAGTATGCTCATCATTCCTGAACTTTGCAGTATTGTCAACCGAACGATGCCACGACGAATGACGACTTCTTCCTACGCGGTGCTTGCGCTGCTCGACCTGCGGTCCTGGACCGCATACGAGCTGACCCAGCAGGCCCAACGCAGCCTGCGTTACGCATGGCCGCGATCAGAGCGGCTGCTGTACGCCGAACCGAAGAAGCTCGTCGAGCTGGGATACGCCACGACCCACGAGCAATCCACGGGGGATCGGACCAGCAACGTCTACGAGATCACCGAGCAGGGTCGCGCAGCCCTGGGAACGTGGCTGACCACGCGGACCGACCCTCCCCGACTCGAGGTCGAGGCGTTGCTGCGCCTGTTGTTCGCCGACCACGGGGACGAAGACGACCTCCTCCGAGCGCTGGACGAGCTCGAGAGTGACATCGGTGAGCACCATGCGGCGATCGTCGAGCTCATGGCCTCGTACCTCGAAGGGGGCCACCCCTTCCCCGACCGCACACACCTGTCGGTTCTGTTCGCGACGTTCCAGTTGGAGGTGTTCCGCGCGATCGAGCGTTGGATCGACTTCGCGCGCGACGAGATCGATGACTGGCCAGCGACCCGGGGGCTCGGCATGACACCCCGGATCGAGGCACTCGCGCGGGCTCTGGCCGACGACCGTTCGCCATTGGATGAGTGACCAGCGAAGCACCAAGACCGAATGGACTATGGCAGGGAGGTCCCGGTTCGTCGGGCCACCGAAATCGAGTAGGCGTCGCGGCGGATTCGCAGGATCGGGTCGTCGGTGAGTTCGATCCCGTCGGGGACGCGAGTCGGGTCGAAGACCAGCACGTCGTCGCCCGTCTCACGGTCGAACGCGAAGCCGGTGATCTCGAGGTCACCCAGCCGGACGACATCGCGATCCTCCGGCCATGCGGCAGCCGGATCGTTGACGTCGTCATCGGGGCCTGCGAGCGTCAGGTCCACGTGGTAGCGGACGTGCCCTGATGCGAACCGCTCCTCGAGTTCCTCGCGAAGGAAGTCTCGCGAGCGTTCCTCGTCATCGCTCGTTGCCGCGGGTGGTGTCGTCGCAGGACTGAGCCGGTACCGGCCGTGCGTGACGGTTCCATCACCTGCGACGAACCGGAAGGCGTGCAGGCTGTTGTAGGTCTCTGCTGCATATGAGCTCGGGACCGCCATGCTCACGACTGCCGTCACGGCCGGCACGGTTTCCGGATGCTCGGCCAGGTAGGCCCCGACCCGCGCCAGGTCGGGCTCACCGGTCTCCGGATCGAGTTCGCGGGCAGCATTGAAGGCCAGCTGGTCCTCGGGTGTTCGCGAGAAGTAGACGGGCAGGTTCAGCAGGACCAGATCGGTGGTGCCCTCCGACAGGTAGAACTTCACCGACATGCCGCGGGCGTCGCGGGCCGCGTCGTGACGGTTCGGGTTGCCGCTGCCGTTGGAGAACCGGACGTGGGCCCGGACCTCTGGCCCCGCGAAGTGGTCGGCGCGCGACAACTCGGCGGCCGCCGCCGTCGGCCGGAACGTCGCGTGGCACAGCACGCCCTTGGCGTGGGCCCAGCGGGCGCCAGGGTGCCCGCCGCCAAGGCTGGCCAGGCCGTCCACGAGCCGTTCTGCGAGATCCTCGGACATGGAAGGAGCCTATTACGTCCTGCGCCCGAACAGAGGCTTCGTTACGAACACATCGTCGCCGTCACGGCGATGCTGGCCTCGGCATGTGGTGCGGCGCCTGACAGCGCAGGGGTGACGCCGACGCCGAGCACCCCGGCCGTCACGATGTCCGTCCTCGACGTCGGGGAGCTCGGGGACTTCGACCCCCTCCCGGTCGGCACGTACGTGATCGACCCGGACCTCGCGGCTTCCACCCCGCTACGCGTCGTGTACGACGTATCGGCCGAGGGATGGTCGCAGTGGATCGGTGCGGTCAAGTTCGCAGGCGACGGACACGTGGGCGTGAGCATCACCACCGTGACGAACCTGGTGAGCGACGGGTGCGTTTGACCATTCATGGGCAGAGCCCCCGGTCGGGCCGAGCGTGGACGACCTCGCCGCCGCACTCGCCCCGGGCCAGCGGAACCCCACGCCGATCAGGATCTGCTCGTCGGGAGCCTCGGGCAGCGGGAGCCACAGGTCGTAGCCGGTGTCGCCGATGTGGAACCTTAGCCACTCGAGTGCGTGGGCCGGCGACAGGCCGGGTGGCCAGTCCCTGATGCTGACGAATACGAGCTCGTCGGAGTCGACCTCGTACATGTACTCGCGGAGCTCGTAGGTCATGCAGCCCCCGTCAGGATCCGTCGGAACCCGGGGTCGGCCCCGGCGGGGTCGGTACCCACGTAGCAGCGCATGTTGTCGGCGGGATGCAGGACCCCATAGCGCGCCAGGTCGAGGGTCGTGGCCTGGGCATACCAGTTGATGACGTCGATGGCGTTGCCGTTGAACGCCTTCTTGACACGCAGTTCGTCGGCGGTGGCCAGCACGGCCAGACCGGGCATGTATCCATCGGCGACTTCGGACGCGATCCGCGTGGCCTCGATGTAGGTGACGAGGAAGCGGCCGAACTCCTCGTCGTCGTGGAGGTCGCGCTGCCCGAACATGCGGCGCACAGCCGTGGTCGGCGGCTGCAGATCCTCCGGTGTGACGTCGTCGAACAGCGACTCGATCTCGTCCATCTCTTCCCTTCGTCGTCGGACGATTCGACGATACGGGTCGGGTGAGACATCCATCGACGACGGTTCCCGCAAGTTGATGCAAACCGGATCATCGCGACACGATGCTCGGTAGGCTGGCCATCGCTTGGGGGTAATTCGTGACCCGGCCGGTGGACGTGCCGACTCTGGAGGGATCGATGCTTCGCTCACGTACTTTCGCGTGGACCGCCATGATTGCAGCGGCCACGATGCTGGGGGCGGGCATCGCCGTTGCCGCCGGGACCAGCGCCCCGCCGCCGAGGGCGGCATTCGTCGCCAACGCCTACGTCGCCGCCGACGCGCTGGCCGCCGGACCTGCCGCGGGACGTCTCGGGGCGCCGATCTTCACGACCGCCCAGGAATCGCTGTCGGACTCGGCCAAGGTCGGCCTGACCGCCTATGCCCCTGAACTGGTGATCGTGGTTGGTGGTACTGCCGCAATCGCCGACAGCGTCCTGACCGAGATCTCGACTGCGACCGGTCTGGCGATCCAGCCCGCTGGTGACGCAGCTTCGAGCGGGATCATCCGTGTCTTCGGCACCGAGCGCACCGAGACCGCCCAGAAGATCGCCGAGCTGTTCTCCGCCTACGACCCGGCGTTCCTACCCGCCGACGGCAAGGCCTATGACGCCGACCTGCTCGACGGCAAGGACTCCAGCGACTTCCAACCGGCAGGCGACTACGCCCTCGCCGACCAGTCCTGTATCACTGGCCAGATCGTGACCGGTATCGCGGCCGACGGTACCCCCACCTGCGCGACTGACGCGGTGGACGGCGGCGACGCCGACCTGCTCGACGGCAAGGACTCCACCGAGTTCGCCGGTGCCGCAGCCCTGACGACCGAAGTCTTGGGGCGTCGTGACGGCCTTGCACGGCTCGTGGACTCGCTGCGTACGGATTGTGGCACCCCCACGTCCAACCAGCAGGGGATCGACCTCGCCTTCTGCGACCTCGATGGGTACGGCGGCGGCGGCACGTCCGCGAACTGGGCGACTGGTGACGCCACCGCAGCCTCCTTTTTCGGTGCCATGCTGTACGACTCGGGATCCGGCGAGTTCGGAGGCTCCAACCTCGGCTCGATGAGCTTCGCGCTCACCGACCTGCGTGGAGCCGACCTACGGTACGCGAACATGCCGGGAGTGGACCTCTCGTTCGCCAGGATGGACGGGGCGCTGCTTTCGAACGCAAACCTCGCTGGTGTCACCTGGTATTACACGACCTGCCCGGACGGAACGAACAGCGCCACCAACGGGACGGATCCACAGTCCTGCACCGGCCACCTGTAGACGCGGTCCTCGACCGCCCGGAAAACCTGATCGTCTGGTGCCCGCCCGTCGAGGAGCGGGCGTGCACGGCGACGAACTCATCGACCCACCGAGTTAACAGGGTGGCTGGCTATCTGGCGCCGACCTGAGATCTCGCCCCGTCGTCAGTCGCTCGACGGCTCACCAACGGCGGGTGGCTCCGCACGATCGCGCTTGTTGGAGCGTTCGATGTAGCCGATGAGCTCGGGATCTGGTTGCCGACGTGGCGGCGGCGGGACCTTCGGCTTCTCCGCTGGCTTCGTGTCAGGCATGGCACTCCTCACAGAGCATCAGCAACGATACCGGCACCGAACTCTGATGAGGTCGCGAGGTTGTGGATACCGGTCAACCCCGGGGCGCCAGTGCGATCACGAAGAACCCGACAACGCCTCAACGGTGCGATGTCACACGGCCGCTCTACGGTGGGCGGCATGGACAACGGGGAAACAGTGGGCGAGATCGCCAGTGGGGCTGACATCATGAAACTCGGACCGATCCAGGTCGACCGTGCTGTCGGGGCGGTGCTCGGGTCCGCTGCGGGTGATGCGCTCGGGGCGGGCTACGAGTTCGGGCCTGCGGTCACCGGGCCGATCACCATGTCCGGGGGCGGCAGCTTCGGCTGGGCCCCGGGCGAGTGGACCGACGACACCCAGATGGCCACCGCCATCCTCACCGCTGCGGTGCAGGCTCGCCGCACCGGGAGGTTGTCGGTCGACGACGTCGCCGCGGGGTTCCTGGCCTGGTACGCGTCCCGGCCCAAGGACGTCGGCAGCCAGACCAGTGCCGTCCTGTCGTCGGCGACCTCGTCGGCGGACTTGGCGGATGCGGCGGCGGGCTACCAGGCCAGGCGTCCGGACTCCGCGGGCAACGGAGGCCTGATGCGCACCGGACCGGTCGCGCTGGCCGGCCTTGCGGTAGCAGCCAGCGAGGAAGCGGTCGCCGACTTCGCTGCCGAGGTCTGCCGGCTGACCCACCCACACGACGACGCAGTCGCTGCGTGCGTGCTGTGGTCCACCGCGATCCACCGGCTCATCGTGAAGTCGCTGCCGATCACGGACGGCCAGGCGTGGGCGACCTACCTCGAACTCGGCCTCGAGTACCTGCCGGCGGCATCGAAGGCTCGCTGGGCCGGGATGATCGCCGAGGCCCGCCAGGGCGACCCGATGAGGTTCCGGGACAGGAACGGCTGGGTGGTCGCCGCGTTCCAGCAGGCGCTGGCGACGCTGGTGTCGCTGCCTGCGGATGGTGCTCCGGCGGCGCAGGATCTGCCCGCCGCGCTGGAGGCTGCCGTGCGTCCCGGCAGGGACGCCGACACGGTCGCGGCGATCACCGGCGCGATGGTCGGGGCGGGGCTCGGGGCGACGGCGATCCCGCTGGCCTGGCGCCGCAAGCTGCACGGCGACCTCGTCGACCGCGATGGAGTGCGGAGGGTGACGGGGCGTGACCTCGAACAGCTCGCCCGCCTGGCCGTCAACGGCGTTGACGGGGACGGCTGGCCGGGCGTGGAACGGCTCGTGCCGATGTATCGGGACTCGAAGCGGCCGGCGAAGCGGCTGACCCGTGTGGCCGACCGGCTGTCGGTCGGGACGACCGCGGACCTCGCCGACCTCGACCTCACCGCCGACTGGACGGTCGTGTCGCTGTGCCGCATGGGCGAACTGGATGTCCCCACCGAGGCCGAACGCATCGAGGTCGGCCTCATCGACAACGACCGCGACAACGCCCACCTCGCGTGGGTGCTCGCCGACGTCGCCGACACGGTCGAGGCATGCCGGGGCGAGGGCCGCGAGGTGTTCCTGCACTGTGTCGCGGGCGAGACCCGCTCCCCCGCGGCGTTCGCGACATGGCTCGCCAGGCACGATGGTCTCGAGGTCGACGACGCCATCGCCAAGGCCGAGCAGACCTACCAGGCGAAACTACGGACGACGTTCGCCCAGGCGGTCCGGGAAGCGGCAGAGCTGCCAGCGAGCAGCGCGCAATGACCGACCGTGACGGTCCCATACGAAACCGTTCTTTCCTCACCCTCGCGCTTATGAAAGGGAATCTGATATTTCTTTAATAGGCAGATATCCTGGTAGGCAGGCTTTTCGTCAGCGAAGGGACCGTTCGTGAACCTGGACGCGTTCACTCCCAACGTCATGGGCGCAGTCCGCAAGACCCTCGATGGGTATCACGCGTACTACCCCGCCCCGATCCCCCGGCATGTCGACTACGAGCCCGCGACCGTCAACAAGCTGACGCAGGCCACCGCGGCCCTCCACCGCTTGGCCGGCGTCAGCCGGCTGCTGCCCTCCCCCGAGATCCTCATGGGTCCGTACGTGAGGATCGAAGCGGTCCTGAGCTCGAAGATCGAGGGCACCCAGACCTCGGTGGGTGAGTTGCTGCTCTTCGAAGCCGACAATCCCGATCCGCGCGAGGCGCAGGGCGACCTGCGTGAGGTCGTCAACTACACCCACGCGCTCGACCATGCACTGACCGCGCTGGAACGACTCCCGCTCAGCCTCAGACTCCTCCGCGAAACCCACGCCATCCTGATGTCCGGCGTCCGCGGCGAGACGATGACGCCGGGGCAATTCCGCACCAGCCAGAACTGGATCGGACCGCCCGGGTCAACGTTGATCGACGCGAAGTTCGTCCCGCCACCCGTCGACGCGATGAACGAGGCCCTCGGCGACTTCGAAGCGTTCCTCCACGAAGATGCCCTTCCCAACCTCGTGGCCCTCGCGCTGGCGCACTACCAGTTCGAGACGATTCACCCATTCCTCGACGGCAACGGTCGGATCGGCCGCCTCCTCGTGCCACTCGCCCTGTGCCAACGAGGTGTGCTCGACAGGCCGATGATGTACCTGTCCGCTTACTTCGAGCGTCATCGTTCCCAGTACTACCAGCTGCTGTTTCAGACCAGCGCGACCGGTGAGCTCGCGCCATGGCTCGACTTCTTCCTCGACGGGGTGGCCGAGCAGGCCCGGGATGCCGAGGAACGCGCGGTGAGGCTGGTCGATCTCCAACGCGACATTCGGGACGAGCTCCTGAGCGACCGTGTCACCAACACCACGGTCCGTCTCGCCGAGTCGCTGCTCGACCGTCCATATGTCACGGCGAGGCGTGTAGCCAAACAGTTCGAGGTCACGGCGCCAACCGCACAGAAGGCCATCGACGCCCTGGTCGAACGAGACATCCTCGAAGAGATCACCGGCCAACGCCGTAACCGGATCTACCTGTCACCACGGATCCTGGAGGCGGTGTACGCAGGTGCCGGCGTGTAACTGCCGACCGCTCCGGAAGTCCCCCACGGAGCAGTTGGAGGACCCCGATGACTGACGAGGTCCATGCTCGTGGACGATTACGAGCTCCTCAAGTCCGTCACCGTTGACCCGAAGCCGTGACGATCGTGTGGCCCAAACGGCGCGGACCGCTGTCTCTCTGCCCGGGCCCCCCCCCCCCCCCCCCCCGCCCCGGCGGCGGCGCGGCCGGGGGGGGGGGGGGGGGGGGGGCGGCGGCGGCGCGCGCGCGGGG
>Ga0326597_10003063_pt1 | contig 24430 bp, 18 predicted proteins | sample RVTome_12_FD_203789 | JGI IMG/M metagenome (GOLD analysis project Ga0326597, IMG submission 203789) | Soil microbial communities from uranium-contaminated site in the Upper Colorado River Basin, Wyoming, United States - RVT100D185 | ecosystem: Environmental > Terrestrial > Soil > Contaminated >... | reverse complement strand
GGGCGCTCGCGCTCGCGCCGGCGCACGGCGGGGCCTGGTTCAACTACGGCGAGCTGCTGTGGCGGCTCGAGCGCTACGACGAGGCGGAAGACGCGCTGCGGCGCACGCTCGCGCTCGAGCCTCGCTTCATCCCGGCCTGGCACCTGCTTGCCAACATGTTGCGTGGGCTGTCGCGTATCGGCGAGGCGCTCGAGGCGCTGGCGGCGGCGCGGCGCCTGGAGCCGGCGCGCTTCGATCTCGAGTCGATGGAGTTGCATGCCCTGATGCTCGAGGACAGCCTTCCGGCGGAGAAGTTGTTTGCGCGGCAGCGCGCATTCGGCGCACGCCTGGAAGCGGCGGTGCCGGCGAGTCGTGCTGAGTACGCGCAGAGCGCGGATGCGGAGCGGCGGCTGCGCGTGGGTTTTGTCTCCTGTGACTTCAACCGACATCCGGTCGGGTGGTTTGCGCTCCCGCTTTTCGAGCGCCTCGAACGTTCGCGCGTCGAGGTGATCTGCTATTCGACCGCAACCCGGCCCGCGGATGAGGTCACCGCGAAGCTGCGCGCTGCTGCCGATGCCTGGCGCGATTCGGGAGCGCTGACCGACCACGCGCTTGCCGGCCTGATACGCGCAGACGCGATCGACATCCTCGTGGATCTCACCGGGCACGTGGGTGTCTTGCGGTTGGGCGTGTTCGCGCGGCAGCCCGCGCCGGTCCAGGCAAGCTGGCTCGGCTGCCTCGGCAGCACGGGCCTTACGCGCATCCAGTATCGCCTGACCGACGCGCGCGCCGACCCGCCGGGCGCCGCCGACCGGCTGCACACCGAAACCCTGGTGCGCCTGCCGCACAGCCTGTGGTGCTACCGGCCGGCGCACGCGCAGGCGCAGGCGACCGAACGTCCTGGCGCCCGCACCGGCCATGTCACGTTCGGTTCGTTCAATCACGCGCCCAAGATCTCCGCAACCGCGCGCCGCCTGTGGGCGGAAGTCCTGCGGCGCGCGCCGCGCTCGCGGCTGCTGCTGGCGGGCGTACCCGATGGCCGCGCTCGCCGCAACCTGCTGGAGGATTTCGCCGCTGCGGGCGTGGAGGACTCGCGGCTCACGATCCTGCCACGCATGACGTTCGCAGAATACTTGCGCCAGTTCGATGCCGTCGACCTCGCCTTCGATTCGCTGCCCTACGGCGGTGGCACCACCACTTTCGACGCGCTGTGGATGGGGGTGCCGGTACTCGCGCTCGCCGGCGAGCGCTCGGTGTCGCGTAGTGCCGCCAGCATCCTGAGCGGGGTCGGGCTGCACGACTGGGTGAGCGCATCGCCCGAGGAGTACGTTCGACGGGCGCTCGCGCATGCCGCCGATTCCGCGCGCCTCGACGATCTGCGCGCCACGCTGCGCGCGCGGCTGCGCGATTCGCCGCTCATGGACGAGGCGGGCTTCGCGCGCGACATGGAAGCAGCCTACCGCGCGATGTGGCGCGCGTGGTGCGAGCGGCGCCTCGCGTAGAATGGCGCCTGCCAAAACCGCCGGGGCATACATGTTCGGAAACTGGTTCAATACCAAGGACGTCGACGAAGTCGCCGACGCCATCGTCGCCGACCTGGTCAAGCGGCTGCCGCCCGCGCCGGGCCCGCATACGCGCAAGACCGCCGATCGGCTGCGCAAGACCCACGACGTGATCTTCGCGCGGCTGGAGCAATTCGCGCGCTCGCGCAAGCTCAATATCTACAAGAAGGCGCGGCTCGGCAACCGCGTGCGCTGGGCGCTGCGCGAAGCGGGCTACGCGCCGGAATTCACCGACGCGCTCAGCTACGAGCTGGTGACGGTGGCGACGCTGGCGTCGCGGCAGGCGGGCAAGACGGGCGGCTGACGCCGCGGATGCTGGGCTGGCTCTTCCGCAGGGAACGCGCAACGCCGCCGGCCGGCGCGCCGGAGCTGCTGGCGCAGGCCTATGCGCACCACCGGGCCGGACGCCTCGCCGAGGCGCAAGCCGGCTACCAGGCGGTGCTGGCGGTCGACGCGGGCAATTTCGACGCCGAGCACCTGCTCGGCGTGGTCGCGCAGCAGGCGGGCCGTCCCGAGGAGGCGCTGCCGCACTTCGAGCGCGCGGTCTCGCTCTCGCCGGAGAGCGCTGCGGCGCACAGCAACCTCGGCGATGCCTGCCGGCGCCTCGGCCGCCTGGAAGACGCGCTGGCGCGGCTGCGCCAGGCGACGCAGCTCGACCCGCAGCTGGTGGAAGCGCAGTACAACCTGGGCGCCGTGCTGCGGAGCCTGGGCCGCGTCGAGGAGGCGATCAAGACCTACCGGCGCGCTCTGGCGCTCAGCCCGGGCTTCGCGGACGCGCACGCGGGCCTCGCCCAGGCGCTGCGTGACGCCGGCGAACTGGACGAGGCGCTCGCGTCCAGCCAGCGCGCGCGCGCCCTCAAGCCCGACTCGGCCGTGCTGCAACTGAGCGTGGGCAACCTGCTGCGCGAGAAGGGCTTCCTCGACGAGGCCGCAGCGGCCTACCGCGCCGCGCTCGAGCGCGACCCGCACCTGGTGGAGGCCCACAACAACCTGGGCAACGTGCTGCGCCACAAGGGACGCGCCGACGAGGCGCTCGCCTGCTACGAGCGCGCGCTCAGCGTCAAGCCCGACTTCGCGGAAGCGCTGCTGAACGGGGCGCAGGTGCTGCGCGAGCAGCGGCGCCTCGCCGATGCGGTGACCGCATACCGGCTGCTGATCCAGGCGCGACCCGACATGGCCGAGGCGCACCTCGACCTCGGCAACGCCCTGAAAGGCATGGGCGACAATGCAGGCGCGCTCTCGTGCTACGCCAGGGCGCTCGAGCTCGATCCCGAGTACGCGGAGGCGCGCTGGGCGCTCGCCATGTCGCAGCTGCCCATGGTGGCCGAGAGCGAGGCCGAGCTCGCGGCGAGCCGAACCGCGTTCGCCGCGGAGCTCGCTGCGCTCGAGCGCTGGTGCCGCGAGCGCGGTGCGGGCAGGGCCGCGCGCGCCGTGGGCACGCAGCAGCCGTTCTACCTCGCCTACCAGGAGGCGGACCACCGCGAGCCGATCGCGCGCTACGGGGCGCTGTGCGCGGAGCTGATGGCTGCCTGGCAGGAGGCGGCCGGACTGCCGCAGCCCGCGCCCATCACGCGCGCCGAGACGCGCATCGGCATCGTCTCCGGGCACCTTTGCGACCACTCGGTGTGGCACGCGATCATCAAGGGCTGGCTGCAGCACCTGGACCGCTCGCGCTACGACCTGCGCCTGTTCCACCTCGGCACGACGAACGACCCAGAGACCGCTTTCGCCAAGACCCATGCGACGCACTATGCCTTCGGCAGGAGCGATTTCGCCGACTGGGCGCGGCTGATCCTCAGCCACCAGCTCGACGTGCTGATCTACCCGGAGATCGGCATCGACCCTGCGACCGCCAAGCTCGCCAGCCTGCGCCTGGCGCGCGTGCAGGCGACCTCCTGGGGCCACCCGCATACCTCCGGGCTGCCGACGATCGACTATTACCTGAGCGCCGACGCGCTGGAGGCGCCCGGCGCCGAGGCGCACTATTCCGAGCAGCTGGTGCGGCTGCCGGGCTTCGGCAGCCCGTACACGCCGTCGGCGGTGGCGCCGGCGGCGATCGATCTCGGCGCGCTCGGCCTGCGCGCGGACGCACCGCTGCTGCTGTGTCCCGGCACGCCCTTCAAATACACCCCGCGCCATGACGCGGTGTTCGTGGAAATCGCGCGGCGGCTGGGGGAATGCCAGTTCGTGTTCTTCATCCCGCAGCCGCCCGAGCTCATGCAACGCCTGCGCGGCCGCCTGGCGCGCGCCTTCGCCGGCGCCGGGCTCGATCTCGAGGCCCATGCCCGGTTCCTGCCCTGGCAGAACCGCGCCGCCTTCTACGGCCTGATGCAGGAGGCCGACGTCTATCTCGACACGATCGGCTTCTCCGGCTACAACACCGCCATGCAGGCGATCGAGAATGCGCTGCCGATCGTCGCCTACGAGGGGCGGTTTTTGCGCGGACGCCTGACGAGCGGCATCCTGCGGCGCATGGGGCTCGACGATCAGGTGGCGGGCACCGAGGCGGACTATGTGCAGGCCGTGGTGAAGCTGGCGCGGGACGCCGTCCACTGGGGCGAGGTGCGCGAGCGCATGATCGCCGCGCGCGCCGGCCTGTACGACGACGCAGCGCCGGTGCGCGCCCTGGAGCGTTTCTTCGAGGACGCGCTCAGGAAGTAGCGTCTGCCGCGGGCAGCGCGCGCGCCAGATCGGGCTCGCCGCAATGTTTGAGGATCGCGGCGCGCACGCGGTCCCGGAGCCGCAGCGCCGCCGCCCAATCGTCGCCGTCGGGGTCGATGGGCGCGCCCACTGTTACCCCGATCGGCGCGCGCCGCGCGTACCAGGTGCCGTCGCGCAGCACCGAGCGCACGCCGCGCAGCGCCACCGGCACCACGGGCACGCCCGCCTGCGCCGCCACCTGGAAGGCGCCGGCGCGAAACGCCATCAGCCCGGTGTTGCGCGTCAGCGTGCCCTCGGGAAAGATGACGATGGAGGCGCCGTCGCGCGCCGCCTCGACCAGCACGTCGGCATGCTCGGCGCTTTTCTGCACGTCGAAGCGCTCGACGAAGATTGTGCCGAAGCCCCTGAGCAGCAGCCGCATCAGCAGGTTTTCCTCGAACTCGCGCTTGGCGACGAACGCGTGCACGCGTGGCGCGAGCACCGCCACCAGCACCACGGCGTCGAGGTAGCTGGTATGGTTCACGGCCAGCACCGCGGGGCCGGCCGGAAGCGCACCCGCGCCCTGCACGACGAGCGGAATGCCCGCGGCGCGCAGGAACGCACGGCACACCGCGCCGCCGACGCGCCAGGTGGTGCGCGGCCCGGCGAGCGCGGCGGTGGCGAGCGCGAACGGGAAGAGCAGCCCGAAGGCCAGGTACACGCGCAGCGCGTACAGCGCGCCGCGCGCGGCGCGCCAAGTGCGGCGCAGCTGCGGCGCGGCGCCGGCCAGCGCCAGCCGCGCGAACTGCAGCCACACCGCCTGCCGTTTCACCGACGAAGGGCCGCGCTCGTAGAACTCGCGCGCCGCCACGCGGCGGATCTTGCCGCTCGAGGTCTTGGGCACCGTCGCCGGCGGCGCGAGCACGATATCGTCGGCCGGCCCGCCGGTCAGGCTCACCGCGAGCTCGTTGATCACGCGCCTGAGATCGTCGTAGCGCGAGGCGTCGGTATCGCGCATTTCCGCGAGCACGACCACGCGCTCGGTGCCGCTCACCGGGTCGCGGCTGCCGAACACCGCGACGCAGCCGCGGCGCACGCCGCCGAGGTCGCCGACCGCCTGCTCCAGCTCGTAGGGGCTGATGTTGCGCCCGCCGCGGATGATGATGTCCTTTTCGCGGCCCGTGATGTAGACCATGCCTTCCTTCAGGTAGGCGCGGTCGCCGGTATTCACCCATTCGCCCGCGAACAGGCCCTTGGTCGCCTCCGGGTTGCGGTAGTAGCCCGAAGTGGCCGACGGCCCGCGGAACTGCAGCAGCCCCTCCTGGCCGTCGGGCAGCTCGAAGCCCGCGGCGTCCACCACGCGCAGGTCGTGGCCCTCGATGACATGGCCGCAGCCCACCACCTTGAGCGGCGAGGCGTCGCCGGGCGCCGCCGGCACCGCCTCGCCGGTGCGCGAAAAACGCTCCCGGTCGAGCGCATCCATGCGCCACGGCTCGCCCGGCGTGGTGAAGGCCAGGCCGACCGTGCATTCGGCGAGGCCGTAGCAGGGCGATATCGAGTTCTTGCGGAATCCCCAGCGGGAGAACTTGCCGGCGAACGCGTCGATCGTCTCCGGACTCACCGGTTCGGCGCCGTTGAAGGCGAATCGCCAGCACGTCAGGTCGATGCCCTCCATCTCCTCGTCCGGGATGCGGCGCAGGCACAGCTCGTAGGAGAAATTCGGTCCGCCCGAGAGGGTGCCGCGATGGCGGTGGATGGCGCGCATCCAGCTCCCGGGGCGCGCGAGGAAAGCCAGCGGCGACATCAGCACCACCGGAAAGCCGAGGAACATGGTGGCGAAGCAGCCGCCGATCAGCCCCATGTCGTGGTAGAGCGGCAGCCAGCTCACGAACACGTCGTCGGGGCCCGCGCTCACCGCCTTGCCCATCGCCTGCACGTTGGCGAGCAGGTTGGCGTGCGACAGCACCACGCCCTTGGGGCTGCCGGTGCTGCCCGAGGTGTATTGCAGGAAGCCGATGTCGCCCGTCTTGCCGCGCACCGGGGCGAAGCCGGCGCCGCTGCCCTGCAGGTCGGAGGGCATGAGCACCGCGCGCAGGCTCTCCACCTGCGCGCGCAGCAGATAGGCGAGCGCCTTCGCCTCGGGGATGGTGATCATGATCCTCGCGCCGGCGCTCTTCAGGATGCCGACGTGGCGCGTCATGTGATCTTCGATGGAGGAGAGGCGCGCCGGCGGGTAGAGCGGCACCGGCACGCCGCCCGCGAGCAGCACGCCGTAGAAGGAATAGAGGTATTCCTTGCACGTCGGCAGCATGATCGCCACCATCTGCCCCGGCTGCAGGCCGGCCTGCGCGAGGCGCGCGGCGTAGCCGAGCGCGCCGTCGTAGAGCTGGCGGTAGGTGATCGGCGTTTCGCGGCCTTCCTCGTACAGATGCACCGTCAGGCGATCGGGCTGGCGCTCGACGTGGTAGTCGAGCGCCTCGGTGAGCGTCTGCGCCTGCGCGGGCGGACGCACGTCGGTGGAACGCGCCAGGCTCGCCACGCTGGTCTGGGCGGCGCGCGGCGCCTGCCCGGCGCTGGAGAGCAGAAAGCGCAGCAGGTCGCGCGGCGTTTCGCTCGTGGCGAGCGCCTGCTCCGGCAGACTCGTGGCGAACACGCGCTCGAGTCGCAGCACCAGCTCGACGCGCGCGAGGCTGTCCAGGCCCAGCTCCTTTTCCAGCGAGCTGTCCAGCGTCACGTGATGCTCGAGATGCGGGCGCGCCTCGCGCGCCACGGCATGGACCACCGCCAGCACCTGGGTCGCGTCGATGCCTTCTGCGGGCCGATTCATGGACCGCCGAGTGTACACGCGCGAGCGAAGCCGACCGGCGATGCGGCAAGGCCGTTTCTCGAGCGCCTGGATGACGCGGCGCGCAATGCCTTGCTAAGAGTGGGCGATCGGCTCGAAACCGTGCTCGGCGGACAGATCGTCGCCGCGCAGGAAGCTTAGCGTTTCTTGCCGCGGTACACCGGGCGGCGCGGCGGCGCCACCGCCACGCGCTCGTCGCGATGCCGGTAGCTGATGCGCCCGCGGGTGAGGTCGTAGGGCGACATCTCGAGCTGCACTTTGTCGCCGGCGGCGATGCGAATGCGGCGTTTACGCACCTTGCCGCCCGCGTAGGCGAGCACCATCGCGCCGTTCGTCAGCTCTACCCGGAACTGCGTGCTGGGAAGAATCTCCTGAACCACGCCGTCCATCGTCAACATCGCTTCTTTGGCCATCCGGCAGTATGAGGCCTGGAGAGCCGCGGGGCCCGCGCAACCTCCTCTTTATTTTCGGTAATCAAGGGAATCGGCCGCTGTTGGGTTCAGAATAGCGATGCATGCCGGCGATCGACAAGGTTTTTCCTCCGCAACGCTCCTCATCCTGGACCCAGGAGCGCGTCGGCAGACTCAGCAAGCAGGAGATCCAGAGCCTCAGGGCCAACGCCGATTCCCTTGGCGCGACCGAGGTCATCGCCCTGTGCGATGAGGCGCTCCTCGGCTCCCCCAAGAGCGGCAACGGCAAGCGCAGCGCGCCGGTGAAGAACGCGAAGGTGCGCAAGCTCGTTTCCCGCATCAACGCCTTCAGCGCGCGCGGTGTGCATCTGCGCGATGCGCGCACCGGCTGGGGCGGCGTGCGCAAGTCCGACCGCATGGTGGTGTTGAGCCTGTGGGCCGACGCCGTCCAGTCCCGCGATGGCGGCTGCGGCTACCTGCTGTGGGCGCCGAACGTCGGCGGCGCGCGGCCGTGGTCCGACACTGCGTCAGGCCAGGAGCGGCTCAAGCACTGCCAGCTCGGGCTCGAGCGCGATGGCGCCGAGGGGCTGCTGGTCTACGGCGAGACCCTCGACGGCTACCTGCCCGAGGACAAGGCGCGCAGCGTGCATGGCGTCGATCCCGAGACCGTGCTGCGCTTCAAGGTCGAGAAGCACGGGGAGGAGTATTGGGCGGTTTGGGGGAAGAAGCCAGTCTAGATCTCGAACAGTGATAGCCGGCCGATCCTTCCCGATCGTCGTCGGTCATGCCGCGGATCTGCGCCGCGAGGCCCTTGAGATTACGGTCGAAGACCGGGGCGATCCGCGGGTCCGCGGTAGGTGCAGCTCTGGCCGCACGAGTCGCGCCGCACCGTGACGCGCGCCAGGGCCGGGAAGCGCGGCGCGAGCCGCCCCCAGAGCCAGAGCGCGAGGTTCTCCAGGCTGGGCCGGGCGAGACCGTCGATCCCGTTCAGCACCCGATGATCGAGCGCGGCGCGCAATTCCGCGCCGCAGCGTTCCAGCTCGCCGAAATCCGCGACGAATCCCGTGCGCGGGTCCGGCTCGCCTTCGAGCGCGACCTCCACCTGGAACGAGTGGCCGTGCATCCCCCGGTACAGGTGGCCCTCGGGATAGCTGTCGAAGTGGTGCGCGGCATCGAAGCCGAACCGGTAGCAGATCTCCATTGCTTACGGAATGCCGATAAGTTTGTGGATCTGCAGGCTCAGCCGCCAGCGCGGGTGCGCGAGGCAGTAGTCGATCGCAAGCCGCGTGTTGGCAGCGCGTGCCGGGCCGTCCATCGGCTGCAGGAAAAAATGGTTGAATCGCAGCCGCTCGAAGCGTTCCGGCTCGGCGCCGGGCTGCGGGAACACCAGCTTCAACTCGTCGCCGCGCTCCAGCCGCAGCGCGGCGCCCGCCTTGGGGCTGACGCAGACCCAGTCGATCCTGGTCGGCACCGGCTGCGTGCCGTTCGTCTCGACCGCGATGCGGAAACCGCGCGCATGCAGCGCCGCCACGCACTGCTCATCGAGCTGCAACAGCGGCTCGCCGCCGGTGCAGACGACAAAGCGGTCGGCACCGCTGCCGGCCGGCCAGGCCGCGCCGACCGCTTGCGCCAGCGCATCGGCCGTCGCGAAGCGGCCGCCACCTGGCCCGTCGGTGCCGACAAATTCCGTGTCGCAGAACCTGCACACCGCGTCCGCGCGGTCCCGCTCGCGCCCGGACCACAGATTGCAGCCGGCAAAGCGGCAGAAGACCGCAGGCGTGCCCGCGTTGGCGCCTTCGCCCTGCAAGGTGTAGAAGATTTCCTTCACTGCGTAGGACATGTGGTGCGCGGCTGAATCGCGCTAGGCCTTGGACGGCTTGATCTCCTCGAGCCGGTCGGTGGCGGGTGGCGGGGTGCGCGACAGCGCGGCGATCTCCGCGCGCAGGGCGGGCGTCATGTCGACCTGCGCCGCGGCGAGCGAGTCCTTCAGCTGCTCGAGGTTGCGCGCGCCGATGATCGGCGCGGTGATCGCGGGATGCGCGCCGACCCAGGCGACCGCGGTGCTGACCGGGTGCAGGCCCTTTCCCTTGCAGAAGGCGACGAACTTCTCCGCGACCTCGAACATCCACGCCTCGCCGTAGCGCGCCTCGTACATCTTGTTGGTCTTCAGGCGCCCGTCGCCAGCGCCGCCGTACTTGCCCGAGAGCAATCCGGCCGCTCCGGGACTGTAGGGAATGACGCCGATGCCGTTCGCCTCCGCCATCGGCAGGATCTCGACCTCGGCCTGGCGCTTGACCAGGCTGTACATCGGCTGGATCACCTGCAGCCGCCCCCAACCATGGCGCTCCTGGAGGTCCACCGCGCGCTGCGTCTGCCAGGCGGACCAGTTGCTCACCGCGGCATAGAGCACCTTGCCCGAGCGCACCAGGTCTTCCAGCGCCCGCGCGGATTCCTCCAGCGGGGTCAGCTTGTCGAACTGGTGCAGGAAGAGCACCTCCACGCGGTCGGTCTGCAGGCGCTTTAGGCTCGCCTCCACGGCGCGCGTGACGTGCCGGCGCGAGGTGCCGCGGTCGTTGACGTCCTCGGTGACCGGGTTGTAGCACTTGGTGGTGATGACCAGGTCCTCGCGGTGGCCCTTCATCAGCCGGCCGAGGATCTCCTCGGACCTGCCCTTGTTGTACTGGTCGGCGCAGTCGTAGAAGTTGATGCCGGCGTCGCGGCAGGCCTTGTACATCTGCCCCGACATCGCCTCGTCGGCGTCGCCGCCGAAGGACATGGTGCCGAAGCACAGTGCCGAGACCTGGACGCCGGTGCGGCCCAGAGGTTTAGTCTTCATGGCGGCAGTCTACCGCGCGCCGCATCGCGAGCGGAATCTTGACCCCTGTCAAGGCGCCCGACGCGGCGGCGCACCGTAGAATGGGGCCGATGGACGATCGAGCTTCAGCGCGCGGCAAGACCAAGGGCCGCGGCGTCGATCCCGCGGCGCGCGCGCAGGTGAGGGCGCTGCTCGGCGCCGATGCGCGCCGGCGCGACCTGCTGATCGAATACCTGCACCGCATCCAGGACCGCTACGGCAGCCTCTCGGTCGCGCGCCTCGCCGCGCTGGCCGAAGAGATGAAGCTGTCGCTGACCGAGGTATTCGAGGTGGCGACCTTCTACCACCACTTCGACGTGGTGAAGGAGGGCGAAGCGGCGCCGCCGGCGCTGACGGTGCGCGTGTGCGATTCCATCGCCTGCGAGATGGCCGGCGCGAAGCAATTGCTGCAGAGGCTGACCGGCGTCCTGGGCAAGGACGTGCGCGTGATCCACGCGCCGTGCGTGGGCCGCTGCGAGGTCGCGCCGTGCGCGGTGATGCACCAGAATCCGGTCGGCAACGCCACCGTGGAGAAGGTGAAGCAGGCGGTGCAGCAGAAGGCCCTCACCTGTCCCGAGCCTTCATACGTCGATTACGCGGCTTACCGCAAAGGCGGCGGCTACGGCCTCCTCGCCGACTGTCTCGCCGGCAAGCGCACGCGCGACGAGCTCACGAAGATCATGGAAGACTCGGGCCTGCGCGGCCTGGGCGGCGCCGGCTTTCCGGCCGGGCGCAAGTGGCGCCTGGTCGCCGCGGAGCCCGCGCCGCGCCTCATGGCGGTGAACGTCGACGAAGGCGAGCCCGGCACCTTCAAGGACCGCTGGTACCTGGAGCGCGACCCGCACCGCTTCCTCGAAGGCATGCTGGTCGCCGCCTGGTGCGCGGGCGTGGGCGAGATCTACGTTTACCTCAGGGACGAGTACGCGGGCTGCCGCGCGGTGCTCGAGCGCGAGCTGGCGAAGCTCACGAAGAGTCCGCCCTGCGCGCTGCCTCCCATTCATCTTCGCCGCGGCGCGGGCGCCTACATCTGCGGCGAGGAGTCGGCGATGATCGAGTCGATCGAGGGCAAGCGCGGCATGCCGCGCCTCAGGCCACCCTACGTCGCGCAGGTGGGCCTCTTTGGCTACCCGACGCTCGAGCACAACCTGGAGACGGTTCACTGGGTGCGCGCGATCGTGGAGAAAGGCGCGCAGTGGTTCGCCTCCCAAGGCAGGAACGGCAGAAAGGGCCTGCGCTCGTTCTCGGTCTCGGGCCGTGTCAGGAAGCCCGGCGTGCACCTCGCCCCGGCGGGCATCACGGTCAGGGAGCTGATCGCGGAATACTGCGGCGGCATGCTGTCCGGGCACGAGTTCTACGCCTACCTGCCGGGCGGGGCCTCGGGCGGGATCCTGCCCGCCTCCAGGGGCGACATCGCGCTCGACTTCGACACGCTGCAGCCGCACGGCTGCTTCATCGGCTCGGCGGCGATCGTCATCCTCTCGCAGCACGACAAGGCGGCGGCCGCGGCCCGGAACCTGATGCGCTTCTTCAAGGACGAGTCCTGCGGCCAGTGCACGCCCTGCCGCGTCGGCACCGCCAAGGCGCTCGGCCTGATGGACGAAACGCGCTGGAACCAACCGTTGCTGCAGGAGCTCTCACAGGCCATGATGGATGCCTCGATCTGCGGGCTGGGGCAGGCGGCGCCGAACCCGGCGCTCAGCGTCATGAAGTACTTCCCGCAGGAAGTGGGGTGACCTGATGGAACGCATCAGCACGCAGCAGCTGGCGACGCTGCCGATCGAATTCAAGCTGAACGGGCGCACCGTGGTGGGCCGGCCGGACGAGACCATCATCGAGACCGCGCAGCGCCACAACGTGGAGATCCCGCGCCTGTGCTACACGCCGGGCCTGCGGCCCGACGGCAACTGCCGCGCCTGCGTCGTCGAGATCAAGGGCGAGCGCGCGCTCGCGCCCTCGTGCTGCCGCTATCCGAAGGAAGGCATGGAGGTCACCAGCGACTCGCAGCGCGCGCAGCTCTCGCAGAAGATGGTGCTCGAGCTCCTGCTCTCCGACATGCCGGAAAAGCAGTACCGCAGGGACTCCGAGCTCGACCAGTGGGCGCGCAAACTCGATCTCGGCCTGCCGCGCTTCAAGGCGCGCCGCCAGCCCGCGGCCGACGTCTCGCACCCGGCGATCGCGGTGAACCTGGACGCCTGCATCCAGTGCACACGGTGCCTGCGCGCCTGCCGCGAGGAGCAGGTGAACGACGTCATCGGCTACGCCTGGCGCGGCGAGCATTCGAAGATCGTCTTCGACTTCGACGACCCGATGGGCGCCTCGACCTGCGTCGCCTGCGGCGAGTGCGTGCAGGCCTGCCCCACGGGCGCGCTGATGCCGGCGCGCGAAGCGGGGCTGCAGGCGATCGACAAGACGGTGGACTCGGTCTGCCCGTTCTGCGGCGTGGGCTGCCTTCTGACTTACCATGTCAAAGAGAACGTGATCCAGTTCGTGAGCGGCAAGGACGGCCCGTCGAACCACGCCCGCCTGTGCGTGAAGGGCCGCTACGGCTTCGATTACGTGCAGCACCCGCAGCGCCTGAGCAAGCCCCTCGTCCGCAAGCCGGGGGCGAAGAAATCGAAGGACATCAGGATGAGCCCGGGCGGCTGGCGCGAGGTGTTCCGCGAGGCGAGCTGGGACGAGGCGCTGGATCTCGCCGCCGCGAGCTTGCAGCGCATCCGCGACGCCGACCGCGCCGCGCTCGCCGGCTTCGGCTCGGCCAAGGGCTCGAACGAGGAGGCGTACTTGTTCCAGAAGCTGGTGCGCACCGGCTTCGGCACCAACAACGTCGATCACTGCACGCGCCTGTGCCACGCCTCATCGGTGGCGGCGCTGCTCGAGGGCATCGGCTCGGGCGCGGTGTCGAACCAGGTGAACGACGTCGCGAACTCGGAGGTCATTTTCCTCATCGGCGCCAACCCCACGTCCAACCACCCGGTGGCCGCGACCTGGCTGAAGAACGCCGCCAAGCGCGGCGCAAAGCTGATCGTCGCCGACCCGCGGCGCACCGACCTCTCGCGCCACGCGTCGCACTTCCTGCAGTTCAACGCGGACACCGACGTGGCGCTGCTGAACGCGATGATCCACGCCATCATCGACGAGGGCCTGGCGAACGAGGCGTTCATCAAGGAGCGCACGAGCGGCTATGAGGCGCTCAAGGAGAACGCGAAGGAGTTCGCGCCCGAGAAGATGGCGCCGATCTGCGGCGTTTCCGCCGCCGCCATTCGCGAGGTGGCGCGCCTTTACGCGACCTCGAAGGCGTCGATCATCCTCTGGGGGATGGGCATCAGCCAGCACGTGCACGGCACCGACAACGCGCGCTGCCTGATCGCGCTGACCCTGATGACGGGGCAGGTGGGGCGCCCGGGTACCGGGCTGCATCCGCTGCGCGGCCAGAACAACGTGCAAGGAGCCTCCGACTCGGGCCTCATCCCGATGATGTACCCGGACTACCAGCGCGTCGCGGCGCCGGAGGCGAAAGCGCGCTTCGAGAAGTTCTGGGGCGCCGCGCTCGACCCGAAGCCGGGCCTCACGGTGGTCGAGATCATGGACGCCGCCTACGAGGGCAGGATCCGCGGCATGTACATCATGGGGGAAAACCCCGCCATGTCGGACCCCGACCTCGAGCACGCGCGCGCGGCGATGGCGAAGCTCGAGCACCTGGTGGTGCAGGACATCTTCCTCACGGAGACGGCGTACCTCGCCGACGTCGTGCTGCCAGCCACCGCCTGGCCGGAGAAGGACGGCACGGTCACCAACACCGATCGCATGGTGCAGCTCGGCAGAAAAGCGCTCGACGCGCCGGGAGAGGCGCGCGCCGACCTGTGGATCATCCAGGAGCTGGCGCGGCGCCTCGGACTCGCCTGGGACTACGCCGGGCCGAAGGACGTGTGGAACGAGATGCGCGGCTGCATGGACTCGATCCGCGGCATCACCTGGGAGCGCCTGGAACGCGATTCCTCGGTCACCTATCCCTGCGAGAACGAAGGCGACCCGGGGCAGCCGGTCGTGTTCCAGACGCATTTCCCCACCGCGACCGGCCGCGGCAGGTTCGTGCCGGCGGACCTGATCCGCGCCGACGAGCGCCCGGACAAGAACTATCCGATGGTGCTGATCACCGGCCGCCAGCTCGAGCACTGGCATACCGGCGCCATGACGCGGCGCGCCGGCGTGCTCGATGCCCTCGAGCCCGAGCCGGTGGCGTCGTTGCACCCGCTCGACCTGGCGCAACTGAAAGTGCAGCCCGGCGAGGTGGTGACGGTCGCCTCGCGCCGCGGCAGCATCGCGCTGTACGCGCGCGCCGACGAAGGCACGCCGCGCGGCGCGGTGTTCATCCCGTTCGCCTTCCAGGAGGCGGCGGCGAACCTGCTCACCAATCCGGTGCTCGACCCTTTCGGCAAGATCCCGGAGTTCAAGTACTGCGCGGTGAAAGTGGCGAAGGGCGGCGCGCGCCCCGCCGATCCCGGCTACGGCAAGGGCCGCTCGCTCGCGCTCACCTCCGGCGCTTGACCTCAGTCAAGAGGCCGCACGCGCCCGCTCGCCTATAGTCCCGGCGGACAACTCCGGGGAACCCGCCATGCCGTCCGACATCGAAATCGCACAGGCCGCGAAGCTGCAGCGCATCAGCAAGGTCGCGCTCGAGCGCCTGGGCATCGCCGAGGAGCACCTCGAGCCCTACGGCCACTACAAGGCCAAGGTGTCGCTCAAGTACCTGGATACGCTCAAGGCCAGGAAGAACGGCAAGCTGATCCTGGTCACGGCGATGACGCCGACGCCCGCGGGCGAGGGCAAGACCACCACCACGGTGGGCCTCGGCGACGCGCTCAACCACATCGGCAAGAAGGCGGTCATCTGCCTGCGCGAGCCCTCGCTCGGGCCGGTGTTCGGCGTGAAGGGCGGGGCCGCAGGCGGCGGCTATGCGCAGGTGGTGCCGATGGAGGACATCAACCTGCATTTCACCGGCGACTTCGGCGCCATCCAGCTCGCCAACAACCTGCTCGCGGCGATGCTCGACAACCACATCCACCACGGCAACGAGCTCGGCGTCGACGTGCGGCGCATCCAGTGGAAGCGCGTGCTGGACATGAACGACCGCGCGCTGCGCGACGTCGTCGTGTCCCTCGGCGGCACCGCCAACGGCTATCCGCGCGAGGACGGCTTCGACATCGTCGTGGCCTCCGAAGTGATGGCCATCTTCTGCCTCGCCACCTCGCTCGAGGACCTGAAGAAGCGCCTCGGCAATATCGTCGTCGGCTACTCGCGCGAGCAAAAGCCGGTCACGGCGAGGGACCTGCAGGCGCACGGCGCGATGACCGTGCTGCTGAAGGACGCGCTGGCGCCCAACCTGGTGCAGACGCTGGAGAACAACCCCGCCTTCATCCACGGCGGGCCCTTCGCCAACATCGCGCACGGCTGCAATTCCGTGATCGCCACGCAGAGCGCGCTCAAGCTCGCCGACTACGTGGTGACCGAGGCGGGCTTCGGCGCCGACCTCGGCGCCGAGAAGTTCCTCGACATCAAGTGCCGCAAGTCCGGGCTGATGCCCGATGCCGCGGTCATCGTCGCCACGATCCGCGCGCTCAAGTACCACGGCGGCGTGGAGGTGAAGGAGGTCAACGCGGAGAACCTCGCCGCGCTGGAGAAGGGGCTGGTCAATCTGGAGCAGCACGTCGACAACATGCAGAAGGTCTACGGCATGCCCTGCGTGGTGTCGATCAACCGCTTCAATTTCGACACGCCGGCCGAGATCGAGCTGCTGAACGCGAGGATGCAGAAGCTGGGCGTGCCGGTGGTGCTGGCGACGCACTGGGGCGACGGCGGCAAGGGCGCGGCGGAGCTGGCGAAGGTCGTGGTGGGCCTGTGCGAGCAGCCCTCGAAGCCGACCTTCGTCTACGAGGACGCCGACCCGCTGTGGGAAAAGATCACGAAGATCGCGAGGAAGGTCTATCGCGCGGCCGAGGTCACCGCCGACGCCAAGGTGCGCGGCCAGATCAAGCAGCTGCAGGACTCGGGTTACGGGCACTACCCGGTGTGCGTGGCGAAGACCCAGTACTCGTTCTCGGCGGACGCCAAGCTGCGCGCGGCGCCGAGCGGCTACGCGATCAACGTGCGCGAGGTGCGCCTCGCCGCCGGCGCCGAGTTCGTGGTCATGATCTGCGGCGACATCATGACCATGCCGGGGCTGCCGAAAGTGCCCTCGGCGACGAAGATCGACCTCGTCGACGGCAAGGTGGTGGGGTTGTTCTAGCGCGGCTTGCGCCGCAGCCGCAGGTTGAGCATCTCCACGGCCACCGAGAACGCCATCGCGAAATAGATGTAGCCCTTGGGCACGTGGAACTCCAGGCCGTCGGCGATCAGCGCCATGCCGATCATGATGAGGAAGGCGAGCGCGAGCATTTTCACCGTCGGGTGGCGCGAGACGAAGCGGCCGATGGGGCCGGCCGCCGCCATCATCAGGCCGACCGAGGCCACCACCGCGGCGATCATCACCGGAATCTCGCGCACCATGCCCACCGCGGTGATGATCGAATCGAGCGAGAACACGAGGTCGATGACGATGATCTGACCGAGGATGGCGCCGAAGGCGGCGCGCGCCGCGGCCGCCGGCCCGGGCGCCTCGCCGTGAGCCTCGAGCAGCTCGTGGATCTCGCCGGTCGCCTTCCACAGCAGGAACACGCCGCCGGCGAGCAGGATCAGGTCGCGCCCGGAGATCGCGTTGCCCAGCACCGCGAACAGCGGCGCGGTGAGGCCGACCATCCAGACGAGCACGAGGAGCAGCGCGATGCGCATGAACATCGCGAGCGCGAGGCCGATGCGCCGCGTGAACTCGCGCCGCGCCGGCGGCAGCCGGTCGACGAGGATGGAGATGAAGACGATGTTGTCGATGCCGAGCACCAGCTCGAGCGCCGTCAACGTTAAGAATGCGATCCAGGCCTGCGGATCGAGCAGCAGTTCCACGCCCAGAGTGTACAATCGCACGCCCCCTAACGGAGCACTATGGAAACCCTCGGCGGCGCCATCCTCGTCTTTCTCGTCAGCGCCGCGTTCGTCATCGCCGCGGGCATCGGCCTCGCGCGCTTCGGCGACGACCTGGCGGAAGCCACCGGCTGGGGCAAGCTCTGGGTCGGCACGCTGCTGGTGGGCATCGCCACGTCGCTGCCCGAGGTCACGGTGAACATTTCGGCGGTGTGGCTGGAAAAGAACCCGAGCCTCGCGCTCGGCAACGTGTTCGGTGCCGACATGATCAACATCTTCGTCATCGGCGTGGTGGCGCTCGTCTTCGGCGTACCGAACCTGTTCGGCAACCATGGGCGCGACACGGAGCTGCTGATCCTGACCGGACTCGGGCTGGTGGCGCTCGCGCTCGCCTTCGGCGCTTTCGGCGACCTCAAGGTGCTCGGCCCGACCAGCGTCGGCGGGCTGCTGATCGGCGCGCTCTACGTCTACGGCATGCGCCAGGTGTACCGCGCGGGCCTCGCGGCGCCGGGGGAGAACGGCGGGGACGAGCCAAAGGGCGGCGCGCGCAACGCCTGGATCGGGTTCCTGGTCTCGGCGGCGGTGGTGATCGTCGCCGGGCGCTATCTCGCCTCGAGCGCCGACGCCATCGCCGAAGCCTCCGGCATCAGCGCCAGCTTCATCGGCGTGCTGCTGGTGTCCATCGTCACCACCCTGCCCGAGGGCTCGGTGACCGTTGCGGCATCCTTGCGCCGCTCCTACGGCATCGCCATGGGCAACGTCTACGGCAGCTGCGCCTTCAACGTCACCATCATCTTCATCGCCGATTTCTTCCACACCCGCGGGCCGCTGCTGCGCGAGATGCAGGCGGCGCACTTCGCCGCGGCGCTGGGCGCCTTCGGCCTGATGGGCATGGGCTACCTCGTCTTCAAGGCCCACCAGAGGCGGCGTTTCGCGCCGTTTCGCGCGCTCGCACCCGCGATCCCGTTCGTCTACGTGGGCGCGCTGTACGTCGTGTACGTGCTCGGCCAGGCGTGAGGCGCGGGGCGCTTCGTTTTTTCTTGACTCTGGTCAATGAGGCGGATTTGGGGTAGAAGCCAGAATAAGTAGCGGCAGTGCCACGCGCGAAGGGTGCGCCGCGGCGAGAGGCACAACCGAAAAGGAGGAGTTATGAAGAGCAACATATCGCGTGTTCTCACGTTGGTTTTCGCCTTCGGCTGGCTGGGCACGGCGCAGGCCTGGGAACCCAGCCGCAACATCGAGTTCATCATCCCCGCCGGCACGGGCGGCGGCGCCGACCAGATGGCGCGCGCCATCCAGGCCATCGTCGCCAAGCACAACCTCGCCAAGGTCGCGATCCTGCCGATCAACAAGTCGGGCGGCGCGGGCGCCGAGGGCTTCCTCGACGTCAAGAACTCGCCTGGCGAGCCGCACAAGATCATCATCACGCTGTCGAACCTGTTCACCACGCCGCTCGCGACCAATACGCCGTTCAACTGGCGCGACCTTACACCGGTGCAGATGCTGGCGCTGGACAACTTCGTGCTGTGGGTTCAGGCCGACCAGCCGTACAAGACAGCCAAGGACTACGTCGCGGCGGCGAAGGCGGCCGGCCCGGGCAAATTCCGCATGGCGGGCACCGGTGCCAAGCAGGAGGACCAGATCATCACCGTGGCGATCGAGCAGGCGACCGGGGCGAAGTTCACCTACATCCCGTTCAAGGGCGGCGGCGCGGTGGCGGTGCAGCTGGTGGGCGGCCACGTGAATTCGACCGTCAACAACCCGATCGAGGCGGTGGCGCACTGGCGCGGCGGCAAGCTGAAGCCGCTGTGCGTGTTCGAGCTCAATCGCCTGCCGTACAAGGCGAAGGTGACGAGCACGATGTCCTGGGCCGATATTCCGACCTGCAAGCAGTCGGGCCTGGACATCGACTACCTGATGCTGCGCGGCGTCTTCATGCCCTCGGGCGTCTCGCAGGAGCACGTCGACTACTACATCGGCCTGTTCGCCAAGGTGTTCGCGACGCCGGAGTGGAAGGACCTGATGGAGCGCGGCGCGTTCAACCAGACCAAGCTCAAGGGCAAGGAGTACGCGGCATGGGTGGCGAAGGAAGAGGCGCGCCACGTGTCGCTGATGAAGGCGGCCGGCTTCATCGCCAAGTAGGCCGAAACGGCGCAGACGGGCCCGGCACTAGCCGGGCCTTTTTTTGACCCCTGGGAGGAGGGCATGGCGGGTAAACCGGCGGAGCGCGCGGCGTTCAGCCTGCGCAGCGCGGAGATCGGCATCGCGCTCGCGTTCCTCGCGTTCGCCGCGCTGGTCATCTTCGACAGCCTGCGCCAGGGCGCGCGCTGGCTGGAGGAGGGCCCGCAGCCGGGCTACTTCCCGTTCTACCTGGGCGTGATCATCGCGGCCGCCTCGGCGGTGACGCTGGTGCGCGGGCTGCTGCTGCCCGCGGAGAAGAACAAGCCGTTCGTGCAGGTCGGGCAACTGAAGCTGGTGCTGAGCGTGCTGGTCCCGTCGGCCGTGTACGTCGCGGTGGTCGGCTGGATCGGAATCTACGTCTCGGCGGTCCTGTTCGTCGCGCTGTTCATGCGCTGGCTGGGCAAGTACCCGTGGTGGAAGGTGGTCGCGGTGTCGATCGGCCACAGCGTCGCGCTGTTCCTCATCTTCGAGGTGTGGTTCCTCGTGCCGCTGCCCAAGGGCCCGCTCGAGCGGCTGCTGGGCCTGGGCTGAAGCGATGGACGAGATCCAGTCGCTGATGCACGGCTTCGGCGTCGCGCTGACGCCGACCAACCTGGCGCTCATGTTCACCGGCGTGATCCTCGGCGTGATCATCGGCGTGCTGCCGGGCCTGGGGGGCGCGAACGGCGTCGCCATCCTGCTGCCGCTCACCTTCGCCATGGCGCAGACGCCGGAGGGGCAGACCTCGGCGATCATCCTGCTGTCCTGCATCTACTGGGGGGCGCTGTTCGGCGGGGCGATCACCAGCATCCTGTTCAACATCCCCGGCGAGCCCTGGTCGGTGGCCACCACCTTCGACGGCTACCCGCTCGCGCAGCAGGGCCGCGCCGGCACCGCGCTCACCGCGGCGTTCACGTCGTCTTTCGTCGGCGCGCTGGTGGCCGTGATCCTGATCACCTTTCTCGCGCCGCTGATCGCGGACTTCGCACTCGCCTTCGGGCCGGCCGAGTTCTTCGGCGTCTACCTGCTCACCTTCTGCGCCTTCGTCGGCATGAGCAAGGAGCCGCCCTACAAGACCATCGCCGCGATGATGGCCGGCTTCGCGCTCGCCGCCGTCGGCACCGACCCGGTGACCGGAACGCTGCGCCTGACCTACGGCTTCACCAAGCTGCTCACCGGTTTCGACTTCCTGGTGGCGGTGATCGGCCTGTTCGGCATCGGCGAGATCTTCCTCACGCTGGAGGAAGGACTGGAATTCAAGGGCACCCGCGCCAAGCTCAACATGCGCGTGGTGCTGGACACGTGGAAGGAGCTGCCGCGCTACTGGCTCACCTCGATCCGCTCCGCCGCCGTGGGCTGCTTCATGGGCATCGTGCCGGGCGGCGCGACGCCCGCGTCCTTCATGAGCTACGGCGTGGCGCGGCGCTTCTCGAAGACCGGGGACAAGTTCGGCACCGGCCAGGTCGAGGGCGTGGTGGCGCCGGAAACCGCGGCGCACGCCGCCGGCACCTCGGCGCTGCTGCCCATGCTCACGCTTGGCGTGCCGGGTTCGCCCACCGCGGCGGTCCTGCTCGGCGGGCTGCTGATCTGGGGCCTGCAGCCGGGGCCGCTGCTGTTCGTCGAGCAGAAGGACTTCGTCTGGGGCCTCATCGCCTCGATGTACCTCGGCAACATCGCGGGCCTCATCGTGGTGCTCACCTGCGTGCCGCTGTTCGCCGCCATCCTCAGGATCCCGTTCTCGGTGATCGCGCCGATCATCATCGTCATCTGCTCGATCGGCGGCTACACGGTGCACAACGCGCAGTTCGATGTCTGGATGGTGGTGGTGTTCGGCGTGTTCGGCTATTTCTTCAGGAAGCTGCAGTACCCGCTCGCGCCCATGGTGCTCGCCATCGTGCTGGGCGACAACGCCGAGGCCGCGTTCCGCCAGGCGATGCTGTTCTCGCGCGGCGAGATGATCATCTTCTTCGAGACGCCGCTGGTCGCGTCGATCACCGGGCTCGCGTTCTTCCTGCTGTTCTGGCCGCTGATCTCGCTCGCGATCCGCAAGCTGCGGCGCGGCTAGGACTCGCCGAGCTTCTGCCGCAGGCGCGACAGCGTCTCCGGCGTGAGGTTGAGATAGGCCGCCAGCTCCTTCTTCGGGATGCGCCCGGAAAGCTCGGGATGCTTCCTCTGGAAGCGCGACAGCCGCCCGGGCGCGTCCAGCAGGTGCAGTGTGATGGTGTGCGCCATCACCTCGCTCATCAGCTTCATCACCTCGTGCTCGAAGCGCAGCTTGATGTCGGTGTGGCGCTCCATGAAATCGGCCCATTGCGGCATCGGCAGCTCGGCGGTGCGCACCTTGGTCACCGCGACGATGGAGTAGGGGATGGGCGTGCGCAGGCGCCACGCGGCGTAGGAAGTGTCCATCTCGGTCTCGGCGGCGAAGCGCAGGATCATCTCGCGGCCTTCCGGGTTGGAAACCACGCGCTTCAGCATCCCCTCGAGGATGAAGATCTGCTCCATCTCCTCGTCGCCCTGGCGCACCACCGGCTCGCCCTTGCGGTAATCGGCGACCGCGAGCAGCGGCTCGAGCTCGCCCCACTGCGCCGGGCTCAGGCCCTGCAGGAGCTGGTTCCGGCGCAGCTGCAGGCGGACGCTGTTGCGCTGCGGATGGCTCGGGAGGGCGGTCATCGGAGCCGGGATTTTAGACCCTTGACCTGAGTCAAGGCCCCCTGCGGGGGGCGGTTCTTACCATACGGTTCCCCTCGAGGAGGCCACCATGGGCACCGTCGAACCGCAAGTCGCCGCCGATGCACAAGCCGCCGTGACCGACGGCTTTCAGCTGGTCATCGATGCCCTCAAGCTGAACGGCATCGACACGATCTACGGCCTGCCCGGGATTCCCATCACCGACCTCACCCGCCGCGCGCAGGCCGAGGGCCTGCGCGTGCTTGCGTTCCGTCACGAGCAAAGCGCGGGCTACGCCGCCGCCATCGCCGGCTTCCTGACGCAGAAGCCCGGCATCTGCCTCACGGTGTCCGCGCCCGGCTTTCTGAACGGCCTCAACGCGCTCGCCCATGCCACCACCAACTGCTTCCCGATGATCCTCGTCAGCGGCTCGAGCGAGCGCGAGATCGTCGACCTGCAGCAGGGCGACTACGAGGAGCTGGATCAGCTCGCCATCGCCAGGCCGCTCGCCAAGGCCGCGTTCCGCGTGCTGCACGCGCAGGACATCGGCGTCGGCGTGGCGCGCGCCATCCGTGCCGCCGTCTCCGGCCGCCCGGGCGGCGTCTACCTCGACCTGCCGGCGAAGCTTTTTGCGCAAAGCATCGACGCCGTGGCCGGGAGGAATTCCCTGATCAAGGTCGTCGATCCGGCGCCGAAGCAGATCCCCGCCCCGGATGCCGTCAAGCGCGCGCTGGACCTGCTGAAGGGCGCGAGCAAGCCGCTCATCATCCTCGGCAAGGGCGCCGCCTACGCGCAGGCCGATGCGGACATCAAGTCCCTGGTGGAAAAGACCGGCATTCCGTACCTGCCGATGTCGATGGCGAAGGGCCTGCTGCCCGACACGCACGAGCAGTGCGCCTCAGCCGCCCGTTCCTTCGTGCTGCCGGCCGCCGACGTGGTGATGCTGATCGGCGCGCGCCTCAACTGGCTGCTCTCGCACGGCAAGGGCAAGACCTGGGGCGGCAAGGGCCACAAGGACTGGGGCGGCCAGAAGTTCATCCAGGTCGACATCTCGCCGCAGGAGGCCGACAGCAACGTGCGCATCGACGCGCCGGTGATCGGCGACATCGGCTCTTGCGTGTCGGCGATGCTCGCGGGCCTGGGCAATTGGCCCAAGCCGCCTGCCGACTGGCTCAACGCGATCCACGAGAAAAAGTCCGGCAACGTCGCCAAAATGGCCGAGACCTTGGCGAAGAATCCGTCGCCGATGAACTTCCACAGCGCGCTCGCCGTCGTGCGCGACATCGTCAAGGCGAACCCGGAGGCGATGTTCGTCAACGAGGGCGCCAACGCGCTCGACTTCACGCGCAGCATCGTCGACATGTACCAGCCGAGGAAGCGCATCGACGTCGGCACCTGGGGCATCATGGGCGTCGGCATGGGCTACTGTGTCGCCGCCGCCGTGGTCAGCAAGCAGCCGGTCATCGCCGTCGAAGGCGACAGCGCCTTCGGCTTCTCCGGCATGGAAGTCGAGACCATCTGCCGCTACAACCTGCCCGTGTGCGTGGTGATCCTCAACAACAACGGCGTCTACAAGGGCACCGACATCAACCCGCGGGGCGGCGACGTCGCGCCCACGGTGTTCGTCAAGGACGCGCGCTACGAGAAGCTGATGGAGGCCTTCGGCGGCGTGGGCGTGTACGCCCGCACGCCGGCCGAGCTGCGCCAGGGCATGGAAGACGCCCTGCGCTCGCGCAAGCCCACGCTGATCAACGCCGTGATCGACGAGACCGCCGGCACCGAGAGCGGCCGCATCACCAGCCTCAACCCAACCGCAGGGAAGAAGAAGTAATGGAAGCCCTCAAAGGTGTTCGCATTCTGGACATGTCGCACGTCCAGGCCGGCCCGACGTGCAGCCAGCTCCTCGCCTGGATGGGCGCCGACGTGATTAAGTTCGAGAACCCGGCCGGCGACGCGACGCGCGGTCAGCTGCGCGACGTGCCGAACGCGGACAGCCTGTACTTCACGATGTTGAACTGCAACAAGCGCTCGATCACGGTCAACATGAAGAGCGCCGAGGGCAAGCAGGTGTTCCTCGACCTGCTGCAGAAGTGCGACATCATCATGGAGAACTTCGGCCCGGGCGTGCTCGATCGCTTCGGCTTTACCTGGGAGAAGATCCACGAGCTCAATCCGAAGATCGTCATGGGCTCGATCAAGGGCTTCGGCTCGAGCGGGCCGTACTCGGACTTCAAGGCCTACGAGAACGTCGCGCAGGCGATGGGCGGCGCGATGAGCACCACCGGCGTCCCCGAGGGGC
>Ga0326597_10003060_pt1 | contig 24432 bp, 20 predicted proteins | sample RVTome_12_FD_203789 | JGI IMG/M metagenome (GOLD analysis project Ga0326597, IMG submission 203789) | Soil microbial communities from uranium-contaminated site in the Upper Colorado River Basin, Wyoming, United States - RVT100D185 | ecosystem: Environmental > Terrestrial > Soil > Contaminated >... | reverse complement strand
TCGGTCTGTCGGGTACCCATCGCCATGGCTGGCAGTGTAGGACGAGGGATCGATCGTGTCGATCCCTAAATGACTCACTTTCACCACGGGCTGTTAGGGCTGGTCACGCGTGAACGGTACAAAGGCGACGGGAATCGTGCGTCGCTCAATCACGCCGCGCGCGGTCTTCTCAATCACGGTAAGCCACTGCTCGCGATCGCCCACCGGGATGACCATGCGCCCGCCGATAGCGAGCTGGTCGACGAGCGGCTGCGGAACCGCGTCGGGCGCCGCCGTGACAATGATGCGTTCAAACGGCGCCTGCTCGGGCCACCCAGCGTAGCCATCCCCTTCCCGAACGTGCACGTTCGCATAGCCCAACGCCTCGAGCGTCGCCGTGGCGCGCCTGGCGAGTTCCGGTACGATCTCGATCGTGTAGACGTCGCGCACCAGGCGCGACAGCACGGCCGCCTGATAACCGCTCCCGGTCCCTATCTCCAAGACACGGTCAGCCGGCGTCACCTGGAGGGCTTCCGTCATGTAGGCGACGACATACGGCTGAGAAATCGTCTGACCCTGACCGATCGACAACGGGCGGTCCGAGTACGCAAAGGCCTGAAGCGATGCAGGCACGAAGCGGTGCCGCGGCACCGCCCGCATCACCTCGAGCACGCGCGGATCGGTGACGCCGCGCCTCTGAATCTGCTCATCGACCATCGCCTCGCGTTGCGGCCGGTATCGCTCCTCCATGCTCGATGTCTGCATGCTGTATGGTGGGCACGCGACGACCCCGGCCCACGCCGCCACGGCGCCGACGGCCATGATTAATACGGACGCACGCCGAAGAATGCGGCGCATCCACGAGCCTTTCCGGTCTCGCCCAGGCACCTTCCGATTCCTACAGCTCCGCCCGGGTGACGACCGCCCGGATCAGCTCGTTGCAGGTCGTCAGTCCAAGCTTCCCCTTGATACGAGCCTAGCGGGTTTCGATCGTCTTCACCGAACGATTCAACTGCCGTGCGATGTCGCGGGGTGCAAGACCGCGGCCAATGAGCGAGAAGACTTCGCGCTCTCGATCAGCGTTGCTGACGGCCTCCTGCGCAATCCGAAAGAGGTGCATGGCGACCGACGAGATCGTCGACATGGACCGGTGACTCACACCACCGACGGGCACGTGGCGAGACCCTGAACCAAGGGGGGCGCCGATCATGGGAGCACCTGGGCGATTGTGTGAGCGTTCCCGTGCGAATTTTCTCCGCGTCTCTGCCGAATATTCCGATATCCCCGACGTCAGTCGGTCAGTGTGCTCACCGCCTCCTCCCGCGTAGCGAGAGGTGACATGGTCCCGATCGCCGGTTGGGCTGGTGACGGGTCGAAGCGGCGCTCTCGGCCCTGCTCTTGCACACCGATCCATCAGGAGGATGCCATGTCACGTCGCCTACCGTCCGGTGTGGTGCTCGGGTTCGCCCTTCTGACAGCCGTGACGACAGCCTCGGCGCAAACCGATCCCTCGACGTGGCGCCGGGGGACCACGTTGAATGTTTTTGGCGGCCTCGTGGGCACCTCGAGCGACCAGGCTCCCCTGGCGGGCGCGGCGTTCGGTTGGGAGATCGCGCCACGGATCGGCGTCGAGGCCAGCGGCGCCTGGCTCGAATGGGGCCACGAGGCGCATGGATTCAGCGCTGCCGTGCGCGCGCTCGTTCCGCTCAGGCCGTCACGATCGGTCGCACCGTTCATATCTGCCGGTGCCGGGCTGCACCGCGCCTCGTTTCAGGTCGACGACGCTGACATGCCGGCATTCTATCGTCGGCGCATCGACGAGCGGCCAGAAGCCTTCGGCGTGTCGGCGACGTTCACGGATCCGTCGCTCGCCTTCGGAGGAGGCGTCAACGTCTTCGTGAGCCGCCAGATTGCAGTCCGACCAGAGGTAGACGCCACGATCGTCATGCGCGACCGCCGCACCCGCGTAATGCCGACAGTGCGCGTCCATCTGGCGTACCACTTCGAGGACCACCCAACAACGGCAACGCGCACCGTCGGTCGGCGCCGTTGATACCCGACGGGTCAGCCTCGAATCGTTGGAAGGAGACCGAGATGTCCTACAAGACTCGACGTATCGCTCGTCTGGTGTGCTTCCCCGTTCTGCTGCTCTTGCTCTCGACGGCCATCGCCGCCCAAGATCGCCGTGGCGTCCGTCGTCCGTCTCCTCCCAACCGACCAGCCGTCGTCCTGCGGGGGCATGTCTTCATCGGAGGGTACTACTACGACCCGTTTTTCGGACCGTATCCGTGGTGGCCGCGGACCTCGTACCCGTATCGGTACGTCCCCGTCTACGATCACCGTGCCGAGATCCGCGTACTCGACACGCCGAAGACGGCAGCCGTCTATGTCGATGGCTTCTACGCGGGCATCGCGGACGATTTTGACGGAGTGTTCCAGTCACTACCGCTGCCGCCAGGCGGTCACGAGATCGTGCTGTACCTCGAGGGCTATCGCACCGTACGGCGGTCTCTGTATCTGAGGCCTGGCTCCTCGCTGAAGCTGCACGAACCGATGGTGCGTCTGCCAGCGGGTCAGGCAAGCGAGCCCCCGGTGCTGGCGCCGCCGATTCCGCCGCCGCCAGTAGGCACCTACCGGCCGCCGCGCACGCCCCCGGGCAGGAGCGCACCTGCGCCGCCACCGGTCCAGGGCATGCCGTACGCGCCTGCCGCCTCCGGGACACTGGAGTTGGACGTCCAACCTGCGACGGCCGAGGTGACCATCGACGGACGCCGCTGGCTCAGTTCCGACGAAGGCCGCTTCGTGCTGGACCTCGCGCCTGGCGTGCACACGGTGGTGGTGTCGCAAGAGGGCTATCGGCGTCTGTCGACCGAGGTCATGGTCCGCGAGGACGAGACATCGCCGCTCAGCGTCACGCTTGCGCGTGCCACACCTGAGTGAGCGCGCCTTCCGTCAGTACGTAGTGTCCGCCTCCGGGTCGCCTCTGATGTCGGATACTACTGTGCCGGTGACTCACTGGTACGTGGAGCGCAGGCTTCAGCCTGCGCGCGAGTGAGCCTGGCGCCCTGAGCTACGGCGAGGTGGAAATCGCGCCAGCCCCGAAAGCCAGTTGAGTTGACGACGTCCTTGGGGCGGGCGGCGCTGGGAGGGGCATCCCCGACCGCCGTGCAGGCGCCTCCGCGTGACGGTTCTTTCTGGGCGCCGCGGACCCGGCGTCCCCGCCGCGCTGGCTCTGCGTGGTGGGGTCGCGGGCGGGGAAACCCAGCGACAGGACCCGAAGAGCGTCAACTCAACTGGTCTCCGGCTTGGTCGAAAGCAAAAGGCGGATACTCGTCGACGAGCAACAGCAGATAAGCTTCCACACGCAGCATCCAGCGCATCACACCGAGGCTGAACGGATACAGAGACACTGGGTACACTCCCGTGAAAAGAATCGTGAACCAGGCCGCCACCGTGGTCACGAACCAGCCGAGCGCCAGGAAGAAGAGCACGACGAAGTGCGGGATGACGAGCAGTAGACGGAGGGCAATCGTCGTGCCGTCGCGCGGCGTCGCCGGATCGGCGACCTCGATCGTGGTCGCGTAGGCCTCATCTCCAAAGGGTGGGTAGGCGTCCACGAAGAGTGCCATGTACGCAAGAGACCGTGTGCGCCAACGAAGGTAGTAGAGCGAGAACTCACGAATGCCTCGCAAGTGCTCACCCGTGGTCAAGAGGGTGAACCAGCTCACGATGGCCATCACGTAGGCGGCTCCTCCAAGCAGTCCTGCACCGCCGGTACGCGAGGACCAGTACACCGGTCCGACCAGGATCGCGTGTGGAACCGCGAACAAGGGCCGCAGGGCAACGGTCACCCAGTTGCGACGAGTGATCTGCGGTTGGACGGTCACCGATACCGGATAGGTCATGGCACACTCCTCTCCTGGGCTGGCGACAGCTCCCACTGGCTCTCGCAGGTCTACGAGGGCGCGAACTCCCTCACGCGGACCCCGTCGCGAACCAGGTCGCCTGGATGAACGATCACTTGCGCGGCCTCAGTCAGGCCGGCGGTGACCTTCGCCTCCCGGGGTGTTTGGTGCCCGATTTCGATTCGGGTACGACGCGCCCGGCCGTCGCGCACGACGTACACAGCCCACGTCTCGCCGTCGCGGAAGAGCGCGCTCGTCGGCACCTTCAACACGTTACTTGCCTCCCACGTGACGGTCCGCACGTCAACGCGATAAGCGTCGCCGAGCGCGGCGCAGGCTGCCGGATCGGCGGCGTCGAGAATGACGTTCACGCGTTGTTCTGCGACGCCGAGCGCTGAAATCTTCGTGAAGCCGGCCGGCTCAATCCGGCGGACTGTGGCGTCGAGCGCAATGTCTTCCCCCCACTGCTCGATCGTCGCGCGCGCGCCAGCGCTCACACGCACGGCATCGGTCGACAACAGATCCGTGACGATCTCGAGCTGGCCTGGGTCTCCCAGTTCGAGGAGCGGCTCACCGGGCGGGACGATGCTCTCGCTCTCGCGCAACGCCTCAACACTACACCGTCTGCGGGCGCGAGCACCGCCCCCCCCCGCCACCCCCGATGCAGACGGGCGCGCCAGCCGCGTCCGCGCCCGGTCGATCTCCGAGGCGGCGACCTGCACAAGGAACTCGGCGGCCGTGACCGCTTCCGCGGCCAGTCGTCGATCGTCCTCCCGCAGGTCGGCGGCCTGGGCCGGCATCGCCCACTCTCGACGAGCCGTCGGCTTCGCTCCAACTCCCGCTCCGCCTGATCTCATCGCCCGGGTTCACTCGCTCCCATCGCCGAAGCAGCCAGAAGAGCAGAAGAGATGGCGACAAGTCGGGAACGTACGGCCAGGTCTCTCGCGACCCGTCTTTCGCCGGGGCAGAGCCCGGGGACCGACACGAGCCACGCGATTCAGGACACGCACGGTCCGCGACGAACCGTGCCATGAACGGAGCGATGTAGGATGTCGAGCACCGTATCCACAAGCACAGTAGGGTCCGCGGGAAGGTCCGGCTCGATGCAGGCTTGAGGCCGTCACGACCCGGGCTGTCGCCGAACGCTACGCATGGACGAAAGGCGCGTTGGACATGCCCATCGATATCTCGCCGTACCAGGTCCACGAAGGCCGGAAGGTCAACCTGAAGAAGAGGCCCACGCAGGTGGCGCCTCTGTGTGGCTCGAAGCAAGAGTACGACTCGCAGCTGACCGATCAGGTCAAGGCACTCCGCACACGACAGAATCTACTCTACGCCCACGATCGGTACTCGTTGCTGCTGATCTTCCAGGCCATGGACGGTGCCGGCAAGGATGGCGCCATCAAACATGTCATGTCCGGGGTCAATCCACAGGGCTGCCAGGTCTTCAGCTTCAAGCACCCGAGCGCCACGGAGTTGGATCACGACTTTCTCTGGCGAACGACGACCTGCCTCCCCGAGCGCGGACGCATCGGCATCTTCAACCGCTCCTATTACGAGGAGGTGCTGATTGTGCGGGTGCATCCTGAGATCTTGCGCGGGCAGCGGTTGCCAGAAGAGGCGCGCCGGGACGGGACGATCTGGAAGCAGCGCTACCGGTCGATCGTGGAGCTCGAAGCCCACCTCCATCGCAACGGGACCCGCGTGGTGAAGTTCTTTCTGCACCTTTCCAAAGACGAACAGCGGCGACGCTTCCTGGCACGGCTCGACGACCCGGAGAAGAACTGGAAGTTCAGCGAGGCCGATCTTGCCGAACGCGCGTACTGGAAGGACTACATGAAGGCGTACGAAGACTGTCTGGGGGCCACCAGCACCGATCGTGCGCCCTGGTACATCGTGCCGGCCGATGACAAGCCGAACGCCCGCCTCATCGTGTCGCAGGCGATTCTCGACGCCTTCGACGGGTTGCACATGCACTATCCTCAGCCCGACCGCGCTCGGCGCAAGGCACTCGCCGCGATTCGCCAACAGCTCGCGAAATGATCCCGTCGGGCCGTTCTCGACTCGACAGTGGCACTTCGAGCGCGCGCGACGTGCCGCCACTCATCGCCCGTCGGCCCTCCAACGCACGCGACTCAGCCGCGGACGGTGAGGACCGGGCAGTTGGCTGCACGCACGACGTGCTGGGCCGTCGATCCGAAAAGTGACACCCCGACGGCGCCACGTCCTTGAGCGCCCATGACAATGAGATCGGCCTCTCTCGACGCCGCGGTCTGCGCAATCTCGTGGTGCGCACGACCCGTCAGCACCACGGGCTCGAACTTGCATCGCGGTCCGGCCGCCTCAGCCAGTAGAGGTCGCATCCGCTCGTAGGCATCCTCGGTGAGATAACGCCGATACTCCGGCACGCTGAAGTGAGCGTGTGTCCGAGGTTCCTCCTCCGCGAGCCATTCGATCACATGGAGCACGGTGACCACGCCCTTGGATTGCTGCCCGAGTGCCAGTGCAAACCCGAGCGCCTGTAGCGCCGACGGGGAGAAGTCCAGTGGGCACAGGATCCGCTTGAAGCCGGCCGACGCCGGCGCATGGGTCGGCGCGTGCGGCGGCACCGTCAGGACCGGACATGGTGCCTTCCGTAGGACCTTCTCGGCCACCGAGCCAAGCAGCAGCCGATCGAACCCACTACGACCGTGGGTCCCCATGACCAGGAGATCTGCCGGAATGCCGACGGCTTGATCCACGATCGTGACCACCGGGTCCCCCGCCTCGGCCACCGCCGTCGCCTGACGCGCGTCTCCGCCCGCCGCGTCCACGGCAGCGCGCAGCGCCGTCAGCACGTCCTCTCGGGACACTGGTTGCACGAATTGGACGGGGTCTCCGAGCCGACCCGATCGCACCTGTACGGGATCGAACGTCGGCACGACATGGAGCACGGTCAGCCGGGCTGTGTACCACTGCGCGAACGCTACCGCGTAGGCCAGGGAACTCCCCGACGCTTCACTCAGATCGATCGGACACAGAACATGTTTGAACTCGACCACCAGACACTCCTTCATTCGATGCACGCCTCACGCCCTCAGCAGGTATACCAGTACGACCGCCGCCGCGTATACGACCGCGATGCCGCCGGTATCCCACGTGACGGCAAACCGCTTCGTCATCACCCGATAGGTCAACCCGATGAGAAACAGGGCATTCATCGTCACGACCGCCAGGATGGTGACGCTGTGACTGGGGTCTGCGCTGGCCATGATCGGACCCTGGCGATAGAACACGTCATCGAGACCAAGGATGAGCATGTTGAAAAGGTTGCTGCCCAGCACGTTGCCGATGCCGAGATCCAGCGCGCCGATGCGAACGGCGGCGAGCGACACCGCGACCTCTGGCAGCGACGTCGTGATGGCGATGAGAAGACTGCCGACGAATGTCTCGCCCAGGCCGGTCTCACGCGCCAGCTCCGCGCCAAGCTGGGGCAACCAGAGCGCCGCCGCCACGACCAGCACCGCGGCGCCCATGTAACCCATGACCGCCGAGCGCACCGTGGTCTCGCCGTAGTGCAGTTCTTCCGCGACCTCCTTGACCTCCCGCGCTCGCCGGTGCCGCTCGTGGGCGAAGATCGTCCGCATGGCGACGAAGTACACCACGATCAACACAGGGGAAGAGAGGCCGATCCAACCGACCACTGGCCCTCGGCCGCCGGCGAACAGACCGAGACCGGCGATGCCGAGCAGCAGCAGACCAAACCCGATGGAGAGCGCGTGACCCTGGTGGGTGCGCGCGCTGATCGGCTCGGGCTGGATAGCGTCCATGAGCGACAGAATGAGCAGGTTGAACATGCAACTGCCCAGTACGTCGCCAATCGCGATGTCGGGCAGCGGAGACAGCGCCGTCGCGCCGAATCCGGTGAAGAGTTCAGGGAGGCTGGTGGTCGCCGCCAGTAGCACTACACCGACCCAACTGCGCCCCAGCCCGGTCTTTTCGCCCAGCACGTCCCCGTACCGAACGAGACGACTGCCAGCAACGACAATGACGATGGCCGAGATCAGGAACTGCATCCAGATCATCGCCCGATTCCTGTTCCCGCCTGATCCCGCCACACGAGCCGGGAGACGGCCTCGGCCAGTCCCACGCCGTTGATAGGTCGGTGGTACGCTCGACTAGACGTCGAGATCATCGCTCTTCTCCGTCCAGGTGATCAGAAGTGGAGATTGCCCGGCGGAGAGCCCGTGAGCCGTGCACCAACGCCGTCACGGGTCCCGTCGAACGATCGCATTGATACCGGCCGTCTCGCACATGAGGCTACATCACCCTCTCATCCACTCCGCTGAATCCTGCCTGGCCGCAGCCCGACCCGACGCTTCACTCGTTGGCGTCGCCACGGAACATCTTGTCCCGCCGGCACGTCAACTCGGCGCGGCGGCGCCCCGGGACTTCCCCGGCGTGATTGGTGAAATGTCGGCCGATGGGATCGGCACGGACCCCGTCCTGCCCACAAGCTATGGATCGGGCCGCAACCGGCTACGAGCGCGAGAGTTGAACGTGTCTATACTAGGTCATGGCGGCCGCCACGCTTCCGCTTCAACTGCTCTAGCTGTTTCCGCCTGAGTACACCGGCATCAGCAGGATGTCATCGCCTCCTGGCTCGATGAGCGCCGGATGCTCGATGGAATGGCTACGTGACCGAAAGCTCCGATGTTTCGAAAGCGGTTCGACGTCCAGCTGTAACTAGCCGTCGAAGATTCAGATCTTGATGAAGAGCTGATCGCGTTCGATTCGCGAGGGGGCCCGCGGACAACGCCGGAGCCTCGGCGGCCCAATTCTCGGATAGGACGGGCTTTCCGACACTGCGGCATATTCCGCGAAATGGACTATCATGGCGACCCGATCACGAGCGCTCAATCCCACCTCAGGCCGCGATGTTGCCCCGACACAATGGCACACGCTCTCTCCGTCTGCGGTCGCCAGCGAACTGCGCGTGGACGCCGTTGCCGGTCTGCCGGCGACTGACGTCGTCGAACGGCTGGCGCGGTACGGCGCCAACGACATCCGCGAACGGCCCCGCCGCAGCTCGCTGCGCATGCTCCTCGACCAGTTCTCCGATTTCATGATTCTCGTCCTGCTCGGCGCGGCGGTGCTGTCGGGATTGGTGGGAGACGTCAAGGATACCGTGGCGATCCTCGTCATCGTGCTGCTGAACGCCGTGATCGGGTTCGTTCAGGAGTTTCGAGCCGAGCGGGCCATCGCGGCTCTCAAGCAGATGGCAGCGGCCGCCGCCCTCGTGATACGCGGCAACGAACGAGTCCGAGTGGCCGCCACAGATGTCGTTCCCGGAGACGTTGTGCTGCTGCAGGCGGGCTACGTAGTGCCGGCGGACGTGCGCCTCACCGAAGCGGTGCAACTGCGAGTCGATGAGGCGATGCTCACCGGCGAGTCGGTCACGGTTGAAAAGGTCAACGATGCCTTGGAGGGCCGAGACCTCCCACTCGGCGACCGAAAGAACATGGCCTACAAAGGGACCCTCGCCACCGACGGGCGGGGCCAGGGCCTCGTCGTGGCGACCGGCATGGACACGGAACTCGGAAAGATCGCGGCCATGCTGGACGCGGGAATGGCACTCCGGACGCCACTGCAAAGGCGGCTGGCCGCCTTCAGTCGGCGCCTGGCCCTCATCATCCTGGCGATCTGTGCGCTGATCTTCGTCGTCGGCATTCTGCGGGGCGAGCCGGTCGTGCTGATGTTCCTCACCGCAGTGAGTCTGGCCGTGGCGGCCATCCCCGAAGCGCTGCCAGCCCTTGTGACCATTTCCCTCGCGCTGGGCGCCCGGAAGATGGTCCGCCTGCATGCACTGATTCGACGCCTGCCAGCCGTCGAAACGTTGGGATCGGTGACCTACATCTGCACCGACAAGACCGGAACGCTCACGCAGAACAAGATGCGTGCGGAAGAGGTCTGGGTGGCGGGTCATCAGCGACGGGATTGGCGGGGCGACGGAAAGGGAACCGCGAGAGGCTGGCAGTCCCTCTTCCAGGCCATTGCCCTCTGTAATGACGCCCATGTGGACCGCGATGGCACGGTCACTGGAGACCCGACAGAGACCGCCCTGCTGCTGGCAGCGCGCGAGGCGGGTCATGACAAGTCGGTCCTCGATGTTACCGCGCCACGCCTGAAGGAGCTGCCGTTCGACTCCGAGCGCAAGCGGATGACGACGTTTCATCGGCACGGCGGCGGCGTGGTCGCGTACACGAAGGGCGCGCCTGAGAACGTCCTTGAGCAGTGCACGTCGATAGCGGATGAGGACGAAGGAGAGGCATCGGTCGATCGACCGAACGTACTGGCTGCGGCCGATCACATGGCGGCCGACGGTCTCCGCGTACTCGCGGTGGCGCGGAGGCACTGGGCGGCGCTGCCCGATAGTGAGGACGCGGCCGCTGTGGAGGACGGTCTCGTCCTGTTGGGCCTCGTGGGACTACAGGATCCCCCGCGCGCCGAGGCAGCTGAAGCGGTGCGCCTGTGCCAATCCGCCGGAATCACGCCCGTGATGATCACCGGGGATCACCTCGTGACCGCACGAGCCATCGGACGTCACCTGGGGTTTCTGACCGACGACGCGGCTGTGATGACGGGGCCCGAACTCGCGCAACTGTCGGATGCGGACTTCGCCGACCGCGTCGAGCATATCCGCGTATACGCTCGCAGCGACCCCGCGCAGAAGATCCGCATCGTCCAGGCGCTGCAGGCCAGAGGCGAGTTCGTGGCCATGACGGGCGACGGTGTCAACGACGCCCCGGCTCTCAAGGCGGCAGACATCGGCGTCGCAATGGGCAAGAGCGGAACCGATGTCGCACGCGAGGCCGCGAGCCTCGTGTTGCTTGACGACGACTTCGCGACCATCGTGGCCGCGGTGCGCGAAGGCCGGCGAATCTTCGACAATATTCGCAAGTTCATCAAGTACACCATGACAAGCAATGCTGGCGAGATCTGGACGATCTTTCTGGCGCCGTTCCTCGGGCTCCCCATTCCGCTCCTGCCAATCCATATCCTGTGGATCAATCTGGTGACCGATGGCTTGCCCGGACTGGCGTTTACCGCCGAGAAGGAGGAGCGAGGAATCATGAAACGCCCGCCACGCCCGCCGAAGGAGAGCATCTTCGCTCAGGGCATGTGGCAGCACATGCTGTGGGCCGGCCTCACCATGGGGGGAGCGTCACTCTTCGCGCAGGCGTTCGCGATTCACAATGGGTGGCAACACTGGCAAACGGTCGTGTTCACCGTCCTGTGCTTCTCACAGATGGGGCATGCCCTCGCCATCCGATCTGAACGGGAATCGTTGTTTCAGCAGGGTCTCACTACCAACCTTCCGTTGCTGGGCGCAGTTCTGGTGACGCTTTTCCTCCAGCTCGCGACGATCTATGTACCGAGTCTCAACTCCGTGTTCCACACGGAGCCGCTCACCGGTCAGGAGCTCGTCTTCTGTCTCGCCATGTCCACCGTCGTGTTCTTCGCCGTAGAGATCGAGAAGGTCTTCCGGCGGAGGGGATGGATATACCGTCAGCCAGCGATGTGAGACCTGCTGACCACGGGCGTCAGTGCCGGCCGGCGTTGTGCAACATCGGTGAAAGGCCGCTGTTCAGAGAGCCGCTGCGGATCCAGTCCTATTCATGCACCAGCTTAGCCTTCCGGAACCTACCGGGCAGCAAGAAGTCGCTGAATGGATCGGTCGTCATCTTCGTCATACAACTCGCCGAGGACTTCTTCGAGGATGTCTTCCACAGCGACCGGCGCAAGCACCCTCAGTGGCACGCAATATGCCAGCGTGTTCATCACAGGGGTGCCGCGATGAGATGGAGGCGGGCTCCGGAAGGTCTACGATATCCCTGTCTTCGCGGACGAGCCGGCGAGGCCGTGAAGACATTCGTGACGGTCCCGTCAAAGGGGTAGCCCAACGGAGTCGCACTCACCGACACCCTCCAAGGAGAACGCATGGCCACGCGCATCGAGACTGACACGTTCGGCCCCATCGACGTCGACACGACCCGCTACTGGGGTGCACAGACCCAGCGCTCACTGGAGCACTTCAAGATCGGCACCGAGAAGATGCCGCGGGCCCTTATCCGCGCTCTCGGCATCGTGAAATACTGCTCCGCCGAGGTAAACGACGACCTCGGGAAGCTCGACCACACGAAGGCGGACGCGATCAAGAAGACAGCCCTCGAGGTCATCGAGGGTAGCCTGGACGACCACTTCCCGCTCGTCGTCTGGCAGACCGGTTCCGGCACGCAGACGAACATGAACGGCAACGAGGTCATCTCGAACCGCGCTATCGAGATGCTCGGTGGGGAGATGGGTTCGAAGAAGCCCGTGCATCCGAACGACGACGTGAACCTGTCGCAGTCCTCGAACGACACGTTCCCCGGCGCAATGAGCATCGCCACTGCAGAGCAGGTCGTGCACCTGCTCAGGCCCGCGCTGACCTACGCCCGCGACGCGCTCAAGGCCAGGTCGGACGAGTTCGCCGACATCGTCAAGATCGGCCGCACGCATCTGATGGACGCCACCCCGCTCACGCTGGGCCAGGAGTTTTCCGGCTACGTCCAGCAACTGACCTACGGCATCCAACGCCTCGAGGGCGTGCTTCCGCGACTGTACGAGCTGGCACTCGGCGGCACGGCAGTCGGCACGGGGTTGAACTCGCACCCGGAGTTCGCCGAACGCGTCGCGAACAAGATCGCGGCGTTCACAGGCCTGCCGTTCGTGAGCGCGCCGAACAAGTTTGAGTCGCTCGCCGCGCACGACGCCCAGGTGGAACTGGCCGGCCAGCTGAATGTGCTCGCGACCTCGTTCATGAAGATCGCGAATGACATCCGCCTGCTGGGCTCCGGCCCGCGTGCGGGCATCGGCGAGCTGCTGCTCCCCGAGAACGAGCCGGGCTCGAGCATCATGCCGGGCAAGGTGAATCCCACTCAGTGCGAGGCGATGACGATGGTCTGCGCGCAGGTCATGGGCAACACCGTGTCGGTCACCATCGGCGGGGCGACCGGCCACTTCGAGCTGAACGTCTTCAAGCCGGTGATCGCGCACAACAACCTGCAAAGCATTCGACTACTGGGCGACGCGGCGCGGTCGTTCACGGACAACTGCGTCGTGGGCATCGAGGCGAACACGCGGCGTATCGGTGAGTTGATGGAGTCGTCGCTGATGCTGGTGACGGCCCTCAACCCGCACATCGGCTACGATAACGCGGCGAAGATCGCGAAGAAGGCCCACCACGATGGCACCACGCTACTCGAAGCGGGCGAGGCGCTCGGCCTCGTGACGGCGCAGCAGCTCGCCGAGTGGATCAAGCCCGAGGAGATGACGCACCCGTAGCCCTCGCTGGACGCTGGTGCACGAATCCAGGACATGCCGTGGGCGCGGCTGGAGCTGTCAGCGGCCGTCTTGCGTGCGACACTCGACCGGCCCATCACGCGTGCCCCGAGCGTGCGTCTGCAGGCTAACGATTGCACCGAGTGACATGACCCAGCCGGCCGCCGCGTTCCAGGCGCTGCCAGGTCTCGGAACTGGCCGCGCATGGCGCGAGATACTCGTCGCTGTGACCGCGCGTGTCGCACCATGCGCGTTGCGGCAAGAGAGCGTATCGCCGATGCTTAGGACTCGTCGCAGGCCAACGCGATGGCCTCGCGTGCGGCATCACGGAGTCGAACCATCTCCGGCCAGCCGTCGCCGCGCGGCTGGAGGGGCGCACCAATGGTCACCTCGATCGGTCCGTGCCGGAACACCCAGGATCCGTCCGGTAACAGACGGCGGGTGCCGGCGATGGCGATGGGGATGATGGGCCGGCCGGTCTCGACGGCCGCCTTGAACGCCCCCAGCCGGAACGGGAGCAGGCCGGGTGGGCGCACGAACGTTCCTTCCGGAAAGATCATCAGCAGTTCGTCATTCCTGAGAAGCGTCGCGATGGTGCCTGCGCCTGCCAGACGCACCGACAGGGTGGTCTTTTCGATGGTCACGTGCCCAGCCTTCCTGATGACGGTGCCAATGAGCGGGTAGTCGGCCAGCCGCCGCTTGGCGAGGAAGCGGAACGGTAAGGGAATCGCGGCCATCAGCACGATGGCATCCACATAACTCGCGTGGTTGGCAACCAGGATGCCGGCCTGGATGCCAGCAAGGTGGCTCTCCCCCCGGACATCGAGCTGAACGCCGCACAACGTGAGCACCAGTCTCGACCATCGCTTCACCGCGCGTTCGGCACGTCGCGGCGACCGCTCCACACCGAGGTACAGCCACAGCGGCAGCAGCGTGAGCACGGACACCGTGGCCACCCAGGCCGTGAACAGTAATCGAGCGCTCCATCGCGCAAACGACTTCCATCGGGCACCAGCTGTCTGGAGCAGCAAGTCACCCCACTGCCGGGCCATTGACGTCCTGCGGCCGAGTGTGTGGCGCACGTATGCGTCCTTCGTGGCGCTGCGCCGGATCTTGCCGCTGGACGTCTTGAGCACCGTGCCGGGATCGGCAATGAGGACGACGTCTGCCGGGACGCCAACTTTGGAGACGACACAGTCGAGAACAGCCTGGTGCAGCTCGTCGCGTCGCGCGCGGTCGCGCTCACGGCTCTCAGCCACGACGATGAGACGTTCGGTGCCGACGGCGACGTCGTGGACGCCAAACGCCGCCACGCATCCCTGGCGGATGCCCGGGACCGTGGCGGCCGCGTCCTCGACCTCCTGCGCGTAGACGTTATGTCCGCTCAGGACAATGAGGTCCTTCACACGGCCGGTGATGAACAGTTCGTCGTCGGCCCAGTAGCCGAGATCGCCCGAATCCATCCAGCCACCGTGCAGGACTGCGCGCGTGGCCTCCGGGTTGTTGTGATAGCCGCGCATCACCGACGGACCGCGAAACTGGACGTGACCCTCGACACGCTCGCCGAGTGCGTGCTCTCGGTCGTCGACGATGCGCACGTCGTGACCAGGGATCGGCTGACCACAGGAGACGAACCGCAGGGAAGTGGGCTCGTCGGGCGCCGCCGGCCGCACATGGCGGGCCTGCTCGAAGGAATGGCGCGTGATGCTATCCACACGCGGTGGAGATCCGATGGGACACACGGTGAGACCAACCGATGCCTCGGCCAGGCCGTACACGGGACACATGGCGTGGCCCTCGAAGCCGTACGCAGAGAACCGGCGTGTGAATCTCTCGATCGTCTCCGGGCTCACGACCTCGGACCCATTGAACGCGAGACGCCAGCTGCTGAGGTCGAGCCCCTCGATGTCGGGGTCTGGAATTCTTCGAACCACGAGTTCGAATGCGAAGTTGGGCGCGGGCGAGACGGTTCCCCGATGGCGGTGGATGGCCCACAGCCAGCGCTCGGGCCGGGCGAGGAACGCCAGCGGCGACATGAGCACGACCGGGATACCGAAATAGAGGGACCCGAGCCACGCGCCAATCAGGCCCATGTCGTGATACAGCGGCAGCCAGCTCACGGTCACGTCTGTGGGCTGGACCGCGATGGCTTCCCCGATGGCGCGAACGTTGGCCAGGATGTTGGCGTGCGTGAGCACGACGCCCTTGGGACTGCCCGTGCTTCCAGACGTGAACTGGACGAGCGCGGTGTCGTGTGACGCGAGCGGCCGCTCGACAAGGGGCCGGGAGCGCTCGCGTTGAAGACGCTCCACGGTAGCGACATCGCCCACCGAGGACACTTGCGCACGGATGAGCGTCGCCACCTTCTCCATCTCGGGAAAGGTCAGCACGACTCGCGCAGCCGCCTGACGCAGGATCGCGCCCTGGCGGCGTACATAGGCCGGAATCTCATCACGACGTACCGGGGGGTAGAGCGGGACCGGCACCGCGCCGGCGATGAGCGCCCCGAAGAACGCCTCGAAATAGGCCTTCTCCGTCCGCAGCATCAAGGCCACCGAATCCCCCACAGCCACACCGAGCGTCTGCAGCCCGGCGGCGACGGCGTTCGAGCCTGCCAGAAGCTCACCGTAGGTGATCGGCTGCTCGGTTCCGTCTTCGAGGCGCAGATGGATATGCGTTCTGTCGGGTGTTCGCTCGGCGTGCCAGCGCAACGCCTCGACCAGAGTGCGTGCGGAGGTCGGCGCCGGAGCCGCAATTCCAGGAGACACCGTCTGAGGTGGCGCCGAGACCATCTCGGCCGCCGCGGGTGCCGCGCACTGAATCGCAGCCGCCAGATCTCTCGGTGTCACCGCGTCGGCCATCACGCTGTCGGGGAGTCGGATCCCAAACGCGCGTTCTATCCTGAGCAACAACTCGACGCGCTCCAGGCTGCTGATGCCCAAGTCACGGTCGAGAACATCGTCGAGCCGGGGCGCTGGCCGGGGGCCGCCACCGAGCTCAGCCACGAGGCGGCCGACCATGTCGAGTAACGCCTGTTCGACAAGAGCGGGAATGGCGCGATCGGTCACGGTGACATTGTCAAGTTGAGGTGCCAACTGGCAGCGTACGACCATGACGAGCCAAGCGCCGCACTGCCACGAATGCCGCTTTCCGCCCGCGATCTCCCCTCCCTGCCTTCTGACCGAGCGCGAGCTGGTCCGCGCAGCCGTCAGCTGGACGAGCCACGGTCGGCGCCAACCGGCATTGCCTCGCCCCGCTCGAGCCGATCGAGCGCGGCACGCAGTCGCGCGTCCGCCTCCTTCGCCACCGCGGCCACGTCCGGGTTGCCAACCAGCCCCATCGCCGGCAACGGCGCCATCGCGACCACCGACGAGGTTCCTGGCTCGCGCTCGTACACGACTACGTTGCACGGCAGCAGCACGCCGATCTCCAACTCGGCGTGAAGCGCCCGATCGGCCAGCACCGGGTTACACGCGCCGAGAATCACGTACGGACGGAAGTCTCGGTCGAGCTTCTGCTTCAGCGTCTGACGGACGTCGATAGACGTCAACACGCCAAAGCCCTCCTGCTTCAGAGCGTCGGTCGCGCGGTCCACCGCCGTGGCATAGGGAATCGGTAAGTCCACTCGAAGGCCGTATCGTGTCTCTTCCATGTCGACAGTCCTCTCCAGGCGAGATTGACTTCACGCGGCCACCACGCCCCTCACGCCGTGTCATCCTCGGTCAGGTCGTACCGCGCGCGAATGGCACCCACGATCTCGGGCACGACGTCGGTGTCCAACAGCTCGCGATAGCGGTGCTCGTACTCGCGTAGTTCTTCGCCCAAGGCGTAGTCACCGAAGACCTGCGTGATCCACCGCGAGAAATCACCGTGCCTGAGGTACCCGTCGAGGGCGCCAGGCGACGCATGCTCGAGTGCCTCTACGAACTGCCGCAGCGTGCGCGCGCGTCGGGGTGGCGTGCCGTTGCCACCGAAATAGAACGCCCGGCTCTCGGTCACTGGCACGTCCACGTACTTCTGGCGATGACGGACGTGTTGTGTGAGACGCTGGCCAAGCCTGAACATCTGCAGCTCGCCGGCCGCTTCCGCGGTCAGCGGCAGAGCGACGGCCTGGCCCACCGCCATATGTCCCAACACCGACCACCGGGCCCGACCGGCCTCAGCCTGCTCGCACGCCTCACACCGCTTGTACAGCTCGTCGACCTCCGCCGGGTTCGACTCGCATGTCACGAGCATCACCTCTGTCGCCGCCAGCAGCTCTTGAGGCAGCCGCGACGCCAGGTAGGTGACGATCGTGTAGCCGTTGGTCTCGAGATCGAGCAGATGAGACACCTTCGAATCGCGCAGGAAGTAGTGCGCCTCATCCAGCAGGATCCGGTGCGGCAGTCCGGTCCGCCGGCGCATGGCGTTCATCGCTGGCAGTACCGACCGAACATACTCGATCTTCTCGTCCTGGCCCACGTGGGAGAGGTCGAGGACCACGCTGCGATCCGGATACCGCAGTGCTTTCAACAGCTCGCGCGGCGTCGGCATCGGATCCTCGCCACCGAGGACCGTCACGCCAGGCAACGCCTCGAGCGACCGATAGTCACCTTCGGGATCAATGACGCACATGGAATAACCGTGCAAGATCAGTTGCTCGCACAGCAGTCCAGCGATCCAGGACTTGCCAGACTTGGCGTCTCCGGCAATGAGGACATTTCGACCGAGGACCGCCAGCGAAAACTCCCGTCCGTCATCGGTGTAACCCAGGCGCAACCGGCGCCTGGCCCTCTGGAGCACAGGCAGCCGCCCGGTCTGGGCCAAGCCTCGCAGGTACGCGGCCACCGCTGCCGGTCCCGTGCCTGGCACCGTGACATCAGCCGCCGCCTTGAGCGCCGGGCTGCCCCACTCCACGGCGGCACCCACCTCGGCAAGCCGCAGCAGCGCGTGGTCGTTTTCGGCATCGCCTACCGCAACGGTGTTGCGCGCCGACAGGCGCAAGGCGTCGAGGGCGACGTGCAGCCCGGTCGCCTTGCTCACGCCCTGCGACAATGCCATCATCCGTCCTTTGTTGAACGCCAGCACCAGCGGAAGCTCGAGCGCTCGAATCGCGTCCAGCACGCGTGGCGCATCAGCAGCGGCGAAGTCGACCAGGCTCTGCCCGGGCGCCACGTCGATCTTCCGCCGGCGTATCTCGGCCAGGAAGGCAGCCGAGACCGGCGGCGCTAGCAAAGAGGTATGATCGCGATCGGGGAAGTGAAGGACGCCGCCGTTCTCGGCGACCACACCATCCACGAAGTGGAGGTCACCTGCGACCTGGCCAAGCTCGCTCAGGATCCGACCGGTGACGAGGAGCACGGCGATGCCGCGTGTTCTGGCGTCGGCAATCGCGTCGCGAACGGCCGCATTCAGCTGGCCGCCCTCCGCGATTGTCCCGTCATAGTCGAGGGCGATGACCGACAGCTTCACAGGGGCACTCCGCTTCTGCTACCCGTGGTCGAGTGTGAACGTCACAACGACCGTCAAGATGAACCGCTCAGGATGGCCGTTCAGCAGCACCGGCGCGTAACGCCACTGCCGAACGGCCTCGAGTGCCGCTTCCTCGAACACGCGCTGCGACCGGAGCACCCGAACGCTCTCCACGCGTCCCTCCCGACCCACGATCGCCTCGAGTATCACGCTGCCTTCGAGGCCTCCTGCGGCCGCCAGGGTGGGATACACCGGATCGACGCGATACACGAGGGCCGGAGCCTCCACCTCCCCGCCGACGCGAATCGGAGCCCGAGCCGCCGGCACAGGAGGTGGCGGTGACAGGGGCGGCGGGGGGATTTCGATCGCGCCAACTACTCCACCCACGATGCCACCCGGAACGCCGCCCTCCACGCCGACCGCGTCGAACTCGTCGTCGAAATCCGGCGCGGTGGCCTCCGGTGCGAGGGTGATCGGCACATCAATCGGCGCAAGGGCGATTGGCGCCGGCGTCACCGCCTTTCGCTGGGCCTGGGCCTTGACAGCTGGCGGCGCCAACGGCGGGGATGGAGGCGTCGGCATGGGCGGCGCGGCGACGAACGCCATCATCGTGTGGATTGCCGGTGGAGGCTCGCTCACAAGAAACGCCGTCGCCGCGAAGATCGCCAGAGCAAACGCGGCGTGCGCAACGACGGATGCCACAACCGGTACCGCACGAGGGCGCGGCGCGTGCTTCAGTTCGCCGGTGCTCAGGTCAAACATGGCGACCTCCGACCAGGTTCTGGCATCCAGAGTGCAAGAGCTCGGCCAGCGATCTCTCGGCCGGCGGCCGAGATCGTCGGCGCGCGCGACTGGCACGCGTGCAAGACACGCCAGTGTTTGGCACGGCCGATGCCGCGCTCGAGCGGCTCCTCCAACACGAGCGGGGCGCTGGGGAATATGGCCTACGCGGCGGTGAAATTCCCCCGCGCTCAGGTTGTGGAAGAATGCGGCCCGGGATTAGACAGGCGTCTCCCTGATCCTGGCAGGCTACACGGGTTCGACGGCCATTGGAAGAGCCAAGGGCAGCGGAGGTGACGGTGCCGATTCAGATTCAACACATTCTGTGCCCGATCGACTTCTCGGAAACGTCGAGGCGCGCGCTCGACCATGCGGTCGCCCTGACCAAGTGGTACCACGCTCGGCTGTCGGTGATGTACGTTCATTCGACCGCCATGCCTGTCTACGCGGTGTCAGCTCCCGGCATGGAGGCAATCCAGCCGCTCATGCTCACCGACGCCGAGCGCCAGCAGATCCGCGACCGGCTCGACGTCGAGGTCGCTCCGGATCGGTCAGCGGCCCACGTGACGATCGACACGCTGTTCGACGAGGCCGTGCGGACTCCCGAGGCCATCCTCAAGCGCGCACGAGCGCTCCCGGCCGACCTGATCGTGCTGGGCACACATGGGCGGTCGGGCGTCAACCGTCTCATGCTCGGCTCGGTCGCCGAAAAGGTGCTGCGACAGGCCGGTTGTCCCGTGATGATCGTACCGCCACGGACCCCCGACGTGGTGCCGCGCGAGATGGGTTCGATCCGCCGGATTCTCTGTCCCGTGGATTTCTCGAGCAGTTCCGCGCGTGCCCTCGAGTACGCCTCTTCTCTCGCGCGGGAGACACACGCCACGCTGACGGTGCTCCACGTGCTGGAGCTGCCTCCCGATCTCACCGAACTGTCGTCCGGCTTGACCGAGTACCGGGAAGCGCGATTCCGGCAGGCTCGATCCGCTCTCTCGCAGACGGTCACGTCGGCGGTCCCACCCGATTGCGGGAGTGAGCAGCTCATCCTCGTGGGTAAGGGCTACCGTGAGATCCTGTCGCTGGCCGATGACCGCGGGGTCGACCTCATCGCCATGGGCGTCCAGGGGCGTGGGGCTGTCGACTTGATGTTCTTCGGCTCGACCACCAACCATGTGGTGCGCCAGGCGCGGTGCCCTGTGCTGACCCTGAGAGGAGACTACCCGCGATGATGACCATCTCGCACATCGTCTGTCCCGTGGACTTCTCTGAATTTGCCTCCAATGCTGTGGGACATGCCGTCGCGATGGCGCGCTGGTACGACGCACGACTGACCCTGCTGCACGTATTCGTCAACATGGGCACGATGGATCTGCCACCGGTCGTGCTCGGCGACACCGATCGCGAAGCGCTCCTCGAGGACATGCGGCAGCTGGCCGGACCATCGCGGGACCTCGCGGTAGAGGTCCTGCTGCGAGAGGCGTCAGATGCGTCTTCCGAGATTCTGCACCAGACACAGGCGCTCGGAGCGGACCTGCTCGTGGTCGGGAGCCACGGAAGGAAGGGCTTTGAACGCCTCCTGCTTGGATCCGTGACCGAAAAGGTGATTCGGCTGGCGACGTGTCCCGTCATGGTCGTCCCACGGCGGGCGCCTGAGGCCGATCGAACCGCCCCGGTACTCTTCCATAGCGTCCTGTGCCCGGTGGATTTCTCCGAAGGGTCGATCTCGGCTCTCACCTATGCGTTGAGCATCGCCCAGGAATCCGACGCGACGCTGACGGTCATGCACGCCGTCGAAGTCCCTCCTGAGCTCAGCGCGTACATGCCGCCAGCCGACTTCGATATCGAGGCTGCCCGCGGCGCTGCCCTCAACGCCGGCCTCGAGCGACTGCGCGACCTGATACCCGATTCAGCGCGGACTTTCTGTTCCATAGACACGATCGCCGAAGAAGGTACCGCCTACCGCCAGATACTGAGGGTCGCCGACGAGAGGCGCTCCGACCTGATCGTCATGGGCGTACGAGGCCGGGGCGCCCTGGACCTGCTCCTGTTCGGCTCGAACACCGCTCGGGTCACTCGCGCGGCGGCGTGCCCGGTGCTCGTGGTGCGCTAGTTGATGACCGTCGACGACCAGAGGGCCACAATCGAGTATCTGGCGTCACCGAGCACACACGGCGGTGCGGCGGTCGATCGGATCGACACACACGGCGCGATCGTGTTTCTTGCCGGATCGCGGGCCTGGAAGCTGAAGCGCGCCGTCCGCTTCGACTACATGGACTTCTCCACGAAGGAACGACGGAAGACCATGTGCGAGGCAGAAGTACGCCTGAACCAGCGCACGGCGCCGACCATCTATCGTGGCGTCGTCCCGGTCACCCGCGCGCCAGACGGGACACTGGAGCTGAATGGTGCCTGGGCGCCGGTTGACTGGGTCATCGAGATGAACCGCTTCGACCAGGACCTCCTGCTCGACCGCCTCGCCAGTGCCGGCCGGCTGGACGTGCGACTGATGCCATCTCTCGGCTCGGCCGTCGCCGCCTTCCACATGGTGGCGGATCACCGCCAGGACCACGGTGGCCGTGTCGGCATGCAGTGGGTCATCGAGGGCAACGCGGCAGGATTCTCGGAGTTCGGGAGGGAGTGCCTCACGCCGTCCGCCTGCACCATCCTGACCGACCACGCGAAGGCAGAACTCGACCGCCGTGGCGCGCTCTTGGATGCTCGGCGAACGGCGGGGTGTGTGCGGCAGTGCCACGGAGACCTGCATCTGCGAAACATTGTGCTGCTCGATGGCCGGCCCACGCTCTTCGACGCGGTTGAGTTCAACGATGAGATCGCCTGCATCGACGTAATGTACGACCTTGCGTTCCTGCTCATGGACTTGTGGCGACGACGGCTGCCCAGGCACGCCAACGCGGTCTGGAACAGCTATCTCGCCGGCACCGGCGATTGGGACGGCCTCCCGCTGCTTCCTCTGTTCCTCTCGTGCCGGGCTGCCGTGCGTGCCAAGACCAGCGCAACTGCAGCGGGGATGCAGGTCGACGCTCGGGCGGCCGAGCAGCTCCGTGCCTCCGCGAAGGAGTACCTTGCACTGGCCGAGCGCCTGCTGCACCCACCGGAGCCGTCCCTCATGGCCATCGGTGGCTTGTCAGGCTCGGGTAAGTCAACCCTCGCGCTTGGCCTGGCGCCGCTGGTGGGCGGTGTTCCAGGCGCTGTGGTCTTGCGAAGCGACGAAATCCGCAAGCGGCTGCGCCGCGCCTCTCCTCTCGAGCGCCTCGGACCGGAGGCCTACACCGCGAGCACCTCCAGAGAGGTGTACGCGACCGCCGCCCGGCACGCCGCCTCGGTTGTGGGAGCCGGACACAGCGTCATCGTCGATGCGGTGTTCGCCGATTCGCGGGAGCGCGACGCTATTGAAGGGGTGGCGACTGCCGCCTCGGTCCCCTTCTTCGGGTTGTGGCTCGACGCGCCAGAGACCATCCTCATCGATCGTACCCAGCAGCGCGGCGAAGACGCATCAGACGCCACTGCCGATGTCGTGCGACTGCAGCTGGCCCGTTCGGTCGGCGCGATCGCATGGCCCCGGATCGATGCCTCCATGAATGCAGAAGCCGTGCTGCGGCATGCCCTGACCCACCTCGACGCGCAGGCGCTGGTCACACGCGACCACGACCGAATCGCCGGCGTGTAAGCGGGTATTCAAGTAGACAAGAGGGCGAGCGTGTCCCGGCACACGACCCCAGCCGGCGATCGCTACATCGGTGAGCGGACGCCGCGCCACGCCCGGCGGATGCGCGTGTGCGGTCACGGTTGACTCCGGGCGCCAGGAGCCTGCTGCTGCTGGCTGCTGGCCAGAGGCAGCACCACGGTGACCGTGGTCCCGCCGCCCGCAGGGCAGTCGATGTCTATCATGCCGTGGTGCGCTTCGACGAAGCGCTTCGATGTCGGCAAACCAAGGCCGCTGCCGCGCGCCTTGGTCGTGAAGAACGGGTCGAAGATCCGACCTCTGGTTCCCGGGGCAATCCCCGGGCCATCATCGGCGAACGCAATGCGACAGACCGCATCGGATGGCCGGAGCGATACGCGGATACGCCCTTGGCCCGCCATGGCCTGGGCGCCGTTGATGAGAAGGTTCAAGAAGACGATCCTGAGCATTTCACCGTCACCGACGACTGGAGGCGACGACCCCTCGACGTCGACTCGCACGCCCCTCAGCACCGGATCGTTTGCCATCAATTCCGCGGTGACCTCGAGGATCGCCATCACATCAAGCGGTCTCGAGTTGGGTGTTGGGGGGCGGGCAAACAGCAGCAGGTCTTGCACGAGGGCGTTCAGGGCGTCGACGCGAGCGATGACCTCTCCGACCACCACGGCTTCCCGGCTCTCCTTCGGCAGCCGGCCGCCGACCACTTGAACCGCGCCACGAATGCCGGCCAGCGGATTCTTCACTTCGTGGGCGATCACCGCCGCCATTTCACCGAGCTTGACCAGCGCGGCTTGCTCGCGAAGCTGCTCTTCCATCAGCACCCGCTCGGTGAGGTCGCGAAGAATACCGGTAAACTTGCGGTCGCCACCCAGCGCCATCTCGCCGACCGAGAGATGGAGCGGAAACGTGCTGCCGTCGGCCCTTCGCCCGGTCACCTCGCGGCCGATCCCGATGATCTTCGCCTTTCCTCCACTGAGGTAGCTGGCGAGATACTCGTCGTGCTGCTCGCGGTACGGTGTCGGCATGAGCATGTTGACGTTGTGCCCGATCACTTCGGGTTCGGAGTACCCGAACAAACGCTGCGCCGCAGGATTGAAGGCCTCGATTCGTCCGCGGGCGTCAATGACCACGATGCCGTCGACTGCCGATTCGATCACGGACTTCCACCGCTCCTCGCTCGAGCGCAGTCGCTCCTGGAGCTCCGACCGGGCTGTCAAGTCGTGGAGCGTACCAACGAACTTCCGCTCGCCGTCC
>Ga0326597_10003058_pt1 | contig 24437 bp, 15 predicted proteins | sample RVTome_12_FD_203789 | JGI IMG/M metagenome (GOLD analysis project Ga0326597, IMG submission 203789) | Soil microbial communities from uranium-contaminated site in the Upper Colorado River Basin, Wyoming, United States - RVT100D185 | ecosystem: Environmental > Terrestrial > Soil > Contaminated >... | reverse complement strand
AAGGTGCTGGTCTGGCGACGGCATCCCGGCCAGTACGCATCGAAGAGCCCCATGGTCGCGGGGCGGGACTTCTTCGTCGACGAGCTCCTGCAGGGCTACCGCGGGGAGGTGGTCGAGCCGGTCTCGATGCCGGCCGAAGCGCCGCTGTTCCTCATGTACACGAGTGGCACGACGGCGCGGCCCAAGGGGTGCCAGCACAGCACCGGTGGGTACCTGGCCTACGTTGCCGGCACGTCGAAGTACTACCAGGACATCCACCCGGAGGACACGTACTGGTGCTTCGCCGACATCGGGTGGATCACCGGTCACTCGTACATCGTCTACGGCCCGCTCGCGCTCGGGGCGACGAGCGTGATGTACGAGGGAGTGCCCGCCTATCCGGACCCGGGTCGTCCCTGGCGGATCGCCGAGCGGCTCGGGGTGAACATCTTCCACACCGCCCCCACGACGATCCGCATGCTGCGCAAGCTCGGCCCGGACGAGCCGAAGAAGTACAACTACCACTTCAAGCACATGACGACGGTGGGCGAGCCGATCGAGCCCGACGTCTGGCGCTGGTACCACAGTGTCGTCGGAAAGGGCGAAGCGGTCATCGTCGACACCTGGTGGCAGACCGAGAACGGCGGCTTCCTGGGCAGCACCCTGCCCGCCCTCCAACCGATGAAGCCCGGGAGCTGCGGGCCCGGGGTCCTCGGGATCTTCCCCGTGATCTACGACGAGAACCGCAAAGTGGTCGAGGCGGGAAGCGACCGGGCCGGCAACATATGCATCCGCAACCCCTGGCCCGGCATCTTCCAGACGGTCTGGGGCCAGCCCGAGCGATTCGTGCAGATCTATTACGAGAAGTACTGCCGGGACAAGAACAGCAAGGACTGGCGCGACTGGCCGTACCTGGCCGGCGACGGCGCCGTCCAGGCCGCCGACGGCTACTTCCGGATCCTCGGCCGGATCGACGACGTGATCAACGTCGCCGGGCACCGGCTGGGGACCAAGGAGCTCGAGTCGGCGAGCATCACCGTCGAGGAGATCGCCGAGGCGGCGGCCGTCCCCGTGATGGACGAGCTTCGCGGCCGCGCCGTCGAGATGTACGTCTCGCTGAAACCGGGGCTCACCCCGAGCAATGACATAGAGGACAAGGTGGCCAAGGCGATCGAAACCCAGATCGGGAAGATCGCGCGACCGAAGAACGTCTGGATCGTCCCGGACATGCCCAAGACGCGCTCGGGAAAGATCATGCGCAGGGTCATCGCCGGAATCTCCAATTTCGCCGATGTCGGGGACACGACGACGCTGGCGAACCCCGAGGTCGTCGAGGGCATCCGCCACCACGTCCAGAGCGAGAAGCTGTCTCGCGGCCAGGTTCCACGGAAACTATCGCCGCAGGAAATGGAGGAGATCAAGGCGTTCGGTCGCGCCGAGTAACAGGCTCAAGCGACGCTGGGGGACGGGCGGCGAGGAGGGCAGCTCCGGAGAGCGCAGGCTGAGGAGGTCACGTGTCACCCCCTTTCCCATCTAACGCCAACGAGGTGTCGGGGCCGCGAGGCTGACGAGGGAGAGGACGGCGTGGCAGTCGAAAAATGACGCACCAGTACCTCGCCGGTGAGTTGTCGCTCCTGCTGGGGCAACTTCAAGCCGTCATGACAAACGAGGCGTCGGCGGTGGAGGTTCCACGCCTACGTCAACGAGCCGAGACGGGACCACGCTCGGTACTGGCTTCTGTGGTGCGTGCCCTGGAGGTGTCCGACTGGGTGTGCTCGGACTCGCTGATACGCGGAGATGCGGCGGCGTTCATCCGCCAGGACGCGGTCCGCGCTGAGCTGTGGGAATTCGGCGTCTGCACCAGTCTGCTTGAAGAACGGTAGGGTGCTGAACACCGACCCCGCCCATGCCCACCTCACGGCCGAACCGCCCGTGTTCCGTCGGCGCGGCCGCCCACTGCCTCCCGAAGGAACGACGCGATCCGGTCATCACACCTCCGGCAGCCGGGACGACTGACCTCAGCGCACGAGCAGGGGGCAGGTCATGCAGTGGGCGCCGCCACGGCCCATGAACAGCTCGTCGGAGGGGAACGTCGAGAGCTCGAACGCGTGGCGGCCCATCTCCGCCTTCACGCGTGCCGCGGCCGCGAAGCCGACTGCGCGTCGCGACCTCTCGGTCACCACGACGTTCAGATGCCCGTCGCGTCGCTCCTCCTGCGTGATGGGGATGCAGTTGAACCCGCGCTGCTCCAGGAACTCCGGGAACATCACGTGGCGCGGCTCCGCCCGTCCCGCTTCGTAGAGCCGGCAGGGGAACACGCTCAGGGAGTCTTCGAAGATCAAGCAGAGCTTCTCGTCGAGCACCATGAAGATGCCGTCGATGTGGATGTGCCCGAAGGGCAGCGGAACCTCGAGGAAGAACCGCACGTCGTGGCCCAGGACGATCTCGCGCAGGGCCCGGGTGCCCTCTTCGTTGGCGCGATCGCAGAGGGACGCCACCGCGGTATCGTCGCCCACGAGGGTCACGCCGCCGCCTTCCAGGTAGCCCGGCGGCTCGATCGCGCCCAGCACGGGAACGCCCAGGCGGGCGAAGGCGCGGGCCATCATCCGCTGATCGCCCTGGCGGCCCTTGAGGTGCGGCCCCATGAGGACGGCGCCGCGCGAAAAGACGGCGGCGAGGTCCCGGGTGTAGGTCATGTTGGGACGGTGGGCCATGTAGCCGAGGGCGTCGTCGTCGCCGGCGAGGACCTCGGCCAGGAGCAGGGCCTCGACCCCGTGGCTCCGGACGATCCCGAGCATGGCGTCGTAGTCGGCGACGAACTTCTCCCCGTCCACCGGCCGTGCGAAATGGAACTCCCGCAACGTCTCCGGCGTGACCTTGTCGAGCTCGGGGCCGGGGCGGTGCATGAGCACCCGCTCCAGGCTCCCGTAGGCGGTGCGCACGCCGAAGCCCGTCACCGTCGTCCTCGGCCGTGGATCCACAGGTAGACCGGAAGCCCCGTAGCCGTCATCGCCACTCCCACCAGGGTGTCCAGCGGGTTATAGGCGATCGCGCTCACGAGGAGAAGGGCCAGGACGAAGATGTAGACCGCGGGCACCAGCGGGTAGCCGGGCGTGCGGTAGGTGGTGCCCGGGTCTCTGATGCGGCGCCGCAAGGGGAATACCGAAGCCACCAACAGGATGTTCACCACGTGCACGGGCACGACGAAGTAGGTCACGATCCGCCGGAACGTGCCGAAGAAGCAGAGGGCCGTGATGGCGAGCGCCGCCGTGAAGAGCACGGAGCCGGCGGGGACGGCGCTGCGCGCCGGGACCCAGGCCAGGGCCCGGAAGAACCGGCTCGGGCCGCCATCCGCCGCCTGGTCGCGGTACCGCTCGGCGGCCGCGTAGTAGAGCCGGGGCAGGGTCATGACGAGCCCGCCGAGCGCCCCCAGGATGGAAAAGATGATGAGGACGTTCAGGACCTGGCCGCCCGTGGGACCGAAGGCGGCCACCGCGACGGTGGTGGCGACGGCGGTCGTGGGAGTCACCCGCATCGCCTCCAGCGGGACGACGCGCAGGTACGCGAAGTTCACGACGAGGTAGAAGAGGGTCAGGCCCCCCACGCCGAGCCCGAGCGCGAGGGGCAGGTGCCTGGCGGGCTCCCTCACCTCTCCGGCGACATGGGTCACGTCCACCCAGCCGTCGTAGGTGAAGAGGACGGCCGCCACGCCGAGCCCCACCAGGCGGACCAGCCCGAGCAGGCTGGCCCCATGATCCTTTGCCGCCTCTCCGGCGGCGGTCGGGGCGGCGGGTGCGGCGAGGATCAGGCTCCCCAGCACCAGCGCGAGCAGCCCCGCGAGCTTGACGATGGTGAGAAGGACCTGGGTGCGGCCCCCCCAGCGGACTCCGCAGAGGTTCACCGCGGCAAAGGCGGCAATGGCCAACACACCCCAGGCCGCGGCGGACACGCCCGCCGGCGCGCCCGGCAGCCGCATGGCGAACTCGCCCAGGACGATGGCGACCCCCGCCACCGAGCCGGGACCGCTGACCCACATCTCGACCCAGATCTTGAGAAAGGCCGGGAAGGGTCCAAACGCCTCGCGGATGATGTGGTAGCTGGCGCCCGCGTGGGGCAGGAGAGTCGTCAGCTCGGCCAGGGTCAAAGCCCCGCAAAGCGTGATGGCCCCGCAGAGCCCCCAGAAGAAATAGACCTGCCAGGGCGACTGGGCCACCGAGGCCACCTCCCCGGGGGTGAAGAAGACGCCGGTGCCCAGCATGTCCCCCACGACCAGGGCGGCCACGGCCGGAAGGCCGAGCTGGCGGAGGAGGGTAGGGGGGGGCCGAGGGGGCAAAGACAAGCATCATAGCGCGGCCGCGAAAGAATGTGCTATACTAAAAGCAAGGCGTTTCGCCGCTCTACAACAGGGCAAACTTTTTCCGCTCGACGTTCCTCTTGGAGGTGCAGATGACTGGCTCGAGACGCTTGATGGTGTGCGTCGTCGCTCTGATCGGCTGCGCGGCGCCGGTCCTGGCCCAGACGTTCCACGGGGGCCTGCGCGGAGCCGTGAGGGACGCGGGTGGAGTGGTGCCCGGGGTCAGCATCACGTTGACCAACGAGGGGACCAACGCCAGCCGCACCACCCAGACGAATCAACGCGGCGAGTACGCCTTCGTCAACGTGGATCCGGGAACCTACACGCTGAAGGTCTCGATGCAGGGCTTCAAGAGCATCGAGAGCAAGGGAATCCACATCGGGACCCAGCAGTTCATCACGCTGGACTCCACGCTCGAGGTCGGCAGCCTGCAGGAAGCGGTCACGGTCGAGAGCCAGGCCTCGCCGCTGGAGACCTCGAATGCCTCGGTCGGCAGCACCCTCGACAGCGTGACGCTCCAGACGCTGCCCACCGCGGGCCGCAACGCGTTCTTCCTCGCGACCATCACGCCCGGGGTGACCCACACGGGCGACCCGCAGTTCATACGGCAGCAGGACCAGACCAACTCCTCCCTGCTTTCGCTCGGCGGCGGGCCGCGGCGCGGGAACAACTACACCCTGGACGGCGTCTCGCTCTCGGACCTGCGCAACCGCCCCACCGTCTTCCCCTCGATCGAGGCGGTGGAGGAGGTCAAGGTCCAGGTCAGCACGTACGACGCGGAGATGGGGCGCACCGGCGGCGGCGTCTTCAACATGACGGGCAAGTCGGGCGCGAACGCCTGGCACGGCAGCCTGCTCGGGCAGACCCGACCGAGCGCGGCCCGGGCGCGGTCGTTTTTCGGCCAGAAGGCCTGTGACGAGGACCCGTCGGCCTGCGAGAAGCCCGACACGTACTTCTACCTGTACGGGGGCTCGCTGGGCGGCCCCATCGTGAGGGACAAGACCTTCTTCTGGGCGTCGGTCGAGGGCTACAAGACCAACACCATCGACGATGCCGTGGTGAGGGCGCCGAGCCAACGGGAGCTTTCGGGGGACTTCTCCCAGAGCGGGGTCACCATCTTTGATCCCCTCACCACGCGGCCCGATCCGAACAACCCGGGCCAGTTCATCCGCGACCCGTTTCCGGGCAACGTCATCCCGGCCAGCCGGATCAGCCCGGTGGCGCGCGCCTTGCAGCCGTTCTTTCCGAATGCGGGACCCTTCAGCGCCTCGCTGGTGGACCAGTCCGTCACCGGCACGTTCAAGCTCGATCACTCGTGGAGCACGAAGGTCCGGTCGTCGGCGATGTACGCGATCTACGACTCGACCGAGCCGAGGCCGCGCTCCTACGGCCAGGACATCGGCGAGAACCCCGCGGACCCGGGTGACGGCGCCCTCTACCGCACGGTGCACGCGCTGGCGGTCAACAACACGATCACTCCCAACCCGACGACCGTCGCGCACGTTCGTGTCGGCTACACGACCTTCAGCGACGACTGCGTGCCGGTCGACTTCGATCCCGGCACGCTCGGATTCGCGCCGGGCTTCGTCAGCCAGGTTCCCCAGCAGAAGTTCCCGTACATCGGCATCGGTGGGTACGGAACGGATTACAACGGCGTGATGTTCGGGGACCGCGCGCCCCAGGACACCGACTACTACTCCTGGGACGCCAACGTCTCGATGTCCAAGCTGTGGGGCCGGCACACGGCCAAGTTCGGCGCGTCCTACCGCAAGATCGGGATGAAGAACACCTCCTTCGGCCAGACCAGCGGCTCGTTCTTCTTCGACGGCCAGTTCACGGGCGGCCCCGATCCGCTGAACGCCACCACCGGCGACCCGCATGCGCTGGCGGCGTTCCTGCTCGGCATCCCGTCGAGCGGCGACATTCCGGTCGCGACACCGAACGATTTCTTCATCGACTACTACGCCGGTTATGCCCAGGACGACTTCCGGATCAACCCCGACCTCACGGTCAATCTCGGCCTGCGCTACGAGTTCGAGCAGGGCTTGCAGGAGAAGAACAACGCCTTCACGGTCGGCTTCGACCGCGACCGGCCCTGGCCGTTCCAGGTCCCCGGCGTCGAGCTCAAGGGTGGGTTGATGTACGCGGGCGTCGACGGCTACCCGACCCACCAGAGCGATCCGAGCAAGACGAAGTTCGCGCCGCGCGGGGGCTTCGCGTGGTCGATGGACCCGAAGACGGTGTTGCGCGGCGGCTACGGCCTGTTCTGGGCGCCCTACCAATACGCGTTCCCCAGCGAGGGCAACATGGGCGCCCGCGGCTTTACCCAGGTCACCGACTACGTGGCGAGCACGGACGGCGGCCTGACGCCCTGCCCGACCTGCTCGATCGCGAACCCCTTCCCGAACGGCATCGACCGGCCGAGCGGCAGCTCCGGCGGCCTGCTGACCGGCGCCGGCGGCACGGTGGAGTTCGTGGACCAGTTCCGGAAGTCTCCGTACGTCCATCAGTTCTCGGTGGACCTCCAGCGCGAGCTGCCCGGCAACCTCGTGGCGGGGATCGGCTACATCGGATCCCGCATCGAGCGCCTCGGGGTGGGCGGCAACGATTCCAACACCGTGAACATCAACCAACTCGACCCGCGCCACCAGGCGCTGGGGGCGGCCCTGCTGGATCAGGTGCCCAACCCGTTCTTCGGGGACGCGCGCTTCGGAAGCCTCGGGACCGAGCCCACGATTCCCCGCGGCCAGCTCCTTCGGCCGTACCCGCAGTTCGGCGACCTGCTGGCCCACCAGGTGAGCGCGGGGAAGGCCCGCTACCACTCGCTGAACCTGAGGCTGGAGCGGCGGATCACGAACGGGTGGGGGGGGCGGATCAACTACACGTTCGCCTCCAACAAGACCAACGTGTTCGGCGAGCGGAACCAGTTCAGCAACGACAGCAACGCCCTGGCTCGCCCGGTCAACAGCTACGACCTCGACGCCGAGTACTCCAACTCGGTGACGGAGCAGCCGCACCGGCTCAACTTCGCGCTGACCGCCGAGCTGCCCTTCGGCAAGGGAAAGAGACAACTGTCGGAGCCGGGTCTGGCGCGCACCTTGTTCGGCGGCTGGGCGATCACGGCCGTCGGGTACTTCCAGAGCGGCTTCCCGGTCGCCATCATCCAGGACAACAACAACTCGGGCGTGTTCGGGAGGGTCCAGCGGCCGAACCTGACCGGCACTGATCCCGCGACTTCGGGCGGCACCTACGATCACTACGACCCGGCGTGCAGTTGCATCAGCAACTGGTTCAACCCGGCCGCGTGGACGAACGCTCCGGCTTTCACCTTCGGCAACGCGCCGCGCACCGACACCCGCATGCGCACGCCGTTCAAGACCCAGACCGACGTGGCGTTCCAGAAGGTCGAGCCGCTGGGCGGAGGCCGAACGGTGATGATCCGGGCCGAGATGATCAACATCTTGAACAACGCTCAGTTCAACGGGCCGATCACGCGTTTCGGCTCGTCGAGCTTCGGCCGCATCTCGTCGACGCGCGGCTTCCCGCGCCTGCTGCAGCTCATGGTGCGGTTCGCGTTCTAGCCGTTCATTCGCGGCGGCGAAGTGAATTCGCCGCCGCTCGTCGAGGCGGGGGGGCTCTCCGGCCCCCCCGCACCCCCCTGCTGCGGAACCCCATCGCGCCCGTATACAGTGGACGTCGGTGAGACTGCGCCCCGCGCTGGTGCTCGGCCTGTTGGGCCTGACCGGCGGGCTCGTCTCCTCTTGCGGCCCGCGGCGGCATTCGATCCGCAACGTCCTCCTGATCAGCATCGACACCCTCCGCGCGGACCACCTGAGCCGCTATGGCTTCCCGCGCCCGACCACACCGCACATCGACGCCGTCGCGCGCGAGGGTGTGTCGTTCAGGCACGCTTACTCCCCGGTTCCCGTCACCCTGCCCGCTCATTGCTCCCTGCTCACGGGCACGCTCCCGCCGACTCACGGAGTGCGCGACAACCTCCACAAGCGGCTCCCCGACGCGAGCGTCACGCTGGCCGAGATCCTGAAGCCGCGCGGCTTCGCCACCGCGGCGGTCGTCAGCAGCTTCGTGCTGGACCGCCGCTTCAACCTGAGCCAGGGGTTCGACAGCTACGACGATCGCTTCGAGGCCGTACACAAGATCGGCGACCTCAGCGAGCGCAAGGGCGACGAAACCACTCGCCGCGCCACGCAGTGGCTGGCCGCGCACGGGAGCGAGCCTTTCTTCCTTTTCCTCCACTACTACGACCCGCACGACGGCTACGAGCCGCCCGAGCCCTTCGCCTCGCGATGGGCCGACGACCTCTACTCCGGCGAGGTGGCTTTCACCGATCACTGCGTGGGACAGGTCCTGGACAAGCTCAAGGAGCTGCGGGTCTACGACTCGACGCTGATCGTCGTCACCGGCGATCACGGGGAGATGCTCGGAGAGCATGGTGAGCTCAACCACGGCTTCTTCATCTACGAAAGCGCGCTCAAGGTGCCGCTGATCTTCCGGGTGCCCCGCGCGGCGGCGCCGCCCCGGCAGGTCGATGAGCCGGTGAGCCTCATCGACGTCGTGCCCACCATCGCCGCCCTGCTGGGGGCGTCCCCCCCGAAGCAGGCGCAGGGCCGGGACCTGTCGCCGTGGCTGGCCGGCGACACTGCCGCCGGCGCGGGCCGGCCGGTTTACGCGGAGACCGTCACGCCCACGCGCTACTACGGCGCCACGTCGCTGCTCGGGGTGATCGTGGACGGCTGGAAGTACATCGAGACCACGCGTCCCGAGCTCTACGACCTGCGGCGCGACCCCGCCGAAACCGTCGACCTCAGTCGCACGGAGCCGGCCCGCGCGGACCTGCTCGGCAAGGAGCTGAAGGCCATCCTGGCCAGCCAGACCGCGGGGCCCGCCCCAGCCGTTGCCCTCGACGCGGCCGCCCGGGAGCGTCTGGCGGCGCTCGGATACCTGAGCCGCGGGGACGGCGGCCCGGACATCGTTTTCGATCGCAGCAAGGAGGATCCCAAAGACCTCATCGGGTTCTTTCGCTCGGACCAGATGTTGTCGAAGCTGGTCGAGGACAAGAAATACGCCGAAGCCCGCGTCCTCTGCGACAGGATGCTCCGGGAAAGGCCGGGATTCGCGGACTGCCATCTGCAGATGTCCCGGATCGCGGCGGTGGAGGGCGACCTGAAGACGGCCCTCGCCGCCGCCTCCAAGGCGGTCCAGCTCTCCCCCGGAAAGGAGGCGGCCCGCCTGCACCTCGCCGGGTTGCTGCGAAGCCGGGGCGACCTCGACGGCGCGATCGCCCAGTACCGGGAGGCCCTCGCTTCCGCGCCGGAGAGCGCGGAGGCGTTGACGCAGCTGGGCTTTGCCCTCGCAAAGCAAGGCAAGCGACCGGAGGCCGTCAAGAGCTACCGCCAGGCGCTCGCTCTCGACCCCGATTCCGCAGAGGCGCACGCCTATCTGGGGGCGGCCCTGGCGTCCGAGGGAAATCTGGAAGAGGCGATCGTGCACTTCGAGCAGGCGCTGCGCGCGAAGCCGGACCACGCGGAGCTGCACGACTGGCTCGCCAAGGCACACCTCAACCTCGGCCGCGCGCGGAAACAGCAGGGGAAGCTCGACGAAGCGGTGCAGCACTATCGCCGGGCCATTGCCATCGACCCGCGCCTCGCTGCCGCCCACAACAACCTTGGCAGCGTCCTCGGGGCGCAGGGCCGTCTCCCGGAAGCCATCCGGGAGTTCCACGAAGCGCTTCGGTTGCAGCCGGACTACGACGAGGCCCGGAACAACCTGGACCTCGCCTTGCGAATGATGAAGCAGGGCACTGAGCCCTAGCTCTTCAATGAAGGAAGCCTCGGGCCTCCTTCAGCTCCGGGAGCCCAGGGTCGGCACTCCGCCAGTTGACGAGCAAGCGCCGGTAATGACGGCGGGCGGAGGCGCGATCACCGAGGGCCGCGGACGCGCGGGCCAGCCCGAGGAGGGTGAGCGACCGGTTGGGCCAACGCTCGAGGGCACGCCCGAATGCCGCGGCCGCTTCGCGCGGCCGCCCCATCTCGAGCAGGATCTCTCCGAAGAGCTCGGACGCGGGCTTTAACGGCTGCGGCGGACCCAGGGGCGGGGGAAGAGCCCGTTCGAGGGCCAACGCCTCTTGCATCCGCGCCGTCGCGTCTTCGCGGCGGCCGTCGCTTACGGCCAGCAGCGCGGCCAGCTCCTTCTCCATCACCGCCACGTCGAGCCGGCGGTGGCCCGGTTCCCCGGGCGCCCCGGTTCCGGCGCGCCGGGCGAGCTCGGCGAGGGCGAGGCCGGCGGCCTTCGCGTCGCCGCGCCGTGCGGCGCTCATGCCGATCGCATACAGCTCGCTGTTGGTGCCGAAGTCCTTGGCGGCGGCCAGCTCCTGGAAAGAGCGAGTCTCCACCACATACCGGGCGCGCATGTCCGACAGCAGCGCCTTCAGGTTCGGCGCACCGGTCGCGTCCACCGCCGGCCGGATGATCTCGAGCGTCTCTCGTGCCTTGCGATGGTGGCCCAGCTGCAGCGACTCGTAGAGGAGCCAGGAGAGGCTGTGATAGTCGCGCATGCCGATCGGCAGCCCCTTGCGCTTGACCCAGGCATCCGAGGCGAGAAACGACGCTTCATCGGAGGCCGCCGCGTCGTGCCACATGCCGAGCTGGAGAAAGATGTGCGCCGGCATGTGCAGGGCATGGCTCGACCGGGGAGCGACCTTCGCATAGGCGCGGGCGGCGGGCAACGCCAGCCGGGCGTGGCCCGGGTCGTCGTAGTCATGGATCAGGTAGTGGAGCGCTCCCGGATGATCCGGATTCCGAGCCAGTACCTTTTGCAGAATGGCCGCCACGTCCTTCTGGGTCTCGCTTCCGACCAGCGCGTGCTGGTGTCCATCGTCGGCCCCCTCGCGGAAGAGCGCCGGGCTGCGCGCCACCGTGCCCATGAGGGCAAGGGCATGGAAGCTCAGGGCCTCGAGATCCTCCGGGTACGATGCGGCCAGCCGTGCCATGGCCTCCGCGTAGGCGCGATCCCGTGCAACGCGTTCCCCGTCTCCGAACAGGATCTCGACTGCCCTGAGATAACCCTTCTCGCGGGCCGTCGGCGCCTTCGCGACGCGTGCTTCCGGGGTCGCGCCCAGCCGGAGCAGGATCTCGCGTGCCGTGCCGACGTCCTGGTTGAGCCAGAGCGTCTGGTTGCAGGCCATGGCTTCGCCCCAGTAGGCCATGGCGAAATTGCGATCGATGCCCTGGGCCTCGCGGAAGGCCTCGACGGCGTCTTCGTATTGAAAGTTGTGGAGGGCGGTGACACCGCGCAGGAAGGAGGGCTGCGCAGGCGGCGAGCCGGAGTTGGCGAACCTCATGGGGGACAGGGTGAGGAGCACGGCGAGCGCGAACGGGGGCACCGCGGCGATGCTAGCATGGGCGCCGTGCTCGCTCCGGGCGCGCGACGCGCGTTCCTGGCCACCTCGGCCGCGGCGGTAGCTGGGGCCTGGCTCGGTCCAGCCGCGGACGCGCTCGGCCGTGAGCTGGCCGTCGGCGACGTCGGAGAGAGGCTCCTGGGCCTGGTGCCGTTCGTGGGAGAGGGCAGCTTCCCGGTCGAGAAGACCATCGGCGAAGGTCTCGGGCGGCGCCGCGCGCTCGATCTTTCCACGCTCTCCAGCGAAACGCTGCTGACGCCGCGGGACCGGTTCTTCGTCCGTACCGGCTGTCCCGACCCGCTGCCGCCGACGAGCTCGTGGAAGGTCCGGGTTCACGGGCTCGTCGAAGCGCCCGGAGAGATCGCGGTCGAGGAGCTGAAGCGCGAGGAGGCCCCGCTCGGCGCTTTTCTCCTCGAATGCGCGGGCAACTCCCGGGCCGCGCATTTCGGGCTCATGAGCGCCGCGTCATGGACGGGGGTTCCCCTCGACCGCCTGCTGGAGCGCGTCCGGCCGCGGCCGGCGGCGACACAGGTGCTCGTCTCCGGGTTCGACGAGCACAAGGCGCGCGATCCGGGTTCGGTGCCGGGCGCGAGCTGGATCTTCGGCCTCGAGCAGATTCGCGCGTCGGGCGCCTTCCTGGCGACGCGGATGAACGGCGCTCCCTTGAGCCCGGACCACGGCTACCCGGTTCGCCTGGTCGTGCCCGGCTGGTACGGCTGCACCGCGATCAAGTGGGTGAACGAAATCGCGCTCGTGGACGACGAGGCGGCGGCCACCGACCACATGCGGGAGTACGCCGGGCGCACCCACCAACCTGCGGGCCCGAACGACGAGTCCCTCGTGCGGGAGGGACGCCGTCCGGAGGGGCCGCGACGGGCCAGGGAATTCCAGCCGGCCACGATCGATCCGGCGGCGCTTCCGGTCCGGGTCGAAAAGGTGAGCGTACGCGGCAGGACCTCCTATCGAATCGTCGGAATTCTCTGGGGCGGGCCGACGCAAGCGCGCGCCTTGAGCATCCGGCTGAATCCGGACCTGGGCTTCGGGCCCGTCGAGCAGATCGGGAGCGGGCCCGGGACCGCCTGGACCCTGTGGTCCCACCCCTTTCGACCGCAGGCCCCCGGCCGCTACCGCATCGAGCTCGCGGTCAAAGCGGCCCTGCGCGCGCGGCGGCTCGACCTGGGGTTCTACGCCCGGGAGATCGAGATCGCCGGCGTCTGAGACCTCCGTCTTGCTGCCCTGACGCTGTCTACGTCCCTTCTCCGGCCGCGCCGACCCGCGGCTGCGAACCTCGAACATCCGCTAGCTGTAGTGTCCAGACAGGTTATTCACTGATTCGTGGTTGTTCACCCGGAGTCTTCCGAGGGAGTCTTGAGTCGCTAAACGCAAGGCTTCCGAAAGGAGGTCGAGGCTAGTAGACGCCCTCCATGCCGGCCTCGTGCGCGGCCAGGCGGACGTTCAGGTTGTCGGCGAAACCCACGAGGTCGGCCGGACGGAGGCCCTCGGCCAGCCGGCGCCACAGGAGGGCCGTGATCTCGCGGATCTGGGCGTACTCCAGGCGCAGCTAACGCTGGGGATCGCGGCCGGCGAGGCCAGGGCCAGGGCCAGGGCCAGGGCCGGAAGGAGCGTCTGCTCCTCGGCCAGCGACCACCGCCTGTTCTCGTCGAAGTCGATCAGGGCGACCTTGAGGGTCGCCCGGTCCCCCCTCTTCAGGGCGCCAGCCGGGTCCAGGCCGGACGAAGAGACAAAGTACCACGCGGCCCCTCTGGTGTGGCCGCCAGTAATCAAGCGCATCTCGAGGAGCTGGGCCTGAGCCCGCCGCCGGTTGACATGGCCATCCTCGATCCTTACCCTTAGTAAGGATCAGCTGTCCTGGAAAGGAAAGGCATGTCCTCCGCGAAGGTGACCAGTAAAGGCCAGATCACCATCCCGCAGGACGTCCGCGGGCGTCTCGGGCTCGAGGCCGGCGACCGGGTGGTGTTCGTCGTCCAGTCCGACCGGGACGTCGTGCTCAAGCCGGCGAAGGCCGACGTGCGAGAGTTGCACGGCATGCTCTACCGCAAGGGTCAGCGACGGCACAGCATCGAGGAGATGGACGAAGGGATCGCCCGCTCGCTCGCGGAGAAGCACGGCCGACGCCGATGAAGGGCGTCGATACCAACGTCCTTGTCCGGTACATCACGAGGGATGACCCCGCGCAGGAACGCGCGGCGTCTCGGTTCCTGGAGGCGGCGAGGATTCGCTCCGAGCCCATCTTCGTCAACGTCATCGTGCTGTGCGAGCTGGTCTGGGTGCTGGGGCGCGCGTACGAATACTCGAAAGCCGAGGTTGCGGCCGTGATCGGGCAGGTGCTCACGACGGAGCAGATCGTCGTCGAGGATGCCGATTTGGCCTGGCTCGCTCTGACCGACTTCAAGGCCAGCAAGGCAGACTTCGCGGACTGCCTGATCGGTCGGAAGAATCTGCGACTCGGATGCGATGCGACGGCGACCTTCGATGGCCGCCTCAGAGGTCTGGCCGGCTTCGCTCCACTGCGTGCGGCCCGCCCTTAGCCCGATCAGGAGTCCGATCCAGATCCTTTGCCGTCGAACTGATCAAGGGCCGCCCGCGCCGCCATCGACACGGCCGCCGACGCTGGTCGCCCGTGCGCAAGGGCATCACCGACGACCTTGGTGCCGTGTCTACGGGCAGGGATCCGCATATTGAAACCTCAACATCACGCTCGAGTAGCGTCGGGCCTTCACTTCGGCGCGAGCACGCCGGTCCCGCTGCACTCGAGGGTGACGGCAACCGGCACCGGAGGGCTACCGGCGTAGTAATCGGCAGCCTGACGATCGCATTCTAGTCCGCCATGGCGTGTGCGTCCCGGCGGCCGGGCATCGCGCAGGCCCGGCCGCTCATCGATGAAGACGACCTACGATCTCCCGGCCCTCCTCATCGACCGGCACGCGCACGAGCTCGTGCCTGGCCAGCGAAGGCTTGGGTCCTCCGGCGGGCTGATCCTGACTCTGTTGGCTTTGTCCCTCCCTGGCCGCCCTTTGAAATCCGGAAACTCGCGCTCCTCCAGTGACCGCAGTCCGGCGCTACTTGACGGCGAAAGGGGCGGAATGGAGCGCCGGGTCGGCGTCCGCGCTGAAGTTCAGGTCGTAGGTGCCGGTGGTAAAGCAGACCGCACCCTGGCAATGCAGGCTGAGGTTGAAGACGTAGCCCTCGAGCGACGCGTCATAGCGGAAGTCGAAATCGGGGTTGGCGTTGCCGGTGTCGTCGAGCGCACCCGGCGCGTCGTCACTGGTGCGCGTGACGCTGACCGCGTGCAGGGCGATCGAGGGTGACGACAGGTTGAGGCCGCCGGCGTCGCAGAGCTGTAGCTTGATGGGATACGCGCTGCCGGCCTTCTTCGCCACGAGCGGGTCGTAGAGCAGGCAGATCTCGTAATGGACCACGCCGGCCGGGGTGAAGGTGGTGGCGTAGATGTTGGAGTCACCCGCGAGGCCATCGTTGGCGGCCCACACCACGCGGATGTCGCCGTTGTCGAGGACGCTGACGTCGTTGAGCTGCTCGTCGACCGTTGATGTGGACGTGATTTGATAAAGCGTGTTGGTGGCCATGGCGTAAACGAAGATGTCGGCTGGCGCAAACATAGTCGCCCGGCTCTCGAAGCCGATCACGCCCTGGCTGATGCTGGGCTTGAGTTGAAATCCAGGAATTGCAAGCTGGGTTTCCGTGCCGGTGACGACTGGCTGCCAGTAAATGTCCTGCCCCGTTGGGTTCCCGGCGCGGTCGGCGTCGTAGACGACCGTGGTGCCGTCGGTGTCTGGGTTGCTCTCGGCAGACGCGGTGTTCGCAACAGCTACGGCCGCGCTCCACACGCCTCCGGAGTGCGTCGACTTCATGATGTCGCAGGTGACGATTGACGAGGCGCACTGCTCCCAGACCACTACATGCCCTGAGGGCGCGACACTGGGGTTCTGGGCCCGTTCGGGTCCGGAGCTCAGTTGCACGGTGCCGAAGCCGGGGCCAGAGAGGTCGTGGGCGAAGACGGCGCTGGCGCTGGTCGCGAGGTCGACGTAGGCCACAGTATTGCCGCCAATGGCGGGGGCGACGCGGTTCGAGCACGCCGGCGCAACCTCGGTGGTGGAAGAGGTCGCGACGTCGAACACCATGATCGCGTTGCAGGTGCCCATGTTGCGCGTGAACGGCACCTTGTCCCCGCTGACGTCGGAGAGGTGGTCACTCGCGCCCACCGGCGACGGAATCGCCTGATCCATCGCGGACGAGAAACGGTAATAGCGGATGTTCTGCGGGTCCGTCCCGTCGGTGTAGGAGACAAGGTCACCGCTGACGTGCGGGTCGGTCTGTTCACCGGCGCTGTTGTTCACCGTGACGACCGGCGAGGTGACGGGCTCCGGGGATGGAGGGACCAGCACCTGCGCTGCGGCCGGCGTCGCCGCCGCGGCAATGGAAATCAGGATTGCCAGGGCCAACATTGACGTTTTGCTCATCTGCTTCTCCTCATTCCGGCTAAAGCTGCGGGTGGCCGTCACCGCGGTTGATCCCGAACGAGCACGCACTGACCGCATTGCATCTCCTGCTCCCGCGGCAGGTGGTCACGACCACCGCCGTTGCCGGATGGAGCACACCGTTACCCATCACGCGTAAAGCGGGGGCAAACCGGCTCATGGCGGCGGCGGATTTCACGAGCGGCGAGAGGTGGAACAGGCGCTGGGGTACGACCAGACGGCCTCTAAGTACTTCCGATTGAGGACCTTCATCGGCTTGACCGGAGTGGGCGCCCCTTCTACACTCGCGCCGTCACTCCCTTCAAAAAAGGCGACCCATGGCCGAGGCCGGCCGCTGGCAGCGCGTCAAGGACGTGTTTCAGGCTGCCCTCGATCGTCCGGCGGACGAGCGTGCGCGGTTTCTGGCCGAGATCTGCGGCGACGACGCCGGCCTGCGTGACGAGGTGGAGTCGTTGCTCGGCGCCCGGCAGGAGGCAGGCGAGTTCCTGTCCCGCCCCGCGGTGTCGGTCCCGGCGTCTCCCGAGGCGGATGGCCGTCACATCGGCCCCTATCGCCTCCTGAGCCGCATCGGCCACGGGGGCATGGGCGTCGTCTACCGGGCCGTCCGCGATGACGACGTCTTCCGGAAGACGGTCGCGCTCAAGGTCGTGCACGGGGACGCGAGCGCCGAGCACCTGCGCCGGCTCGGCCGCGAGCGGCAGATCCTGGCCCGCCTGCAGCATCCGAACATCGCCACGATCCTCGACGGAGGCACCACCGACGAGGGCCGGCCCTACCTGGTCATGGAGTACGTGGAAGGCGAGGCGATCGACGCCTACTGCAACGGACATGGCCTGGGCACACGCCAGCGGCTGGAGATGTTCCGCACGGTCTGCGGCGCGGTGCATAACGCGCACCAGAACCTGGTCGTGCACCGGGACCTCAAGCCCCAGAACATCCTCGTCACCGCGGACGGACAGCCGAAGCTGCTGGACTTCGGCATCGCCAAGCTGCTGGCGGCCGGCGTCGATCCGGAAGACGCGCCCACGGCCACGCTCCTGCCGATGATGACGCCGGAGTATGCGAGCCCGGAGCAGGTGAGGGGCCAGACGGTCACGACGGCGAGCGACGTGTACTCGCTCGGAGTGATCCTCTACGAGCTGCTGACCGGCGCGCGTCCGTACGAGGTGCGGGCGGACTCGCTGGAGGGGATCGTGCGCGTCGTGTGCGAGACCGAGCCCCGGCTCCCCAGCGCGACCGGGCCCGCGGCCGCCGTGCTGCGCGGCGATCTCGACACCATCCTGCTCAAGGCGCTGCGCAAGGACCCCTCGCGGCGGTACCTCTCGGCTCAGGAGATGTCGGAGGACATCCGGCGGCACCTCCAGGGCCTGCCCGTCCTCGCGCGGGCCGACAGCGTGACCTACCGGGCGGGGAAGTTCGTGGGGCGGCATCGCGTGGCCGTCGCGGCCACGGCGCTCGTGATGCTCAGCCTCATCGGCGGCATCGTCATGACCGCGCGCCAGGCGCGCATCGCCGAGGTGCAACGGCGACGCGCCGAGCGCCGCTTCAGCGACGTGCGCAAGCTCGCCAACTCCTTCCTGTTCGAGTTCCATGACGCGATCGCCGACCTTCCGGGCGCGACGAAGGCCCGCGAGCTGGTCGTCAAGCGCGCCCTCGAGTACCTCGACGGACTTGCCGGCGAGGCCGGAGAAGACGGAGCGCTCCAGGGGGAGCTCGCCTCGGCCTACGAGAGAGTAGGCGACGTACAGGGGCTGCCCTACGTCGCCAGCCTCGGGGATGCGGCGGGCGCCCTGCGCAGCTTCGAGCGCGCCTATGCGATTCGGCTGGACCTCCTGCGCCACCAGCCGGGCGACCCCGAGCGTCTCGCCGGCGCCTGCCAGGCGGGAACGCGGATCGGGCGCGTCCTCCTGTCGCGCGGCGAGGCAAAGCCGGCCCTGGCGCGCTTCCAGGAGGCGCTCCCCTGGTGCGACGGGGCCTGGCGGAAGCGCGCCGACGCGGCGTCGGCGGACACCGTCTTGAGGACGCGGCTCATGATCGCAGACGCGCTGCGCCGGAGCGGAGAGCCGGGCCGCGCGGTCGAGGGCTACCAAGGGGTGCTGCGGCAGGCCGAGGAGATCGCCCGCTCCGAGCCATCCGCCCGCAAGATCCTCGCCATGACCTACGACCGGCTGGGCCAGACCCTCGAGCAGCAGGGGGAGATCGATGCGTCGCTGCGCGCGCGCCGGAAGTTCGTCGAGGTCGCGGAGCAGATCGCGCGCGACGACCCGGGCGTGCCCCGTTATCGCCGCAACGTCGCCGTCGGCTACGAGAACCTCGCCTCGGCGTTGCGGCAGAAGGGCGATGACGCAGCGGGGCTCGAGGCCGTCGAGAAGGCCGTCGCCATCTACGAAACGCAGCGCAGGCAGGACCCGAGCGATGCCCAGGCGGTGTTGGACGCCGCCTCGGCCCGGACGAGCCGCGCGGAGCTGCTGCGCGGGACGGGCCGGCACGAAGAGGCCCTCGCCGCCTTCGGGGACGCCCTGGCGCTGGCGGAAGGCGAAGTCCGCCGCAACCCCGACTCGATCTTTCCGCGCGCCCTCGCCGCCGCGAGCCTGGGGGGCATCGGCGAGATCCACCTGGCGAAAGGACGTCTCCGGCCGTCGGTCGAGGCGCTCCAGCGGGCCGTCGAAGAGCGCGAGGCCATACAGGCCAGGGACCCCCAGTATCCCGAGAACCGCCACCAGATCGCGGCGCTCGGCCGCTCCCTCGGACGGGCGCACGCCGTGCTCGCCCCCGGCTCGCCGGCTCCGCGGCGCGAGGCCTGCCGATGGTACGACCGGGCCCTCGAGACGCTTCGGGCCCTGCGCGCGGCCGGGGTGGCGCCCGTCCCCGCCGAGAGCGAGGTCGACGCCGTCGCCCGCGAGCGCGCGCCCCGCTGCGGGCACTGACCTCGGCCGACCTCCAGCCACCACCACCTTTGTCGCCGCCAAGCCCAGGTCGTGGGCCTGATTTGCGCGCGATTACGCGTGAGTAGCGAAGGGTTGGATTTCCGCCATCGAGGCCACGGTCACGGCCCGCCGGACTGATCGACGGTCCGCCTGGTGACGTACCGGGATGCGAGGCGCCTCCCTTTTTGAACTATGCCGCTCCGGACCCTACACTCGCCGCGTGCCGCCCACGCGCGCGCGCAGCATTCCGCCCGGCCAGGTCACACGCTTGCTCCAGGCCTGAAGCCAGGGGGACGCCACGGCGTGTGATCGGCTGATCCCGGTCGTCTACGGCGAGCTGCGGCGGCGGGCCGCCGCCCACCTCCGTCACGAGCGCTCCGCCCACACCCTTCGTCCGACCGACCTCGTGCACGAGACCTACCTGCGCCTGTGCGCGCAGAACCCCGCCTGGCAGAACCGTGAGCAGTTCTTCGCGGTGGCGTCGCGCCTGATGCGCCGCATCCTCGTGGATCACGCGCGGGCCCGGTCGGCCGCCAAGCGCGGGGGCGGCCTGCGGGTGACGTTGGCTCCGAGCGGCGGCGCATCGACAGCCGGCGATCCCGACCTGCTCGACCTGGACACCGCGCTCGTCGAGCTTGCCGCCTTCGACGAGGCCCAGGCGCGCCTGGTCGAGCTGCGCTTCTTCGGCGGTCTCAGCGTCGAGGAAGCAGCCGATGTCATGGGAGTGTCCCGCACCACCGCCAACCGGGAATGGCAGACCGCGAAATCTTGGCTGTACCGGCGGCTCAAGCAGACGGGCGGCCGCTCCGGGCCGCAAGGTTGACGGCGCCGCCCGAACAAGCGCTACCCTCAGAAAAGGGAGTGGACAAGGGGAGGGGCTTCCCGCACCACTCAATCCTGCTGCCAAGCGAGACCCTACCCCCTTTGCGTGTCTCCTTCTCGGGCGGGCTCAGGCCCGGCTCCGCGAGGATCGGGAGGGTGCGCACGCCAAAGCCTGACGGTTCAGCAGGTTGAAGCCAGCTTCGCCAGCCGCCAGTTCCCGCCCCTCCTAGCCCGTCTCCTCAGTCCAGAAAAAGCTGAGACGTTTTCTCGCCCGTTTACGCGTTATGGGTAGCGGATCCCCTGGGACCGCGGGAGGTTGCCATGAGGCGAATCAGTCTGCTGACCCTTACGCTGGGGCTGGCCGCCCGTCCCGGGCTGGGTCCGATGGCCTGGCGAGCGCCGTCGCCATGCCGGCGGTGGCTCATGCGCAGAGCACAAGCCGTCCTCAGCTCGTCGTGCAAAGGGCGGAGGCCGACCTCGCGGCCGAAACGCTCCTCATCGAGGGGCAGAACCTGCTCTGGAACAACGACAGCGAGGTCGTGGTGACGCTGGCCGGCACGCCGCTCCTCGTCCTGCCGGGCGCAACGGACACCCACGTGCTGGCGCAGCTCCCGCCCGGCCTCACACCCGGCGACTATCTGGTGAAGGTGTCGCGGGGGACCGGCGCGGTCCAGAACGACGAGTTCGACCTGACGATCGGTGCCGTCGGGCCCGCGGGGCCCGCGGGGCCGCGGGGACCTGACGGGCAGCCCGGCGAGCCGGGACCGCAAGGGTCTCCGGGGCCCCCGGGGCCGAAGGGCGACAAGGGCGACGCGGGGGCGCAGGGACCTGCGGGGCCGCCCGGGCCTCCCGGAGGAACTCTGCCCGCAGGCGCGGTTGTGCTGGGGTTCGCCGAAGACACCACGCTCATCGGTGCGGGCTTCAGTGACACCGGGATTGTCGGCGTCGAGCGGTGGGCGGACATGACAACCACGGGCGCGCCGCCCGCAAGCGGTCTCCACACCGCGGTGTGGACGGGCACGCGCATGCTGGTCTGGGGCGGCACCGATGGCGGCGCCCTTCTGAACACCGGGGGCCAGTACGACCCGGCCACGGACTCCTGGACGGCGATGACGACCACGGACGCGCCGTCCGCACGCAACCTCCACAAGGCGGTGTGGACGGGCACGCGCATGCTGGTGTGGGGCGGCTCTGTTGCTGCCATTCGTCTCAACACCGGGGGCCAGTACGACCCGACCACGGACTCCTGGACGGCGATCACGACCACGGGCGCGCCGTCCGCACGCGACCACCACACGGCGGTGTGGACGGGCTCACGCATGCTGGTCTGGGGTGGACAGGATGCCGCCGGGTTTTTTTCGAATACCGGAGCCCAGTACCTGAGACTCAATCTCTTCGTGCAGAAGTGAAGGTCGCCGTGCCCCTATTCCTCTTTTTTCTGGTCGCCTGGGCGAGCGGCGAGACCTTGGTTCCGGAGGTGCGGGTGAACGCCCTGCGGGCCGTCGAACGCGCCCGCGCGGCGTTCACACTCGGCGCGTCTGTCCCGGTCGACCAGGCCTTGAGGCGCGACGACCTCGTCAAGGGCGTGATCCGTGAGCTCAAGGAAGAGTCGCTTCTTCCGAACGCTTCGGGATGCAGGTGTCCTCGGAGATGCTGGCCGCGGAGTTCGAGCGGATCGAGCGCCATACCGAGGACCCGGAGCAGTGGGAGGCGGTGAAGCGCGCCCTCCAGAACGACCGACCGCGGATCGAGGACGTGGTCTGCCGGCCGCTGGTCGTCCGGCGCCTTCTCCGCCAGCGCTTCGCCTTCGACGAGGCGATCCACGTCGAGGCGCACACGAAGGCTCGGCACGCGCGTAGCCTGTTCGTGGCTGGACAGCACGTGGAAGGGGCAGCGGTCGTGCGGATCGCCCGAACGACAGGCACTCCGCCGGACACCCGCGCTTGGCTGGCGGCGGCAAAGGCCCAGGCCACGGGACCGCGCACTCTGACGAGACCTCAGGATGCTCCGGAGCCTCCAGCCGACCGGCTCGTACGCGTGCACGCGGAGGCGACGCGGGCGCTCGAAGCGCAGCTCCTCCGTCCGGGCGACGTATCGACCGTATTGTCTGAGTGGGACCGGTTCACGGTCTACCGGCTGATCGAAAAGACCGAAGACGCCCGGATGGTCGAGGCCGTCGTCTTTCCCAAGCGCGACTTCGAATCCTGGTTCCAGGAGGCGACGGCCAGCGATAGGTGACGCGGCACGGGTGGTGGCTCTTGCACGTCCTTTGAACTTTGTCGTTCCGGACCCTACACGCGGATCGGTGGCGGCTTCTCATCCTCCGGCGGGCTCAGGCCCAGCGCGGTGAGGATGCGCTTCACCGAGATCTCGTCGCTGACATACGCGACGACCTTCAGCTTTCCTCCGCACTGGCGGCAGACGAGCGGGTCGGCGTGGTACACCTTGCTGATGAGCCTCGCCCGGCTCGGTGGACAGCGCCGCTTGGTGGTTGGCGCGGCCGGGACGCCCGACGCCTCCGTCTCCCGCCGGGAGGCCTCCAGGGGGTCTATCGCCTCGAAGTTCCGGCCGAGCGATGGATTCATGCGGGAGCGGTACAGCACGGCCTTCTGGCCATCGAGGTACACGAGCTTCTTGAGTCACAAGGGCGTTTTGCAACTCTCCAAAGAAAGCTTGACACGGGCCATATTTCCACCGTACGCTCCCCGGATCGTATGAGCACGCCGGCCTCGGTCCGCACTACCGCACCCACCCATCTGACGGCCGTCGTGTCCTCGCTCGGTCTGCTGGGCCTTCTGATTACGGTCGTCCTCGTCCTTACCCGCGGGGGCCCTGTGATCTAAAGGCCAGGCAAGGCCGAGATCACAAGAACCCCCGAGGGAAACCTCGGGGGTTTTTGTTTTTGGGGGTGTTTTCGATGTCGACAGCGAGGGGAGAGACGGCATGAGGTCGGATCGGATCAAGAGCGGGGTGGATCGGGCGCCGCATCGGAGCCTGCTGAAGGCCGTCGGCCTGACCGACGCCGACATGGGAAAGCCTTTCGTCGCCGTCGTGAACTCCTACGTGGACATCGTGCCGGGGCACGTGCATCTGCAGGGTTTCGGGGCCCTCGTGAAGGCGGCCATCCGCGAGGCGGGGGCCGTGCCCTTCGAGTTCAACACCATCGGAGTGGATGACGGGATCGCCATGGGGCACGGCGGGATGCGGTTCAGCCTTCCCTCGCGCGAGATCATCGCCGACTCCGTAGAGACCATGATGCGCGCCCACTGCTTCGACGGGATGGTGTGCATCCCCAACTGCGACAAGATCACGCCGGGGATGTTGATGGCCGCGGTGCGCATCGACGTGCCCGCGGTCTTCGTGTCCGGCGGGCCCATGGCCACGGGGCGCACGGCCGAGGGCAAGGCCATCGACCTGGCGAGCGTCTTCGAAGGCGTCGGGGCCTATCAGGCGGGGAAGATCGACGAAAAGCAGTTGAAGGCGCTCGAAGACCTGGCCTGTCCCACCTGCGGGTCCTGCTCCGGGATGTTCACCGCGAACTCGATGAACTGCCTGATGGAGGTGCTGGGGCTGGCGCTGCCCTACAACGGGTCGGCCCAGGCGCGCAGCGCCCAGCGCGAGGGGCTGGCGAAGACAGCGGCCGCGCGCATCCTGCACCTCATCGAGGAAGACATCACCCCGCGGAAGATCGTCACTCGCGAAACCATCGACGACGCGTTCGCGCTCGACATGGCCATGGGCGGCTCGACGAACACGATCCTGCACACCCTGGCCATCGCCAGGGAGGCGGGGATCGACTACCCGCTGCAGCGCATCAACGACGTCGCCGACCGCGTGCCGCACCTGTGCAAGATCGCGCCTTCCGGGCCCTGGCACATGGACGACGTGCACCGCGCGGGCGGCGTGCCCGCCATCCTGGCCACCCTGATCGAGCATGCGGGTGCGATCCATCCCGATCGGCCCACCGTCGCGGGCACGTTGCGCGGCAGCATCGAAGGCGCCGCGATCCAGGACGAGCAGGTGATCCGGCCGTTGTCGAATCCGCACAGCCCGAAGGGTGGGTTGTCGGTGCTGTTCGGCAGCCTGGCCCCCGAGGGCGCGGTGGTGAAGACGGCCGGCGTGACGCCGGGCATGAAGCGGCACCGCGGCCCCGCGGTGTGCTTCGACGGCGAAGACGAAGCCATGAAGGGCATCGCCCAGGGCAAGGTGCGGCCGGGCGACGTGGTGGTGCTGCGCTACGAGGGTCCGCGCGGGGGGCCGGGCATGCCCGAGATGCTCGGGCCCACGTCCGTGATCACGGGCATGGGTCTGGGCGAGTCGGTTGCGCTGCTGACCGACGGCCGCTTTTCCGGGGCGACGCGCGGCGCGTGCATCGGGCACGTGAGCCCCGAGGCCGAAGAGGGCGGGCCCATCGCTCTCGT
>Ga0326597_10003057_pt1 | contig 24451 bp, 23 predicted proteins | sample RVTome_12_FD_203789 | JGI IMG/M metagenome (GOLD analysis project Ga0326597, IMG submission 203789) | Soil microbial communities from uranium-contaminated site in the Upper Colorado River Basin, Wyoming, United States - RVT100D185 | ecosystem: Environmental > Terrestrial > Soil > Contaminated >... | reverse complement strand
GGGCCATCGAGGAACTCCTGACTCCCCTCCCGGGTGGAACCACCAACCCGATCCTGATCTCCCTGCTGCATCATCATCCCATGGAGTGGCGCCGGATCGACCCGGAGATGCACAGGTTCCACATTAAAACTCTTGGTGCATCCATGCGAAAGTTCATTGCTTTCGCCTATGAGCACATGGATGGGCTGGCGAATGCGCAGGAATTCATCCGCTTCTGCGACTCCCATGGAGTGAAGGTCATCCTCCACGGCCACAAACACATCCCCATCGCGGGAAAAATACCCGACCACCTGCTGGAAAACCCGCCGATCTTTACGTTCGGATCCGGAAGCGCCGTGGGGAGAAACACGTATATTTTCAGTAAAGTGTTCAACGTGGACTACGAAATCTCATGGAACGAGATCGTCCTCGACTTCCAGACGCGCCTCCTGTCGGGGAGACTGATGGCGGAAACGCATTACGACAGGGGGCTGGCGACGATGAAAACCCAACACGGATTCCTTGCCCGGTCCCCCATCGATCGTGAAGGGACGCGGTTTCCTACTGCAGCCCCAGGATGAGCGCCGTCTCGATCGCCGCCGCGACAACGAGGAGAGGGAACACGACGGCGAAGTACCGCCGGAAGGCATGCTCCAGGCTGGGTTTGAGGGGAGTGGGTTCCTTCCCCCGCATCCTCCGGACGACCGTCACGCCGAGCCATAGACCGTAGGAGGCCGCGATGAGAAGGGCCGGTATCTCGAATACCCCGTACGGCAAAACCATTAGCGCCGCCTTCGAGGTACCGGACACCTCGGCTGCCTGACGGAACAGCACGCCCAGGCCAAACCCATTGGAGCCGACGGCGAATATCGGGATGATCCCCACGATCACGCCGGAGAGGATCACGAAGATCGTCGCCATCACATTCTGGACGAGGATATTGAAGAAAAGCATCCCGCCGGAAAGTTCGCGATAGTCGCCTGCCATGTCCTGGAACATCTCCGTCATCTGCCGCCCGACGGGCGAGGAGACGAAGGTTCCGGCCAGGAACGATGCGGTGAAGATCAGCGCCAGAATCAGGATGTACGGTTTGATGGTCCGGTCGACCATCCCCGCGATCTTCATCTTTTCCCCGTGCACCTTTCGGAAGGTCCCAGACCCGCACCCCTGGCTCCGACCGCCGTCCGAGCGATATCGCTTCGGCTTCCTGCATGATAATGGAGATGGACCCTGAAGTGACGGGAAAGCGAACGTTCGCCGGAGTGGAGGACTCCGTGATGCCCAAGGCGCTCTCCGTCGACCGGTTGCGCAGGCTCTACGGCGACACGGTCGCGGTGGACGGCATCTCGTTTGATGTCGGGCAAGGCGAAATCGTCGGCCTCCTGGGGCCGAACGGGGCCGGGAAGACGACCATCATCAACATGATCCTGGGGGTCCTCGAGCCGACCTCGGGGACGATCCGCATCGAAGACGCCGACATCGCCGTCAGCCGTGTCCAGGCGCTTGAACGCACCAACTTCGCGGCCGTTTACGCCCCGCTTCCCGGCAACCTGACCGTGTACCAGAACCTGCGCGTCTTCGGCCTGCTGTACGGGGTGGAGGAACTTCCGGAACGCATCGAGGCGCTGCTCGGCCAGTTCGATCTCAAGAGGCTGCGACACGCCAGGTGCGGCGTGCTCTCGTCCGGCGAGCAAACCCGCGTAAGCCTCGCCAAGGCGATGCTCAATCGACCGCGCCTTCTGCTGCTGGACGAACCGACGGCGTCGCTCGATCCCGCCGTGGCGAGCGATATCCGCACGCGGATTCACGAGTTCGTCACGCGGGACCGGGCAGGGGTGCTCTGGACCTCTCACAACATGCACGAGGTCACGGACGTCTGCGACCGTGTGCTCTTCCTGTCCCATGGGAGGATTCTCATCGAGGGAGCGCCGGGGACCTTGCCGCGTGCGCACGGCATGGAGACGCTCGAGGACCTCTTCATCGCCGTGGCGCGCGAGCCGCTCGCGCTGAAACGGACTTGATCATGGCGCCCTTTCACCGCACCGCGGCGATCGTGCTTCGGCAGTTCTATCTCATGCGCGGCAGTCCGGTGCGCGTGCTCCCGATCTTCGCCTGGGTCGCCGTCGACATCGTGCTGTGGGGATTCATCACGCGGTATCTGAACAGCGTCGCCTCGCCCGGTTTCGATTTCGTTCCCGTGCTCCTGGGCGCCATCCTTCTTTGGGATTTCTTCACCCGGGTCATGCACGGCGTGAGCATGGCGTTCCTCGAGGATGTCTGGTCGCACAACTTCCTCAACCTATTCGCGTCGCCGCTCTCGATCCGGGAGTACGTCGGCGGCCTCGTGCTCACCGGCATCGCGACGAGCGCATTGGGGCTGCTCACGATGGTCATCCTGGCGACCACGGTCTTCGGCCTCTCCTTCTTCGTCTACGGGCTCATGCTCGCGCCATTCCTACTCGTGCTCTTCCTGTTCGGGATCGCCCTCGGCATCTTCGCCAGCGCGCTCGTGCTCCGGTTCGGGCCCGCGTCCGAGTGGATCGTCTGGCCCATCCCCGCCTTCCTCTCCCCCTTCGCCGCGGTCTTCTACCCGGTGGCGACGCTCCCGGGATGGATGCAGCGGGTCTCCAGCCTGCTGCCCCCGTCGTACGTGTTCGAGGGGATGCGCGCGATCGTCGCGGGCGGCGCGTATCGGGGAACCACGCTGCTCTTCGGCGCCTGCCTCGCCGTCCTGTACATCCTGCTGGCGTCGTGGTGTTTCACCCGCATCCACCGCCATGCGGTGCGCACCGGGCTGCTGGCTCGCTACAGCGCGGAAAGCGCAAGCTAGTGCACCTTCTTCACCGGGAAATCCCCGGGTTTCCATGCCTGGCGTGGGACATCCTGCGCGCCGGGGGGGGCCGTCCGGAAGATGCGGCCTTGCGGCAGCGCGCCCGCCTTCGCCGGTTGATCGAATACGCCAGGAGCCGGTCCCCCTATTACAGGGAGCGATACGCCGCGCTTCCCCGTGGCGCCCATGACCTCCCGGCGCTCCCGCCGGTGTCCAAGTCCGACCTGATGGCGAATTTCGACGGATGGGCGACCGACCCGGCGGTCACGCGGAAAACGGCGGAGGCGTTCATCGCCGACCCAGCCCGGCTCGGGCATCTTTACCTTGACCGGTATGTCGCCTTCTCCACGTCCGGAACGACAGGGACCCCCGCCGTATTCCTGCACGACCGGGGGGCGATGTCCGTCTACCAGGGCCTGCTGCTGGCGCGTCGTCTCCCGACGCTGATCGCCGCCGGCGCCTTCCGCCCCTTCATGAGAAACCGGGCACGGACGGCGACGATCATCGCCACCGGGGGACACTTCGCCAGCTCGGTCGTGGTAGCCCTCGTCCGAACCCGCCATCCGGTGCTGGCCGGCCGCAACCGCACGTTCTCCCTGATGGCCCCCCTCCCGGCGCTCGTCCGCGCGTTGAACGAATTCCGTCCGGCGGTCGTTGGAAGCTATCCCACCGCGCTGGCCGTCCTGGCCGGGGAGCAGGCGGCCGGGCGGCTGCGGATCGCCCCTGCCCTCCTGCTCTCCGGGGCCGAGCGCCTCTCCACGCCTCTCGGAAAACGAATTTCCGAATCGTTCCGATGTCCCCTTCGGGACACGTACGCCGCCTCGGAATTCATGGGGATCGCCTTCGACTGCCGCTACGGGCGCCTGCATGTCAACACCGACTGGCTGATCCTGGAACCGGTGGATGCCGCCGGCGAACCGGTTGCGCCGGGCGAAGCCTCCCACACGACGCTGCTGACGAACCTGGCGAACCGCGTCCAGCCGCTCATCCGTTACGACCTCGGCGACAGCGTCACCGTGTTCCCCGCGCCATGTCCCTGTGGCAGCCCGCTCCCCGCCATCCGGGCCGAAGGGCGGCGCGACGAGATTCTGTGGATCGAACTCGCGGACGGCGTGGCCCGGCCGCTGATCCCGCTGGTTCTGGCGACGGCCGTGGAGGAGGCGCCGGGTGTCCTGAGGTACCAGGTGCTCCAGGCGGGTCCGCGGCGCCTTCGGCTCCGCATCGAGGAGGCCCCGGGGCACGATCGCGGGCGGGTCTGCGACGACGTCCTCGGCCGCCTCCGGGCGTACCTGTCTTCCCAGGGCCTCGCGGCGGTGGAGGTGGTGGATTCGGGGGAACGGCCGCGCAGCGACACGGCGGGTGGAAAGATGCGCCAGTTCTTCGTCGAACCGGGCGGCTGACGGTCCCACGATTAGAGGGAACGGCATTGAGTTGCCCATGAACCTGTGACAGAACTTCCTGCCGGGGGACTACCGCCGCATCGCCTGCCGGGCGGTTTGCCCGGTGGGGGGGCGCACCGGCAGGCTCCTATCCGGAAGGCTGGCGGACAGGATTCCCTTGCGAGTAAACTGCCATGATATGCGCCAGTGGACCAATGAGAAACCGAAACAACTTCCGGCCTGATGCTACGCCGTGATAGATACCGGTTGAGGGGGACAGCGGCATGACGGAACTTGTCCTGGCACGCGCACAGATGGCGATGCTGTTCGCCTTCCACATTCTCTTTGCGGTGGCAGGGATGGGGATGCCCGTCCTCATGGTGATCGCCGAGAGGGCGCATCTTCGGACCGGGCATCCCGTCTACGCGGAGCTGGCGCGGCGCTGGGCGAAGGGGACATCGGTCCTCTTCGCGGTGGGCGCGGTCTCCGGAACCGTCCTGTCCTTCGAGCTGGGGCTATTGTGGCCCAGGTTCATGGCGTTCGCCGGCGGGGTCATCGGGCTCCCCTTCGCCCTGGAGGGATTCGCCTTCTTCACCGAGGCGATCTTCCTCGGCATCTACCTGTACGGCTGGGACCGCGTCTCCCCGCGCCTCCACCTCGCATCCGGCGTTCTCGTGGCCCTCGGGGGGATCCTCTCCGGGATCTTCGTCGTAACCGCCAACGCCTGGATGAACAGTCCGGCGGGCTTCACCCTTTTGGACGGCAGGCCGGTCGACGTCTCCCCGCTCGCGGCGATGCTGAACCCGGCCTCGGCCACCGAGACGATCCACATGACCCTCGCCGCCTTCGCCGCGTCCGGGTTCGCGGTCGCGGGGATCCATGCGTACCTTCTTCTGAGGGACCGGGAGAACCTGTTCCATCGGAAAGCGCTGGAGATCGCCCTCGCGGTCGGGTGTGCCGCCGCCGTGCTCCAGCCGCTGAGCGGCGACATGAACGCGCGCTTCGTCGCGCGGAATCAACCGGTGAAGCTCGCTGCCCTGGAAGGGCAGTTCGAGACCGAGCGCGGGGCGCCGCTTCGGATCGGTGGAATCCCCGACGTCGCATCGCGGACCACCCGGTACGCGATCGAAATCCCGAAAGGCTTGAGCCTGCTGGCCTACCACGATCCCGACGCCCGGGTGCAGGGGCTTGCCGATTTCCCCCGCGACGAATGGCCCGACCCCGTCCCGGTGCACCTCGCCTTCCAGGCGATGGTGGCCGGCGGCACGGCCATGGCCCTCCTCTCCGTCGCGGCGGCCTGGCTTTTCTGGAGGAAACGGGAGGGTCTCTTCGGCCGGCGGTTCCTGATCGCCGTCGCCCTCTGCGGACCGGTCGGGCTCCTCTGCGTGGAGGCGGGATGGGTGGTCACGGAAATGGGCCGCCAGCCCTGGGCGATCCGCGGCGTCATGAGGACGGCGGAGGCGGTGACCCCCGTCGGGGGGCTTCTCCTCCCCTTTTCCTTCTTCTCGCTTCTCTACCTGGGCCTGGGAGCGGCATCGGTCTGGCTGCTGCGGCGGGAAGTCTCGGCGAGCCCCTTCTTCCCCGCCGACGACGATGCGGTGCATATCCCCGACTCCGACGGAAAGGAGTAGGCCATGCCGGATCCCGCGACGCTGGCGGCCGGATGCATCCTGGCCTCCCTCGTTCTCTATGCGCTCTTCGGGGGGGCCGATTTCGGGGGAGGCGTCTGGGACCTCCTGGCGCGGGGTCCGCGCGCGACCGACCGTCGGCGGCTGATCGCCAAGGCCATCGGCCCCGTATGGGAGACCAACCACATATGGATCATCTTGGCCATCGTGGTCCTCTTCACGGCGTTTCCCGGGGCGTTCGCCGTCGTCTGCACGGCCCTGTTCATCCCGCTGACGATCGTTCTCGCAGGGATCGTCCTCCGCGGGGCGGCGTTCGCCTTCCACGCCTACCGCCTCCACGAGGAGCGGGGGGCGGGACGGTGGGGGGCCGTCTTCGCCTGGGCAAGCCTCGTCACACCGGTCTTCCTCGGAGTCGTGTTCGGGGCAATCTCCTCCGGACGGATCCGGGCGACGAACCCGCTGGCGTTCACGGGAGACGCGACGTTGTGGCTCTCCCTTTTCCCGATCTCCGTCGGGGTCCTCGCGCTGTCCTCCTTCGCCTTTCTCGCCGCCGTCTACCTCATCCTCGAAACGGACGACCCGGGACTGCGCGAGGAACTCCGCCGGGACTCCTTCCGGTCCGGTGTCGCGCTCGTTTTCCTCTCCGGGGGGGCCCTGGCGGCGGCCGCCTTCGACGCGCCGGAGTTCTTCCGGGCCTTCACGGGCGGACGCTGGTCGATACCGCTCGTCGCATTGGACGCCGTTGCCGCCACGGGGACGATCGCCTTTCTCGCGCTGCGCCGCTACCCGCTCGCGCGCGCGTGCGCCGCCGCGCAGGTTTCCCTCCTCCTGATCGGCTGGGGGATGGCCCAGTACCCGTATCTCGTCCGCCCGGACATCACTGTCTTCTCCGCGGCCGCATCCCCCGGGACGCTGCGCTTCCTGCTCGGCGCGATCGGCGCGGGAGCCGCCTTCCTCTTCCCGGCGATCTTCTTCCTCTTCTGGATATTCAAGCGGGAGGCGCTCTCCGGAAGATCCGGGCGGGGACCCTCCGGGAACGAAACCTTCCCCCGACGGCCGGCTTCGAACGGATAGAGCACCCAACGCAGAGCTGGGAGGCCTGTCGAGCATGTCCGGGGGAAGAAAACCCGTGCTGCCGGTGACCGTGTTCACTGACTACATATGACCCTTCCGCTGCGTGAGCGAGAGGCGGCTCGCCCGTCTCAACGAGGAGTTCGACGTGCGCGTGGAGCGCAGGTTCCTGGAGATCCATCCGGAGACCCCGGCGGGGGGCAGGCCCGTTTCCGAACCGGGCTATCCCCCCGATCGCTGGGCACGTATGATGGAGAACCTCGAGAGGAAGGGGAAGGGGAAGGGGATCGTTTTCTCGGAAAGGGCCTACACGACGAACTTCCACAAGGCCCTCCTCCTCGCGGAGGCGGCGAAAACGATTTCGGCCGGGAGGTCGTGACCGGCATTTGCAGGTAGCGCGAATCGCGGGAAGGAGCGAACGATGGCGAGGATCGTCCGGTTTCATGCGACAGGCGGGCCCGAGGTGCTGCGGATCGAGGAGGAGCCGCTCTCCCCGCCCGGGAAAGGCGAGGTCCGGATCGCCGTCAAGGCCATCGGGCTGAACCGGGCGGAATCCCTTTTCCGGCAAGGGATGTATCTCGACGCCCCGACCCTTCCCTCCCGTCTCGGGTACGAGGCAGCGGGAACCGTCGAGGCCGTCGGGGCGGGGGTCACGCGCTTCAAGGTCGGGGACCGCGTCAGCACGCTTCCCGCCTTCTCCATGGGGAGGTACGGCGTCTACGGGGATTCCGTCGTCGTCCCGTCCGACGCCGTTTCGTCCTTCCCGGGAAATCTCTCCTTCGAGGAAGGGGCCTCCATCTGGATGGCGTACCTGACCGCCTACGGCGCCCTCGTCGAGCTCGGCAAACTCCGGAAGGGACACCACGTGCTGATCACCGCCGCCAGCAGCAGCGTCGGCCACTCTTCCATCCAGATCGTCCGCGCCGCCGGGGGCGTCCCCATCGCCACCACCCGGAATCCGGAAAAAACGGGGGTGTTGCGACAGGCCGGGGCCGACCACGTGATCGTCACCGGACAGGAGGACCTCGCGGCGCGCGTCATGGAGATCACGAAAGGGCGCGGGGCCGACCTGATCTTCGACCCGGTCGCCGGGCCTGCCGTGGAGGCCCTGGCCGCCGCCGCCGCGCGGGAGGCCACCATTTTCGTATACGGCCTCCTGAGCATGGAGCCGACCCCGTTCCCGCTGACCGTGGCGCTGAAAAAAGGCTTGAGCCTCCGTGGATACACGGTGTTCGAGATCGTGTCCGTGCCGGAGCGCTTGGACCGGGCGAGGAACTATATCTTCGACGGGCTGAAGTCGGGGGCGCTCTGGCCGGTCATCGACCGGATCTTCCGCCCGCTCGAAAGCATCGTCGAGGCCCACCGCTACCTGGAATCCAACCAGCAGAACGGGAAAATCGTCGTCACGGTGTGAGGACCTCGAAGTCCCGGCTCTGCCGCACCAGGGCCCGGCAGGACCACGCCGGGCCGTCAGGAAACAGGATCGTCCGTCCCGGAGAGGGCCGCTTCCCCGGCCGCGCGGGCGATGTTCCGGAGGATCTCCCACTCCTTCCCGATCAGTTTCCGGGCGGAAGTCCAGGGGCTGGGATCGATCTTCCGGGGCGCATGCCGGCTGCCGGTCAGGGTCTCGTAGAGCGTGAGCTGCTTCGCCGCGCTCCGCGGCATGGAAAATTCCCGGGTCGTTGTGCCCACCGCTTCGACCAGCCTGCGCCGTTCCCCGGGGTCCAGCTCCGCAACCCACCGGAGGGCCTCCCGGAAGGCCTCCGCGTCGGGGCGCGGGACGAGCCGCCCGTTCTCACCGTCCCGCACCACCTCGCGCGCTCCCGGGGCATCGAGCGCCACCACCGGCACACCGGCCGCCATCGCCTCCGTCAGCACCATCCCCTGCGTCTCGGTGCACGATGCGAAGACGAAAACGTCCATCGCGCGATAGGCGGCGGCGAGCGCTCTCCCCTGCAGCACCCCGCCGGCATGGATCCGTCCTGACAGCCCCTGCCGGTCGAAGGTCGTGAGAACTTCCTCCTTGGAGGCCCCCTCCCCGATCAGGAGGAAACGCCCCCCGGGGTGCCGCGCGAGGAACCCCGCCACGACCTCGGCGAGAAAGCCCACGTTCTTCTCGGGGGCCAGCCGTCCCACGTGGCCCACGACAAATGCGGCTTCCGGGATCCCCGCCTCCCTCCGGTAGGCGGAACCGTCGGCTCCTTCGAAGACTTTGAGGTCCACGCCGGTGGGGATCACGGCGATGGGGACCGTAACGCCCCTGCCGGCCAGGAGATCCGCCACCGTCTCGCTCGGCGCGATCACGGCGTCACAGAGGTTGCAGTACCCGGTCGTCAGGTCGACCACGAAACGCTTCAACCTCGCGGAGTCGCCCGGCACGTAGTGCGTGTACATCTCGTACATCGTGTGGTGCGTGAACACCACGGGAACCTCCCGGGAGGCCGCGACCCGCAATGCCGTGTCACCGAGGAGAAACGGATGATGGGAGTGGACCACCTGCGGGAGGAAAACCTTCAGCGCCGCCGCCACCCTCCGGGTGACCGGGACGGGCACCGCGAAGTCGCTGCCGTTGAAGTTCTGCACCGCCGGTACGCGGACGACGTCCTGCTCCGTCCGGGGCGCTCCCGGGAACTCCGGAGCCACGACGAGGACACGGTGCCCGCTCCCGCGGAACTCCTCCATGAACCGCCGGACGCTGCCGGCCACTCCGCCAACGTGGGGGGTGAAGGTATTGGTGGCCATCAGGATGTTCATGGGCCGGCCTCCGGCTCGAGGAGCGCCGACCCCTGCCCGGCCGGCACGTCGACCGCCGAGAAGCCGGGAAGCCTCACCTCGACGGAGATCGGCACTCCCCTCCAGGAACCGCTCCATTGCACTTCCGCCCGGCGGCCCCTGCGCAGGACTTCCACGCGCACATCGCCGAACGAGGTGGGCGCGGGACCGAGCGAAATCGGGCCTTCCGCCTCCAGCCACTCGGGGAGAATCCCCGAGGCCAGGACCAGACGCTCTCCCTCCTCCCGGACGAACAGGTTCCGGATCATGAGGACCCATTCGGCGGACGCCCACGCGTGCTGTCCATCTCCCATGCACCCGCCCCTCGTCCGGGGGTGCACCGCCTCCGGCCACTGTCCCGTGGAGGAAGCCAGTTCCTCCACGGTGCGGACCAGCCCCTGGAAACGCCCGTCCCCGGCGCGGAGCAGGACCTGCGCCATGTGCAGGGTCAGGTACGGGTTCACCCCGGAATGGATGATGTCCTGGTAGAACCCTCCGTTCACCATGCAGCGGGAGAGGAGGAACTCCACCGTGTCGAGGAGACGCGCGTCACGCGGAGCGAAGATCCGCAGCGGATACCCGGCGGCCAGGGAGCCCACGGCCCCGGAGTCCAGTCGCCTGTGGGGGGACGCGGGCATCCCGGGCCTCCCCAGACGCAGGGCGACCCGGGAGAGGCTTTCTTCCACGGCATCGCGGAACCGCCCCGCCTCCTCCCGGAACGCGTGGGGGTCCGCATCCCCACGCGCCGGAGGAAGGAGCCGGGACGCGGCGCGAAGACCCGCGATCCCCCAGAAATCGTCCCAGTAGTAGTAGTCGTTGGGGCCAAGGTGCTCCGCGCTGAAGCCTGCCGGCAGGAGCCCGGCATGAAGCCCTTCCCCCCCGGTCGGCAGGCGGTTTCTCCGGATCCAGCGCGCCCCCCGCTCGATGGAGCGCCTCCATTCCGGCTTCGGCGGCCGCCCGGTGAGCTCGCAGTAGCGCGCCAGTGTCCAAAGCGCCTCCCCGTTGGAGTCCCACTCGCCATCCTGCGAGTGGTACAGGCCGGTCGGGGTCTGCCGCCGCGGGAACGTGTCCAGGACCCTCTCCACGCGATCCGCAAGCCCGAGACACAGAAGGGCGTGAAGAATGAAGGACGCGTCCCGGAACCAGAACCGCTTGTACGTGTAAGGGCCGGGGAAGACCTCCCCCGCTTGCGTGTGAAGGACAAGCGTGCGAACGGCCGCATCGAACAGGGACTGCATCCGCTTCTCCGGCAGCCGAAGGACCGTGGCCCCCGACAGGGCCCGGTCCCACCCCGGCGAACCCCGCGAAGGGCCGGTCCCGCGCGCCTTCCTCTCCAGGGGAATCCGCGCCACCGCCTCCCGCTCCCCGCCGCCGCCGATCTCGTACAGAGCCGCCGCCGTGGCCATCCCCACCGTGCAGCGTACGCCGTCCCGCATGTCGTGTCCAAACAGGCGGGTATGAACGTCCCCGGCATGGTAATCCGAGAAGGCGTACCGGTCCGGCATGGAGTCGAAGAGCACGACGTGGCGCCGTCCCACCCGCAAGCCGGGGCCTTCGCGGGCCACGTGAACCTCATCCACGAAGCTTACCCCCTCCGGATTGTAAGGGCGCAGGGCCACCACAAGACATGCATCCGATGCGCACCTCGCCCGGAGGGAGAGAACGCACTCCACCGAGCCGTCCCGTTCCTCCACGCTCGCCCGCGACAGGAGTTCCATGCCGTCGCACGCGCTGCGGGTCGCTACCGCGATGCCGCCTCCCAACTCGAGGTGCTGGGAAACGTCCCGCCGCTTGGAGGGGATGAGGCAGCCTCCGTCGCGGGCCACGATCCACCCGTCCAGCGACCAGCCGTCCCAGAACGGCGTCACCAGCCCCCTCGGGTCCACGATGGGCAGACAGTCGCGGTCCGGTACCCCGATGGCGGTCCAGTTTCGATGCGTCAGGTTGACGTGCGTGATGGAGAAGGCCCTCGGAATGAACGCATCGCCCGCGGGATCGTACTGGCGCTCCACCCAGAAGGGCCATATCCAGTCCAGGTTGTGCTGGATAGCGCCGGTGTTGAGAAGGCCCCTGGCGTGGAAGACCAGGCCGGCCCGGATCAGCTCGAGCGGGACCTTCCCCTCGAGCGGCTGCGCGAAGCTCTCCAGGCGCGAGAGCACCTTCACCGGGTCGATGAGACCCCGGGCCCGCGCCGCGCGGCTGACGAGAAGCCTCCAGGGAAACCACCGCAACCACATGGCGCACCCCCCTTTTTCAGTATATCGCGGCGGCCCCAAAGGGTAATTCGCGGAAATTGGATGACGGTCCAGGCCGGAACCGATGCACACCGCCTGTTATCTAACGACCATGGCAAGGATCGGGAAAGAGATGGCGCGGATTCCCGCTGGAGGGAAACGATCCCATGAAGAAACGCAAATTGGGAAATTCCGGACTGGAGGTCGCTCCGCTGGCTCTTGGAGGCAATGTCTTCGGATGGACGGCGGATGAGCCGACGTCCTTCGGGCTATTGGACGCGTTCGTGGCGGCGGGATGCAATCTGATCGACACCGCGGATGTCTACTCCGCATGGGTTCCGGGGAACAAGGGCGGTGAATCCGAGACCGTACTCGGCAAGTGGTTGAAAGCAAGCGGGAACCGCGGGAAGGTCCTCATCGCCACCAAGGTCGGGAAGGAAATGGGACCGGACCGGAAAGGGCTCTCGAAATCGTATATCCTGCGCGCGGCGGAGGACTCCCTGAGGCGCCTGCAGACGGAGTGCATCGACTTGTACCAGTCCCATGAAGACGATCCCGGGACGCCGCTGGAAGAAACCATGGAAGCCTACGCGCAATTGATCCGCCAGGGAAAAGTCCGGGCGATCGGCGCGTCGAATTACACCGCGGACCGCCTAAGGCAGGCCTTGAAAGTGAGCGCGCGATCCGGATTTCCCTCCTACCAATGCCTGCAGCCTTTATACAACCTCTACGACCGCGCGGAGTATGAAACGGACCTTGAACCTCTTTGCCTGGAAAAGGAAGTGGGCGCGATCCCCTACTACTCGCTTGCCAGCGGATTTCTCACCGGCAAATATCGGTCGGAAAAGGATCTGGCGAACCGGGCGCGAGGCGAATTCGTCAAGAAATACCTGAATGATCGTGGGTTTCGCATTCTCGATGCCCTGGATCAGGTGGCCGGCCAATATCATTCCTTCCCCGCCGTCGTTTCCCTTGCCTGGCTGATCGCGCGTCCCGGCGTCACCGCACCCATTGCGAGCGCGACGAGCCTGGACCAGTTGGCCGATCTGATCGAAGCGACAGAACTGGAGCTGGATCCCTCTTCCATCGAGCTGCTCAATGCGGCAAGCGGTTGACGACATACAGGGCGGAATCCGGCCCCATGAGTCCTCCCTATCGAAACTTTGCCCCGCGCGCCGGCTTCAAACCGGTGAGGGCGGCACCTACCATCTCTGAGACCCGGAAAGGGGGATACTTCCGCCATGATCAAGGTGAAATCCTTTACCTCCCAGCTCAAGATCTTCCATACGCGTCACGAACTGGATGAACTGGACAAGGAGGTCAGCGACTTCATCGCATCCAAAGGGATCAGGAAAGTAATCTCCATCAGCGATTCTTCCACGACGGGGAATTCGGGGGAAACGATCGGCCTGATCCGGGTGTTGGCATACGAGGAGCCCGCGGCCGGATCCAGGGAACATTACCTGGCGCAGATCGAATCCTCGCTCAATGAATGGGGTGAAGAGATCGAAAAGATCCGAACGAAGGCCGACAAGCTGGGAACGGAAGCCAGGGGCAAATTCCGGGGGCAGATCGAAGACCTGCGCGCCAGGCAGGAAACGGCAAGGAAAAAACTGGAGGACCTGAAGAGGGCCGGCGGAGAGGCGTGGGAGGATCTTCGGAACGGCGCGGAAGCGGCCCTCGACGAACTGAAAAAGGGCGTGGAAGGAGCCATCGCCAAACTCAAAAAAGGCTGATTCCTCCTACCCCCCCTTTCGCATCCGCCATCCCCTGCATCATCTCCAGCAGGCGGACGAGGCCCAAGGTGTCCCGCTTGCAATATTCCAGCAATGCCTTGCGCAGCCTGGACAGCTCCGCGGGGTCCGCGACGGTTTCCATGGTGAAGTACGCCTCCGACGCCATCGCCCCGTCGCTGATCACCAGGTCTTTGTACGTCATCTCCGGCACGAGGACCGGCAGGACGGATTTCAGCGAGTACGACCCGTTCATCCGCCAATGGTAGATGTCCCGCCGCTTGAACGGCTCCATCAGGTCGATCATCCCCGCGATCACCGCGTTCAGGGGCTTCCGGAGCTTCGGGATGGATTCCCCCAATTCCCTCAGTACCCGTTTCTCGAAACCCATGCTGTAGGCGATCACGCACGCACCGAAGGGGATCTCGCCCAGCAGTTTTTCCGCGATCTCCTTCCGGGGGTCCACGCCGGGCTGTGCCAGGTATTCGAAGTGCCTTGCCTCCTCCCCTTCCGCGTCGATGCGGTGCAGGGAGTATTGGAACGGCACCTGCTGGTACGGCCGGGTCCCGTCGAACAGCGGGATGCCCGAGCCGAACGTCTCGAAGTCGAGGAAGCAGACCGGATACGAGACTTTTTTTAGGAACTCCCGGATCTTCGCGGGATCCGCGTGCGACTTCCTGTCGAGGAAATACTCGGCCTGCATCCTCTGCATCAGGTTCAGGGAATCGAGCGGGACATCCTCCAGCTTGATGATCCCCTGCCGGTACATCTCCCACGGGTCGATCCCTCGCCCCCGCAGGGAAAAGACGGAATGTTCGGGCACGTGCCGCCAGCAGAAGTCCATGAAGTCGCAATCGTAGGGGGCACTGCAGTGGGGCCCGATGTCGATCTCCGGCATCTCGCCCCGCAGAATCGTCCGCATCTCGGCGAGCGTGTCGGGGATGGACGCCTGCTTCTCCTTCACGATTCCGGTGATGTCCTGAAGGACGAACAGTTCCTCCGGGACGATGTCCCCTTGCCGCACGTAGCCGTTGTTGATGTGCACGAGATACGCCTTGTTGACGGGGAGCCCGCACCCGGAGAGGACGTAGAACTGGACCGCGACGTCGTCCCAGTGATGCTCCTTCACGGAGGTGGAGCTTTTCACCTCGTACAGGTCCCAGCCGCCGCGGTTCCGGACGATGATGTCCGCCTTCACGAAGACGTCGTCAAAGGAGAAGGTCGCCTCGTAGATGGCCTTCGTGCCGCGGTCGATCTCCTCGCGGGTCTTCGCCAGCTGCTCGTCCTTGGTCAGCCCGTCGAAGGGGACGTTCACTCCCCCGGGAAACAGCATGTGCGCGAAATCCCCGACCTCGTGCCCGCTTTTCCAGAGCGCCTCGAGCTCGGATGTCGGTTCGCCCCGGAGTTCCGGCCGATATTTATGGAGATACAGGGATTTGTGGCACTGGAGCCCACGGGTGTAGAGCGACTTGCTCAGATAGGCGGTCTTGTCAGGCGGGGACATCTACCCTCCATCGACCGGGATAGGTAAGCGCATTTCCGTGGGCCTATTGTATTTCCGAAACGGGATGGAGTGGGCCGATTTCACGACCCGCTCCTCGCGGTTTTTTGCGGGAAGGCGTGCGATGATCCGTGGAAAATTGCCGAGGGTGTTTACCCCTTGATCCCCTCCGGGGGCTTCCGCCCCGGGACGTCGGCCCACTTGCCGACGATCCCCTCCTGCTCGAGCTGCCTGATCTCGGAGGGATCGTACCCCAGGACCTCCGAGAGAACACGCTCGTTGTCCCACCCGACGGGCTTGGCCACCCACTTGATGCGCCCCGGGGACTCCGACATCTTGGGGATCGGACCGTATTCCACGACCTCTCCGTAGATCGGATCGTCGGTTTCCCGGGTAGACATGGCTTCCTCCGTGTGTATACTGTCGACTGCATACTTATCTACAGGGAGGCGGGGCGTCTTGTCAACGGAGAGTCGATGAGGAGAAATATGAAATCCCATTGTGTTTCAGTATAAAACAAAGTAATAAAACACATCCATGATCACCCAATCCCTTGCCAAGGAGGATTTTCATGCCGGCCCAACTGCATCTGCACGGCAAACGCGGGATGGATCTGCTGCAAGCGCCGATATTGAACAAGGGCACGGCCTTCACCGAGGAGGAGCGCGATGCGCTCGGCCTGCGCGGCCTACTGCCTCCCCGCGTCTCCACGCAGGAGAAACAGGCGATGCGGGTAATGGAAAACCTCCAGCGCAAGTCGAACGACATCGAGAAGTACATCTACCTGCTTTCACTGCAGGACCGCCAGGAAGGCTTGTTCTACCGCGTGGTCATGGACAACCTCGACGAAATGATGCCCATCATCTACACCCCGACGGTGGGACAGGGCTGCCAGGAGTATGGACACATTTTCCGTCGCCCGCGCGGACTGTATATATCCTTCAAGGATCGCGGGAGGGTCAGGGAGATCCTTCAGAATTGGCCACATAGCGACGTACGCATCATCGTCGTAACCGACGGGGAGCGCATCCTCGGCCTCGGCGATCTCGGCGCGAACGGCATGGGCATCCCGGTCGGCAAGCTTGCCTTGTACACCGCCTGCGCGGGGATCCATCCCACGCAATGCCTGCCGGTCATGCTGGACGTCGGCACGAACAACGAGGCGTTGCTCAAGGATCCGCTTTACATCGGGTTGGCGGAGAAACGCCTTCGGGGCGCCGCCTTCGACGAGATGATCGAGGAGTTCTTCTCCGAAGTGCAGAAAATCTTCCCGAAAGCCTGCATCCAGCTCGAAGACTTCGGAAATTCGAACGCCTTCCGGCTGTTGCATCGTTACAGGGATCGGGCCTGCACGTTCGACGACGACATCCAGGGGACGGCGGCCGTTGCTCTGGCTGGGATGTACTCGGCACTGCGTATCACCGGCAACAAGCTGACCGATCACAAATTCCTGTTCTTGGGCGCGGGCGAGGCCGGAATCGGTATCGGCGACCTGATCGTGACCGGGCTGACGGCGGAGGGGATGCCCGAGGCCGAAGCCAAACGCAGGTGCTGGTTCGTGGACTCGAAAGGCCTCGTCGTCCGTAGCCGCGCGGATCTCGTCGAGCACAAGCTGCCCTACGCCCACGACCATGCGCCCGTCTCCGATTTCCTGCAGGCGATCGAATCGCTGAAGCCGACCGCCATCGTCGGCGTATCCGGCATGCCGCGCACGTTCACGAAGCCGGTCGTGGAGGCGATGGCGCGCCTGAACCCGCACCCGATCGTCTTCGCTCTCTCGAATCCCACCTCGAAAGCGGAGTGCACGGCCGTGGAAGCCTATACGTGGTCGGAGGGCCGCGCGGTCTATGCAAGCGGAAGCCCGTTCCCGTCGGTAACTTACAAGGGCAAGACCTTCGTGCCCGGGCAGGGAAACAATGCGTACATCTTCCCCGGCGTGGGCCTGGGCGTGATCGCCAGCGAAGCGGCGCGCGTGACCGACGAGATGTTCTTCGTGGCCGCGAAGAAGCTCGCGGACCTGGTCACGGAAGACGACCTGGCGCAAGGCCGCATCTTTCCCAGCCTCACCCGCATCCGCGAAGTCTCCGCCGTCATCGCCGCGGCCGTAGCGGATGTGACCTTCCATCGGGGCCTGACGACGATGATTCGACCTGCCGACCTGTCCGCGCATATCAAGGCGCAGATGTACGATCCGGAATACGAGGAGTACGTGTAGCAACGCCAGGGAAGGCTTCGAAGGACCCGGCAATCCGGTTACAAAACCGAAACTTTGCCCTTCCGGCGGGCTTCCTATCCAATAGCCGGACGAATCGCGGACGAGGTATACAACGCGCGTGCGGAAGCCGCCACGACGATCGATCCTCCCACTCCCCGCCAGGGGGCCGGCCCGACGCGTCTGGTCCGATTCGAAGGGACGCATCTGGGTGAGCGACTTCGGGGCGAACGCCCTTCACCGATTCGATCCGGAAAGGGAGGCCTTCCGGACCTTTCCGCTCCCGTCCAGGGGGGCTCGCGTTCGCCAGCTCCTCGGCCGCCGGGGAGAGGTCTGGGGCGCCGAATCGGGCGCCGACCGGCTCGTGGTGATCCGTTTCCCGAAAGAATGAAAAAGGCGCTGACCATCGCCGGATCCGACAGTGGTGGAGGGGCCGGGATCCAGGCGGACCTGAAAACTTTTATGGCCTTCGGTGTCTACGGAATGTCGGCCATCACCGCCCTGACGGCTCAGAACACCGTAGGCGTACAGGGGATTTTCGATATTTCACCCGACTTTGTCCGGGAGCAGATTCGAAGCGTCATGACCGACATCGGCACCGACGCCGCCAAGACCGGGATGCTGTCCAACGCGGCCATTGTCAAGGCGGTGGCGGAAGCGGTTCGTGAATTCCGTATTCCCAACCTGGTTGTCGACCCGGTGATGATCGCCAAGAGCGGCGATCCTCTGCTGGCGCCGGAAGGACGCAAGGCGCTCGTCGAAGTGCTGCTGCCGCTCGCCACGGTCATCACTCCCAATATTTTCGAGGCGGAGGCGATCCTGGGGCGACGAATCGACGGCCTTGAAGCGATGAAGAAGGCGGCGCGGGAACTGAAAAGCACGGGATGCCAATGGGCGGTGCTGAAGGGCGGACGGTTGAACATCGAATCCCAGGCCATCGACGTGCTGTGCGACGGGAGGGAGCTCATCATCCTCCGGTCGCCCCGATTGGAATCGATGCGCACCCACGGGAGCGGCTGCACGTTCGCCTCGGCCATTGCCGCGGGGCTGGCCAAGAACCTGACGCCGCCGGACGCCGTCGGGCGGGCAAAGGAATATGTCACCGAGGCCATCCGGGAAGGGTCTCCGATGGGAAGCGGCCATGGTCCCACAAACCATCTTGCCGGCGTTTCCAGCAGGTGGTGATCCGCTGTGGACTATTCTCTCAGCAGGATCTTCGTGATCTCGTCCCTGTCGAATCGCGGCAGGTCTTTGATCCGGCCTTCGCTTCTGCTCTTCACCCCCTGCTCCTTCCCGGTGATTCCGCCTATTATCGCGGCGGGCACGCCGGCCTCCTCCAGCGAACGCTTTATCTTTCCGCTGTCGGACGGCTCCACCATGATGAGGAGACTGCCGGATGCGATGAAACCGAGGGGATCCAGACCATATTGACGACACAAGATACGGCATTCGTCCAGGATCGGAATCCGGTCTTCCTCGACGAGAAGTCCTACATCCGCCGCGGCCGCCACCTCATGAAGGGCATTCGCCAGTCCACCTTCCGTCGGATCGTGCATGGAATGGACCCGGCCCTCCCGCATCGCGATACGGGCGTCTTCCAGGACGCTGATCCCCGGTTTCTCCGCGAGGTTCCTGCAGCGACGCAGGAACTCCTCTCCGAACAGGCCCGCGATCTCCTCGCCCCTCTCCCTCGCCAGGATCGACGTTCCTTCGATCGCGATCGCCTTTGTGAGGAGAATATCGTCACCCGGTCGCGCCCCCCCGGTGGTGATCAGCCGGTCCTTCTCCACCTCGCCGAGCATCGTGCCGATAAGGATCGGCCGGTCGATTCCGACGGTGATTTCCGTATGCCCGCCACAGAAGGCCACGTCGATTCGTCTGCATGCGGAGGAAAGCTGATCGAAGATTCTCTCGACGAGTTCCTCCGTAGCCCCTTTTTCGGGGAGGAGAACGGTGGCGAGAAACCATCGTGGCCTGCCTCCCATCGACGCAATGTCGTTCGAGTTGACGAAGATCGTGTAGGTTCCGATGTCCTCGGCGACGAACGTAATCGGATCCGTCTTGGCGAGGAGATACTTTTCTCCGAAGTCGATCGCCGCGGCATCTTCTCCGATCGAAGCGCCGACAACCACTCCATGAATCGATGAAGTGTACTTCCGAATCAGTCTTTCGAGGATTCCGACGGGCAGCTTTCCCGGGGGATAAGACATGGAGTCCGTCATGCGCGCCACGACATGTCCCACCCTCCTTTTCAGCGCACGGTCAGGCGGAGCGGGAATGCCCGGAGGGTATCATTTCGGCGGTGCGTGAGCAACCCGTTCCGCGACACGGCTGTCCGTTTCCCGTCTGACGAGTACCCTTGTAAAATCATCCGGTTACGGATTCGCTTCGCGTTCCGGCCACCTAAGCAGCCTTGATGAGGTACTCCGAGATCGACTTCATCTGCGCGGCCCACCCCTGTTCGTGCATCCCGTACGCCATTGCACGGCGCCCAGCCGGAATTCCATCGAAGCCGGACTCCACGACGGTAAGCAGCGTGCCGTTCGGGGCGTCCTCAAGCTCGAAAACACAGACTCGCGTAATCGGAAAAAATCAGGCCGGGATCGACGCCCTACCCTTCGGCATCCGCCGCCTCCATGGCCCGCATCTCGGCAAGGGTACCCGTGGAGGACGTACGAGGAGAATATCTCCGTCGGATATCCGACGGTCTCGTCCGTCATCCAGGGATGGCTCGGAAGCGAGGGAGGACCGATCGTGGCTTCCCGCTTCCGAAAAGAACCCTTCCTCATTCCGACCTGCGGATCGTCATCATCCCATGGGGATGGATTCCCATCCTGGCTGAAACTTTGCCCCCTGGAGGGCTTCGAATGGATGAATGAACCGAATCGCGAACGAGGAGGTCCGACTCGCATGTCCCCCGGGGAAAAGCCCGTATTGCCGGTGACGGTGTTCACCGACTACATCTGACCGTTCTGCTACGTGGGCGAGAGGCGTCTCGCCCTTCTCGGTGAGGAATTCCACGTGCGCGTGGAGCGCCGGTTCCTGGAGATCCATCCGGAGACCCCGGCGGAGGGCAGACCGGTTTCCGAGCTGGGCTACCCGCCCGAGCAGTGGGCCCGGATGATGGAGAACCTCGGGCGGATGGGGAAGTCGGAGGGGATCGTTTTTTCCGAAAGGACCTTCACGACGAACTCCCACAAGGCGCTCCTTCTCGCGGAGGCGGCGAAGGAAGGAGAACCGGAGGTGTTCGAATCGCTCAACGAAGGGCTATTCCGCGCCTACTTCACCGAGGGGAGGAACATCGGGGATCCGCAGGTTCTTCGGGAGATTGCGGAGGCGGCGGGCGTCCCGGCCGTCCGGATCGGGCAAGCGTGGTCCGACGCGGCCTACGAGGAACGCCTGGCCCGTGACCACGCGGCGGCTGCCGGGCTCGGCATCACGGCGATCCCCACATTCATCGTTGACGGCCGATGGGTCATCGAGGGCGCCGTCCCGGTGGAGATGCTGCGCGACGTGGCGAAAAAGGTCGCCTCCGGCTAGGCCGCGAACCGCAGCACTGCGATGAAATGACACGCGGTGCCCGTCATAACGAACAGGTGCCAGATGAAATGGCTGTAACGAACCCGCTTGACCGCATAGAACACCACACCCACCGTATATGCGATACCGCCAGCCGATAGCCAGAGCAGACCCTCCGACGGCATCCGGGACCACAACGGCTTTACCGCGATGAGGAGGAGCCAGCCCATGGCGAGATACAGCCCCGTCGTCAGTTTCGGATACCGAATCCCTCCTGCCGCCGTAAGCACGATACCGGCCAGGGCCAGACTCCACACGATCCCGAACAGCGTCCACCCCCACGTACCGCGAAGCACACCGAGGGTGAACGGAGTATACGTGCCGGCGATCATGAGGAAGATCGCCGCGCGGTCAAGAACCTGGAATACCTGCTTGGCGCGACTCCTCGGCAACGCGTGGTAGAGCGTGGAAGTAAGGTACATCAGCACCATTGCGGCCGCGAAGACGCTCGCGCCGGCGATTCGGGCTACGCCACCATGCCGGACCGCGGAATGAACAAGCACCGGGGCGGAAGCTGCCGCCGCCAGGAAGCAGACACCATGGCTGACGCTGTTTGCGATTTCCTCCCCGAGGGACTCCGTACGTTCCCGTAACGTGTTCATAGCGGCCTATTACTCCTGTCGGGCGGAGGACCGCACAGGCTCGCCCGCCAGGATGCAGTGGCCGAGCCGGTTTCCGCTCGCGTTGCGGCATTCCTCCCACGACCATACGCTGCACTCGTCGGCAAGACATCTTTCATACGGGTTTTCGTCGGGGTTCACCAGAACCAGCAGGCAGGCATTGCCGCGTGCTTCCATCGCTGTCGTCGACATCCCGTCCGCCTCCTTCGAGTGGTGGGAACCATGTTGTTGCCAGGGTTCATACCGGACGTGCCGGCCTCCCGGTCCGTGGAAGGGATCCTGCTGTCAAGGAGCGTTTTGTACAGATCATCATACCTGTCCGTACGGCGAAAGCAACGTTGCCACCTTACCCTGCGGCCTCCTATCGCCTTCGGGGGGGGGTCTCTCATGGGACCGATGGGACGGTCCTACGGACCGAAACTTTGACGGGCATGCCGTATTCAAACCGGTGAGGGCGGCGACCAGGGAAGGGAGCGGCAGGAAACGGCGACATCTACCGGTGATCCTCCTCATCCTGGCCTTGGCGGCCGGAGCGGTGCGGTCTTCCGCGGAAGAGCCCTTGATGCGGGAATACCCCGTCCCGGCAGGCTCCCACCCGCACGACGTAGCCCCCGCGCCGGACGGAAGCGTCTGGTATACGGCCCAGAACGCGGGAGCGCTGGGCCGCCACGATCCCGCCACCGGGAAGTGGCGGGAATGGCGTCTTCCGGGGAAATCGCCTCAAGCCTACGCCGTTTACGTGGACGAGAAGGACCAGGTATGGGTGAGCGACTTCGGGGCGAACGCCCTAGTGGTGATCCGTACCCGCGCCTTCTTGCGTGATAATGGCGTTGGAACCCGCTGAGACAGGAAACCGAACTTTCGCGACGGCGGAGATCGAACGATGTGCGGCAGGTTCACCCTGTTTGAACCGGACAAGATCCTTTCCAGGGAGTTCGGCGTCCCAGGCTTCCCGGCGCTGTCCCCGCGCTACAACATCGCCCCGTCCCAGCCCGTAGCGGCCGTGCGCGCGGCGCGAGCGGGCACCGGTCGCGAACTCGCCCTCCTTCGTTGGGGGCTTATCCCTTCGTGGTCGAAGGACCCTGCGATCGGCAACCGGCTCATCAACGCCCGTGCCGAAACTGCCCGGGAAAAACCATCCTTCCGCAATGCGTTCCGCCGGCAACGTTGCCTGATTCCCACCAACGGATTCTACGAGTGGCAGCGGCAGGAGCGCGGGAAGCAGCCGTACTTTGTCCGGAGGCGCGACGAGCGGCTCTTCGCCTTCGCCGGGTTGTGGGACCGGTGGGAAAGCCCGGACCGGAGCGTGATCGAAACGTGCACGATCCTGACGACCGCCGCGAACGCCGTCCTGGCCCCGATCCACGACCGGATGCCGTTGATCCTTCCTCCGGCGGAGTATGCCCGGTGGCTCGACCCGGCCCTCCTGGATACGGATTCGCTGGCGTACTTTCTCGTTCCGTTCCCGCCGGAAGAGATGGTGGCACTTCCCGTGAGTCCCCGGGTCAATACCCCGACCGTCGACGACGAGAAGTGCATCGCCCCACTTCAATAGACGGCAAAAGGATGGCTTACTTTGCCGGGTCAATGATGCCACGAGGATCTTCGTGGCGAGATACTAACCGGCATTCCCTCACTTTTTCCCATCCCGCTTCTCCGGAGCTTTCAGGACATGGCACATCTCGGTGCAGCCCGCCAGGTTCTTCACGCCGCTGCCCACGTCACTTTTGTGGCATTTGAAGCAGGCCTGATGGTAGGCATCCTTGAGTCCCCGACGGGCGATGCTCCCCGGCCGTTCCGACGCCGGGTGACACTCCCCGCAGGACTTGAGCTTGCCGACGCTCAGGTTCTTTTTGAACACGGAGGGGTCGATCGGATGGCATTCCGCACAGGTATTCACCTGCACCGAGCCGTGCTGATGGTGGCAGTCTGCGCATCCGCCCGCCGCGGAAACATGCTCCGGATGGTTGAACCGCACCGGTTCGTAGACCTTGGAAAGGCTCCCCAGAACGAGAATCTTCGGAACATTCCCCACCGCGGTCGTTTCGCTTGCGGCTGAGACACCGATACAGAGGGCAATGGCAACCAGGATGATCGTCGCTTTCCTCACGGTTCCGGTCTCCTTTCGAAAGGAATACTGTTCCGGGCAAGGAAATTTATTCCAAGGAGGATCGGGGGGCACCCTCCGCGCTTGCCGCCGTGGTGCCCCCCGGCCCTCGTCACTCCCCGTCCGTCAGAAGATGCGCCTTCGCCAGGTCCACCCACTCGTCGCCGCCCAGGACCCGCGCGATCCCGTCCACCGGGAGACCGCCGTCCTGCAGGACCGGGCCCACGCTTTCGCCGTGGAGCGGATGGAGGTTGCCGAGGGCGTTTTCCATCCAGGCCCTGGCCAGATTCCCCGAGAGGAGGTTCCGGGTGTTCGACGCGACCTTCGAGGACCTGACCTTCAACAGCCACCCCTTTCCGTACGGATCCTGGCGCAGGATCCCGGGGGACTGCTGGACCTCGCGGTTGACCTCGACCACCTCGCCGGCGACCGGCGACAGCATCGGGATCCGCTCGGAATCGACCACGAGGCTCCACCCCTTCTCCCCCTGCGCCAGCCGGGTACCGACGGCGGGAAGGTCGACGGCATCCACGTTCCCGATGAGCTTCCGGGCGAAGTCGTCCATCCCGACGACGCCGATGGAGCCCGGCTCCGGACGGAGCCAGCCGTGTCCCTGGTGGTAGAAGAGCCCCTCGGGGACCCGGAACCGGGTCACGCTCGAAGGCGCGATCCCCGCGGCCGCCCGCCCCTCCCGGGGCCGGTACATGTAGCGGCAGAAGAGGACGAACGCCGCAAGGAACGAGATGACGATCAGATACTCGATCCCCTTCGTGGCGTAGATGTCTATAAAACGGATGCCTTCCATG
>Ga0326597_10003056_pt1 | contig 24452 bp, 20 predicted proteins | sample RVTome_12_FD_203789 | JGI IMG/M metagenome (GOLD analysis project Ga0326597, IMG submission 203789) | Soil microbial communities from uranium-contaminated site in the Upper Colorado River Basin, Wyoming, United States - RVT100D185 | ecosystem: Environmental > Terrestrial > Soil > Contaminated >... | reverse complement strand
CCGTGATGATCCCACCCGCGAGAAGCAGCGCATCGGTCTGACGCGACTGCACGCCGAAGGCCCCCTCGCCGCGCCACCCGACCCACGCCAGATACGCCATGCACAGCGGAGCGAGGATCAGGGTCTCGACGGTCAATCCGACCATCGCCTCGACGGCGACGAGTTTGCGGATCAGCCCGTATGCCGCGAAGGTGCAGGCGAGAAGGAGGGCCAGCGCCGGCACTTCGCCCGACTCGATCGTCAGATACGCCACGCCCAGCGCGGCAATCACGGCGCTGGCTGTCTGCATTCGGCGCAGCCGCTCGCGCAGAATCACAAACCCAAGCACCACGCTCAGCAGCGGATTGATGAAGTACCCCAGGCTTGCCTGAAGAACCTGATCCGTCTCATGCACCCAGATGAAGACGAACCAGTTCACGCTGATGAGCATGGTGGTGAAGATCAGCACAAGCAGCACCCGAGGCGCCTGAAACAGAGCGCGCCGCAGCGCGGCGCCCTGCCCTCGAATGACGATCAACCCGAGCAGGAACACCGAGGACCACAGGACGCGATGCGCCAGCACTTCCCAGGCCGAAGCGTGGCGGATGACGACCTTGAAATAGAGCGGCGCCACGCCCCACGAGAGGTAGGCCGCGAGACCATAGAAGACGCCGGCGCGCGCTGTGGCTGCGGCGTCGCTGCGAACGACGATGGGCGTGACCGAATCGCTCATGACGGCGCGCTCTCACTGCCCATAAACCACCTGCATCACGCGCCAGCCGACGTACACGACATAGGCGATCAGCAGCGCGGCCCCCTCGTAGCGCATGATCCGGCGATTCGTCGAGAGCACCATCGGCACGAGAATCACGGAGAGCCCCGTCATCCACATCAGGTCAAAGAAACCCCCGATCGGCACCGGCACCGGGCGCACCAGCGCACTGGCGCCGAGGATGAGCAGAAGGTTGAAGATGTTCGATCCAATCACGTTGCCGACCGCGAGGTCCGACTGCCCGCGGTAAACGGCGACGACCGAAGTGACGAGTTCGGGCAGGCTCGTGCCGACCGCGACGAGCGTGAGGCCCACAATGACCTGCGGCACGCCGAAAGCCAGCGCGAGATGAGCGGCGCGATCGACGGTGACGTGCCCGCCTAGAATGAGCAGCCCCAGGCCCGCCGCCGTCAGCAGCAGGCTGATGCCGATCGAGGCGTTCTTCCCGTCCGGCGCCACGCTTTCGAGAAAGTCGCTCGATTCCAAGTTGATGGCGTCCGGCCGACGATCGGTAAAGACCTGGGCGATCGTGTAATAGATGAACACGCCGAACAGGAGCAGCATGATCACCCCATCGCTGCGATCGAATTGCGCCACGTCGTCTCGTAAGAGCACATCGGCCGCGAGAATCACGGCCGCCATCGTCGCCAGCAACATCATCGGCAGTTCCCGGCGAATGACCTGTCCGCGAATCTTGAGGGGCCGGATCAGGGCCGCGATGCCGAGGATGAGCCCGATGTTGGCGATGTTGGAGCCGATGATGTTGCCGAAGGAGATCTCGCCGCGATCCTCCCACGCTGCGAGCACGTTGACGGCCAGTTCCGGCGCGCTGGTGCCGAAGGCCACGACGGTGAGGCCGATGATGAGTTCAGAGATGCCCAGCACGCGCGCCAACGCCGAGGCGCCTCGCACCAGCAGATCGCCTCCGACAATGAGCAGCGCCAGCCCGAGCGCCAGCAGCAGCAATGACAGTAGAATCCCCACAAAGGCGCTCCCGCCGCTTCGATCCCGAGAAGTGAAGGCAAGGATAGCCTCGCACCAGCGGGCGTGATGATCCGCTCGACTCGGCGGTTGACGGTTCTATTCTCCGCCGTATGTCCCCGGCCTCAATGAAGACCCACGAGAAGATCACCGCCGCGCAGAACCGCCGGCTTCTCCTCGAGGCGCAGGGTCTAACGCTCAAGCCCTCCTCACCCGCGGACGCAGCGAGCCTCTACCGGCTCATCGAGCGCATGGGCTTTGTGCAGATTGACACGATCAACGTCGTCGATCGCGCCCACCACCTCATTCTCGCGTCGCGCTTGGATGGATATCGTCGCGAAACTCTCGATCAACTGCTGGTGCAGGATCGCTTGCTTTTCGAGCACTGGACGCACGACGCTTCAGCGATTCCCACAACCTGGTTTCAGCACTGGAAGCCGAGGTTTGAGCGCTATCGCCGCAAAGACCCCGAGCACACCTGGTGGAAGGCGCGCATGGGATTGCAGCCGCGGCGAGTGATCGCGGAAGTCCTCGCGCGGATCGAGCGCGATGGGCCGCTCAAGTCGCGCGACATCAATGCGCCGGATCATGATCCGACGGGCCTCGCGGACAAGTGGTGGCAATGGAAGCCGCACAAGTGCGCGCTCGAATATCTCTGGCGGTGCGGCGATCTGGCGGTGGCCCGCCGCCTCAACTTCCAGAAGGTCTACGACCTGACCAGTCGCGTCCTGCCCGAGGCGCATGCCGCGCCGCCTCCCACGGCGGAAGAGCACGTTGAATGGGCCTGCTCGGCGGCGCTGGAGCGTCTCGGCTGCGCCACGCCGCGCGAACTGGCCGCCTTCTGGAACGCCGTCTCGCTGGCGCAGGCGCGAGGCTGGTGCGACGCCGCGCTGCGCGGCGGGCGCATCGTGCCGGTTGAAGTCCAAAGCGCCGACGGATCAAAACCGCGGCTGGCCGTGGCCTTTGACGACTGGCGCCGCCGTCTCGATACCGCGCAGGCACCCCCGCGCCGGGCGCGACTCCTCTGCCCCTTTGATCCCGTGCTGCGCGACCGCGATCGCGCGGCCCGGCTCTTCAACTTCGACTATCGCTTCGAGGCGTTTGTGCCCGGCCCCAAGCGTCTGTTCGGCTACTACGTGATGCCCGTGCTCGATGGCGATCGCCTGGTCGCGCGCGTCGACCCCAAGTTTGATCGCAAGGAGGGCGTTCTCCGAATCCAGCGTTTGTGGTGGGAGCCGAAGGTGCGAGTCTCGGCCACGCTGACGGATCGCGTGGAAGCCGCGATCGCGAGGTTGGCGAGGTTCCTCGGCGCTGATTCGTGGAAGATCATTCGCGCCGCCGTCAATCGCCGGTAACGACCAAACGCGAAGCCTAGAGCCAATGCAGTTCATGTAGAGCGTGGGTGCCGTGGTCTGGAGGTCGGCTCTGCGACCGGAAGGCCACGCGATCGCGCGGCCGGCGCCCAACCTGATTCGATGGTCGATGGCGCGCTCGCGTGGCCTGCGCTCCCAAAGCCTCGCTTAGACCACGGCACCCGCTCCACATGAGGTGGGAACGCTCTAGACCCGCTCGCACCACTCGCTGAATCGAGCCCACAGGCGGCGACTGATGGGAACGCCGATCAGGGAAAGCACAATCCCCAGCGCGACGCCGATGAGGAGCGTCCCCCTGAGATCGAACCACAGGGGGCCGAGCAGCACGCACCAGATCACCAGCGGGACCATCACGAAGATCATGTTGAAGGTGATGGCGCCGGTCATCTCGCCGTGTCGATCTTCCTGCCCAGGTTTGGCGCGGTATTCGGCCATGCTCATTCGGTTCCCCGCGGTTGTCCTTCAATCCATCGTATTCGCGCCGGGCAGGAACAGCGGGGAGTGCCTCAATCTCGTCATCAAAACGAGCGGCGACCGCGGCGGGGTACGCATCACCGACTCCCACTTCGGCCATGCGAGCGGGGCCAACCTCGGCAGCCTCGAAGCAGGCTGGACCGCGCCCTTCCGCGACGGGCTCAAGCAGTTCATGGAGAAGGGCGTGCGGCGAGACTGACGTCAATCTGCAATCGCCCGCTGTTCACTCCTGCCGGCATATCGTTCACGGGGATCATTGGCCGGTTCGTGCCACACGAGCCGGGCGGACATCAGTCATGCGCAGCAAAGGCATTCCCGTTCTTGGGCTCATTCTCGCCGCAGTGCTGATTACATTCGGAGTGAGTGGCGCTCTCTCGCTCTGGCAGCCTGTGCCCGCTCTACCCCAGGCGCAGGCTGATGGGACATTCACCCGGCACAAGTTTGTGGAGTTCGCGAGACTCGGCATGGTCCGGCGATTCTCGAGCGTCGATCCGGAGACCGGGCGCTTCTCGTTCGAACACCCTGTCGCACCCTGGAGCGACATGGCGCGCGAGCCTGCTGGGGCGGATGAATTGCTGGTCGAGGATGTGCGCGGATGGCCTTTTGTATGCCTGCGCGCCCTGTGGCGCGCGCGAACCGGGGGCACATACTCGGACGAGGAGTTGTGTGCGCGATTCACTCTCGTCCATGGCGTCGCCGCTGATCGTCGTCCACTCAGTCTCGCGCCGGAGCGTGATCTCCGTGCCCTGCCTACGAGACCAATCTGGCCCGCGTTTGGCGCGACGATCGTGTCCTGGTTCGCCATGTGGCTGTTTGGTGCCTGCGTCCTCGCCGCACTGCCGGCGTCAGTCAGGACAAGATGGCGTCGGCGGCAAGGCCTATGCACAACATGCGGATATGACATGCGATTGAACTCGTCGGCACTGTGCCCCGAGTGTGGAGCGGAGCGCGGCACACTCTCGCCATTTGTGTGGCCGCTCACCGGGAGGGCCGCCTCACTCGCCCTTGGATCAGGGATCGCCCTTAACATCGCTGTCGGCGTTCATGCGCTTCTGTTGCGAAATGCGCCGCTCGGCCTGCACGCGGCGGCGGTCCTGGGCGATCATCGGTCCATGGAGCGCCTGCTGGACGCGGGCGAACCGATCGACGGCCCGATGCAGCCAGCGATTGGCAAGTTGGCGGGCGGCTCGCCGCTGCTGTTCGTCGCGCGCTATGGTCGCCCGGAGACGGCGTCATTGCTGATCTCTCGCGGTGCAGACGTCGCCGCGCGTACGAGCGACTGGGGGTACACCCCGCTTCAGCTGGCATCGCTCTACCAGCGGCCCGAAATGGTGCGAGCACTCCTCGACGGCGGCGCTGACCCGAACGCAACCCCTAGCGCTTGGCGGGTCACGAGCTTGACGCTCCTGCCCCTTCAACACGATGTGCGCGTTGAGATCGCCACAATGTTGCTCGACGCCGGGGCGGATCACAGTGCCAATGGCGACCGTGGAATTGCCGCACTGCACAATGCCGCGATTCGCCATCACCCAGACCTTGTGCGACTCCTGATCGATCGGGGAGCAAGTCTGGACGTGCTTACCGACGCGGGCTACTCCGCATTCGCTCATGCACTCATACGCGGACACCTGGACGTCGCCCACATGCTTCTCGACGCCGGAGCGACACCGCAATTGCGCCTCCCAGATGGCACGCCGCTTATGCAGGTTGTGGGATCGCCTATCAAGGGAAAGGCGATCGACCTGCTCATCGCGCTCGGCGCCGACATCGAAGAACGCGACTTGGAGGGGCGGACGGCGCTGCTGATCGCGGCGATGAGCAACAACCAGCAACTCGCACGAGGGTTGCTCGAACGCGGCGCTTCACTGGCCGTACGGGACAACTACGGAGATACGGTGTGGACACTCAATCGCTGGGAGGAGATGCGAGCCCTCCTCCGCGAGTACGGCTCCGATCCATGACTGTGACAATTCGCGGCGACTTGCACCGAACAATCTGTCGGATCCATATGCCCGGCCCAGGAATCGAGAGATCATGATCACCAAACCCTGCGACAAGTGCAATCGGATGCTCGAATACCCGGACACCCACGCGGGCCGGCGGGTGGAGTGTCCGGATTGCGGCGACGTGAATCTGCTGCCGGGCGCCCCGGCGGCGGCCGTCAACGACCGCGCCGCCGCCAAGGGCCTCCCGCCCGACAGCGGGCCTGAGCAGGAAGTCATGGTCCTCGCGCCGGCCAACTGGCGGGCGCATCCATTTCTGACGATCATCACGCTCGGCATCGCGACCTTGATTCTCTGGTTCCGCAACCTCGGCAACCGGCTCTACATCACCAACAAGCGCACCGTCCTTCGGCGCGGCTTTTTCAGCAAGAGCACCTCGGAGGTTCTCCACGACCACGTCCGCAACGTGCAGGTCGATCAGACCTTCCTCAACCGCCTCTTCAACGTCGGGACGATCGGCATCTCCAGTTCCGGGCAGGACGGCGTCGAGATCATCGCCCATTCGATCCCTCGTCCCAACGAAGTGAAGAAGACGATCGACCTGTATCGCCCGATGTAGCGGTTGCGATTTGCCGGCGCAGATCCCGTCCCATAAAGCGGCGAGTTGCTAGAATGAAGTGTTTTGGGGGCGGAAAGACGCCGATGGTCATCCTGCCCCCTCCGGGGATGACCGGAGACGCCTTTCCCAGCGGATCGATCAGGCAGATGCAGCCGTCATGCAACCTCGCACCGGTTCACCCAATACCGAGATTTACGTGGCGCCGGGCACGTGGGTGCCAATCCTCGTGGTCAGCGCGGCTTTCTGTGCGTTTTTCTACCATTTTCTGCTCAATCAGATTGAAATCAGCCGCGATCCCGACTGGTCCCACGCCTACCTGATCCCCTTCATCTCAGCCTACTACATCTACGAGCAGCGCAAACGGATCTTCGCCCTGCCGGCGAAGGTGAACTGGGTCGGCCTGCCGTTGATGCTCGCCGGCATCGCCGCCTACTTCTTTTTCACGTTCGGACCCACGGCCAACCATTCGGGGCAAGGCGCGGCCATGATCCTGACCCTGTTGGGAGTCGTGCTGCTCCTGCTGGGCGGCCGACTCTGGTGGGCCCTGATGTTCCCGATGCTCTACCTCGCCCTGGGGGTGCGCATGCCCCAGCGCCTGCTTCTCATGATCACGCCCACGCTCCAGGTCTGGGCGTCCCAGGGCTCGTATTACCTGCTCAACGTTCTCCAGTTCGACACGGAGATCTCCGGCACGGTGCTGACGCTGGATCACAACGGACAGACGATTCCTCTCAATGTCGCCGAAGCGTGCTCGGGCATGAGGATGATCGTCGCCTTCATCGCGCTGGGCGTGGCGATGGCCTTTCTGACGTGCCGGGCGTGGTGGCAGCGTGCGGCGTTGATTCTCATGGGTGTGCCCGTGGCGATTCTTGTCAACGTGCTGCGCGTCGCCACGCTGGGGATCGCTTCGACGATCAACCCCGACATGGCGCGCGGCGACACGCACGTCTTCATCGGCACGCTTTGGCTGCTTCCGGCGATGTTCCTCTACCTGGGCCTGGTCTGGATCGTGCATCACCTCTTCATCGAGGCCGAGCCCACGGCTCCGCGCCCCGCCGATCGCCGGCGCGAAGAGGAGGCGCGATCCGCCGCGCCCCGATCGGCGGGTCGGCATCAGGGCCCGGGCTGGCTCGCGCCGACGCTCTCGATCGCGCTGCTCGCGGGCGCCGTCGGATTCGCACCGATCCAGCGAGCCATGGGTGTCTACCTGCGTAAGGGGCCCCTCCCTCTGCGCCGGCCCTTGAGCACCATTCCGATGCACGTCGGCCCATGGAATGCGATCGGCAGCGACGTGATCGTCTCGCCCGAGGTCATTCGCGACTTCGGCACGGACGAGTACCTGACGCGCAACTTCGCCCGCGACGGCAATCCGAACAACGGCATCCTGCAACTTCACATCGCTTACTACACCGGCTCGATCGACGCCGTGCCGCATATTCCCGATCGTTGCTACGTCGGGGCCGGGCTGACGCGGGCTCCAACGACCACGGCGGTGCGCCTGAACATCGACGAGTCCCTGTGGTGGCCCGATCCAGCCGCCGAGCCGGGCGCGACGAAACCCTCTTTGATGGCGCTGACGACCGGCGCCGACCGTCGGGTCGTGCGCATGCCGCGCCTGGGCGAGAGCGGGATTCGTCTGAACTCATCGGAGTACTGGGAGGAGGGGGCCGGCGACTACACGCTCGCCGCCGGCTATCTCTTCATCGCCAACGGAGCAGTGACCGCTTCGCCCGAGGGGGTGCGGCTGCTCGCGTATGATCGATCATCAAAGTTCGCGTACTACTGCAAAGTACAGTTCACCTACCAGCACCCGACGCGCGCGGTCGATCGGAGGGAGTTGGGCGAGGCGGCTTCGGAGTTTCTCGGCCAGATGCTGCCTGATCTAATGGCTTGCCTGCCGGACTGGCATGAGGTGGAGCAGGGGCTTTGGCCCGCGGAAACGAATCTGCAAGGGTCTGAAAACTGATCGGCCCATCCCGCCGGCGCTACGAGGCCGGGGGTACTTCGCCGATGGTCAAAGTGTGAAAGGTGGAGCATGGCGGCTCGAGTCAACAAGAAAGTCGTGATTCCGCTGATCGTGACGCTCGCGCTCGTGGCGGCCGCCGCGATCGCCGTGTCGGCGTTCGCGCTTCGTCGCACGCCCGAGTACCACAAGAACAAGGGGGATGCCGCGGCGGCGGGCGGCGACTGGCGCGCCGCGGAAGATTCCTATTCCAAGGCGGTCAACAAGGATCAGGGCAATGTCGCCATGCTGGAGTTGTGGCGCGAATCGATCGCCAAGATCATTCCCGAGAACGCGATCGAAGCGCGGCAGTTCTACACCGACGCGTCCAGCGTCATCAAGACCAAGAGTGAGATCCGCCCCTTCGAGCCGCAGTTCCACATCGACTGGCTCACGCACGTTTTGACCGTGTCGCTTCCGGAACCCTCGGCGGCCGACGCGGCGTTTCTCGCGGCCGAGACGGAAAACATGCTGCGCAGCAAGCCCGCCAACGATGACAATCCGCTCTGGGAGCAGGCGTACCGATTCCGCGGCATCGGCGGCGCCTATCGGATGCGCGAAGCCGGTCTGGAGCCGCGCCTCCGGGAGCAGGCGCGCACGGACCTGATGCGCTCGATCGAGCGCGATCCCTCCGATTCGCTGGCGGTGGAGGCGCTGATTCGATGGCATCTCTACGACGCCTCCGATCTCGCTGGGCGGTCCAAGTCGCGCGAGGCGCTGGCGCGAATCGACGAAGCCCGAGCCGTCGCCTTCTCGCATCTTGAGCGGCGGGCCGACGATGTCCTCATCGCGCACGCGCTGGCGGAGACCTACCTTTCCACCGCCACCTATGAACGCGATCTGCCCGACGTCTCGACGGATGCCATGGTGCAATACCGGCGCGCGCTGGCGCGGACCGAGGAACTGGCGCTGGCCCGACCCAGCCTCGAGTGGTGGATGGCCAGGCGGCTGGCCAACGACCTGCTTTGGGCCGCGGAGGATCGCGTGCTCGGCGTGAACCGCGCCGCACAACTTATCGAGCACGCCCTCGCCTCGAATCCCGATCATCCCCAACTCCAGTTCGAGCGGGCGCGGTTTCTCGCCATGGCCGGACGGCGCGACGACTCGATGATTGCCTACCAGGCCCTCATTGACAGCCCCAACCTCCCCGTCAGCCTCACCTCCGTCCAACTCTTCGCAACCCGCCCCCCGGCCGTGCTCGCACAGTTCGACATGGACATCGACATCTGGCGGAGCACGCCTCGACAGGACTCGGCCAACCTCGCTCCAGCCCGATCGCAGGCGCAAGCCCGACTGGAGACGTACCGATCGCTCGTTTCGGACGCGGACGAGAATCTGCTCTATCTCGAAGGGCGCTTTGCGCTGGCCGACGGGAATCCCCCACAAGCCGCCAGCCGACTCAATCAGTTCCTCACCACGGTTGGCCGCCGCCCCATTCCGACCAGCCAGCGCCTCACCTCCCTGCTCGATCTCGCGCTTGCCCTTGAGCAGACCAATCAACCTGGCGCCGCGTACGAGTATCTCGAGCAGGCCAGCGCCCTCACGGGTCACTCTCACCCGCCGATTCTCCGATCGCTCATCTCTCTGGACATCACCAGCCGCAACTTCGACCGCGCCGAGGTTCTCCTCGCGCACCTTGCCGAGATCGATCCCGAGAACGCCGCCCTGCCCGACCTCCGCAATTCGCTGGAACTCACCCGCCACGGGGCCGAGGCGACGAATCTCGACGACCCCGTCATGATGGCCATCCTCCGGGGACGTGATCTGCTCTTCAACGACAAGGCGGACGAAGCGCGAACCGTCCTGCTTGACGCCCAGGCCGCCGCCGTGGACGACTTGCAGATCCTCTACGAACTCGCCCGCCTCGAATACCTGCAAGGTACAACCGCGGAGGCCTTGAAGCACGTAGATCGAGCGCTGAATCTGCTGGACGAGAATCAGGGCGGCCCAGGCCAGAGCCGCCACCAGTGGCGACTGCTGCGCGCCATGCTCGAAGTCGAAGAGATGAATGTGCCGGACGCTTCGGGAGACGGCCCCAACACGCTGGCCAGTGTACTGGAAGCGAAGATCCGCCCCATTCTCGAGGAGATGGTGGATGAACGGGCGGGCCTCTCTCCCATCGACGCCCACCTTGAGAAATGGCGCCTCTTCTCCTCCCATGGACTCGCCGACGCCGCACTGCAACACCTGGACGCCGCCCGATCGCTCAACGCCAGGCATCCTGCGGTTCTGGAGTACGACTTCGTCACCGCGCTGGCCCGTGAAGATCTCGCCACGGCCGCGAACCTCGTCCAGACGGCCGTGGAGACCAACGCCGATCTCGCCTCGGGTCTGACGTTCCGGGGCCGGCTCGAACTGCACAGCGACCAGCCCGCACAGGCCGTGGCCACCTTCCGCCAGGCCACCACCCTCAAGCCCTACGACTCGGTTCCCTGGCGTCTGCTGGGTCTGGCCCACCTGAGCAGCGGCCACTTCCCCCCCGCCGCTCAGGCGTTGCAGGAATCTCTTAAGCGCGAGCCGACCAACGTCATCACCCTCAAGGAACTCGCCAAACTTCAGTTCAGAACCGGCGACACGATCGCCGCCCTGGCGTCGATCCGCAAGGCTCGAGCCTTCGCACCCGGGGACGTCTCCATCCAGTCCGCCTGGCTGGATCTTGAGGGCCGTTACGGCGACCGCCCCAAGGTCATCGCCGCCCGCGAGCGAATCGCAGCCTCGGGTCAGGGCCCGCTGGACAACTCGCTGAGCCTGGTGGAACTCCACGAACTCGATGGGCGATTCGAGGACGCCAGGCTCGTCCTCGACTCACTCGACGAGCAGGCGATGACGCCGGCGAATCGGCTGCGCCTCGCGCAGACCCGCGCGGCCTGGCATTTCAAGCAGGGCCAGGTTGATGACGGCCGCAATGTCCTGCTCGCGTTCATCGATGGTTTGAAGGCGTCAATGCCGCAAGGCGGCGACCCCGCGACGGCGGCGGCTCACGATGAAATGAGTCGATCGCTGATTTCGCTCACGCAATACTACATCGACGCCGGCCGCGTGAACGACGCAATCGAGACGGCCCAGCAAGCGATTCCTTATCAGGACTCGGTGCGTCGCGAAGCAGATCGATCGCTGGGCGAGATCTACCTCGCGCTCAGGCAGATGGACAAGGCGCTGGAGTCGTACGAACGGGCGTACGTCGAAGGCATGAAGGCGGCGAAACAGCAAGGCGGCGACTCAGCGATGCCGCGATCGCCCGATGCTTTGATGCCGTTCCGATCATTGAGCATTCAGATGATGAATCTGCACCTTGTGCTGGCGAAGCAGGCCGACGGGGAGAACCCCGCCTCCGCGGCCGGACACCGCGCCCGCGCGGAAGCGATTCTGGACGAACACGACAAGACCCACGGAGGGAGCGTGGAAACCGCGCTCCTGCGAGGTGAACTGCTCTTCCAGAATCGTGACGTTCGCGGGGCGGAACGGGCGTTCAATGAGGCCGTCGCCAAGTACTCCCAGGATGCCCGCGTTTATGCGGCCCGAGCGCGATTCAACGTCACGCAGATCATCCGGACGGGTGAGATGGATCGCGCCCCGCGCGTGCGTGCCGATGTCGAACAGGCGATGCAGATCAGCCCGGGCAATGACGCCCCCCTGCTCACTTTGGTCGATCTGGCCGGAGCGAGGCGGAATCCGCAGACCGGCGCGCCGGAACCGGACGTGGAATCGCTCATCTCGACGTGGCGGCGCATCCTTGAGGTCAATCCGCGGAATGAAGAGGTGCGCAGCAATCTCGTCGAGACGCTTTACGGGCGCGGAGAGTTCACCCAGGCCCAGTTGCTCATTCAGCAGGCGATCGAACTTGACCCGACGAGAGGCGCCTGGCATGAGATTCAGGGCGACCTGGAGCGCAATCTCGGCCATCCGCCCGAGCAATACGCCAACCAATACGGCCTGGCGTTTGAGAAACAGCCCAGCGCCAATCGCCTCCTCAAACTCGGCCGCGCCTGGCTCTCCCTCAAACAGCCGCGCGCCGCTCAGGTGATCCACTTGTATCGCCAGTTTGAGAAGGAAGTCGAAAGCCTCCCTTCGCATCGCCTTCTGCTCGCCCACGCGCAGGCCTTGTCGAACGATCAGGCCACGGCGCTGGTGACGCTGAACGACGCGGCGGTAATGATCTCCGCTCAGACCGATCCGGCTCAGCGCGACACGTTGATGCAGGAGTGGTTCGACACCCTGGCGGTCGTCGCGGCGCCTGATCGGTTTGAGTCGATGGTGCGGGAAGCGTTCCCCGCCGGGGAGGATCCGTGGCCCGAAGCCCTGCTCGGACACATTCTGTATGAAGCGGCCGGTCGAACCGGAGTGGCGGATCCGTCCTCGCTTCAGATGGCGGGAATCAGCCGGATGGCCGCGGCTCGCGATCGCATCAAGGCCCTGCCCCGGGGCGAAGAGCGCACTGGTCGGCTCCAGCGGGAACTGGGCTGGGCACTGGCGGGAGCGTATTACTCGACCGGCGACCACGCCAGCGCGGCTGAGACGTGGCGCTGGATTCTGGACGTGGCGCCGAACCACTTTGCCACGCTCAACAACCTCGCGTATGTGCTGGCCAGCCACCTCGACCAGGCGGCCCAGGCCCTGGACTTTGCGATGCGAGCCTACGAGACAAACCCCACCGACCCGACGATGCTGGACACCTATGGTTACGTACTCTTCCGGAACGGCCGCCTGGATGAGGCGGAGCGAGCGTTGCGCGACAGTCTCAACCGCGCGGACCAGTCCAGCGCCCACATGCATCTGGGCGAGGTTCTGGCCGCCCGGGGCGACTCGGAGGAGGCCCGTCGCGAACTGAGTCGCGCTCGAACGCTTGCCGTGCAGCAGAACCAGACCCAGCGGATTGGCGAGATCGACGACATTCTCAAGCGTTTACCCAATTAGGCGTTGCTGAGGGAACGACGCGATCGCTCAGAGCCGGTGTCGGAGAGAAGGGAACCATCCCATGACGACCATGCAGACTTCCAGTCCATCGAGTTCGACGTCGCGCCCGGCCGGCGCCCTGCGGCCGCCCCGCCCCGGCGGCCAGCCGCCTCGACCGGGCGCCGCCGCAGCCACGATTGATCCCATGCGCGTCGTTCGCCAGTATTTCTGGTGGATCGCGCTGAGCGTGGCGACGGGCGCGGTGCTGGGCGTCGCGGCTCACTTTCTCTTCGCCTGGACGACGCCCATCTTCAAAGCCTCGACCGTCTGGGAGGTGAACATCCCCAAGCGCGAGGCCGGCTCGGTGGGCGAGTCCGCCAGCGTCACCGGCGAACAGATGGACCGCTCGATCGCCACTGCCGCGGCGATCATGACCGGCACGAATGTTCTGCGCCCCGCGATCACATCGCCGGAGGTCCGCCAGACGGAGTGGATCAAGGCGTTCATGGACTCGTCGCAGAACATCCAGATCGAAAACGCGCTGGCGGATTTGCTGGATCGGCTTCGCGCCACCTATGGCAACTCGCTTCACATCGAGTTGAAAATCACCGGCCGCCACAAGACCGACTTGGTCACTATTCTCACCGCCATCAACGCCGAGTACCTGCGCGAACTCAACGTTCGAAAGCAGAAGGATCTCTACGACGTGGAAGCGCCCTTCACGACGGAGAAGGAGAAACTCCAGGCCACGATCCGAACCGTCGCCGGGGAGATCGCCACCCGCATCGAAAAGGACAAGATCAACCTCGACGTGCCCAACTCGGATCAAGCGATGGCGCTCATGCTGGTCCGTGAGGCGATCAGCCAGCGGACCGCGGACATGAATGTGATGATCGCCTCGCTCTCGGCCGCAGAGCAGCGCCTGACCGAACCCAACCTCGTCTTCAACGACGCCGAATGGGCCGAGGCGAGGCTCGATCCGAATGTGGCGCGGCTCGACGGCGAGGTCGTGCTGCTGCGAACCGACCTCCGCAATTCGCTGCAACGATTCGGATCCGAGCACTACACGATCAAGCGCCTCCAGGAGCGGCTGGCCAGCACCGAGTCCGAACTCCAGGACGAACTTCAACGCGTCTGCGAGCGCAACTTCAGATCGCAGGTCGAGTCGGGTCGGAACGCGATTCGCAGTCTCGGGGAGATTCTGGCACAACTCGAGCGCGAGCGGGCGGCGGCGGATGCGCGGCTCAATGATCTCCTCAAGGCCGTCGAGTGGGTCAAGGCCAAACAGGCCGACCTCGCCGAGGCCCAGACCAACCTCGCCGACCTCGAGGCCACGATCAGGCAAGCCGTCATGGTCGCCAGCATGGAACGCACCTTGCAGGCCCGGCTGGCTCAAAGACCCGAAGCGCAACCACTGCCGATCTTCCCCAGGCTCTTTTACATGCTCCCGCTCGGGGTGATCCTCGTCGGGGGATTGACGACCGGGTTGGTCTTTCTTCGCGAGTTGACGGATCAGAGGGTGCGGGGGCCGGGGTGCGTCGCCATGCTCCCCCATGGGAAGGTGCTGGGGATGCTCCCCCACTTTGATGAGGTGAAGAACCAAGCGGGAGTTCGCGGGGGTGGGAGGCCACTTGAGTCTTCACCGATGCCACTGTTTTGCATCGACTCCAGCCGATCCATCATGGCCGAGAGCGTGCGGCAACTCTTCGCGCCGCTCCATCGGAAGATGAACGAGGGAGGACACCACAGTCTGCTGGTCATCGGCGGACAGGCGGGATCGGGGGGAACCACGGTGATCTCGAATCTGGCGGCGTCGTTCGCCGGCAGCGAACGGCGGGTGCTGGTGATCGATGGGAACTTCCGCCGGCCGGCCATGGCGGACGTGTTCGGCGTGGCCCCAGGGCCCGGACTGGGCGATGTGCTCAGCGGACACGCGACGTTGGACCAGGGGGTGCAGGATTGCCGCGTCGAGAAAGTGTCGGTGCTGACGGCGGGAAGCGACGGGCATCGGGCGGTGGAACTGCTGACCACGCCTCGGCTGGCACGGGTGCTGGCAGAGGCCAAGCAGAAGTTTGACGTGGTGCTGGTGGATGCGCCGGCGGCGGTGGTCGCGGGCGACTGGCAGACGCTGGCCAACCACGTGGACGCCACGGTGTTGGTGGTGCGGGCGTTGCAGGAGGAGCGTGGGCTGGTGGGGAGGCTGATCGGGCAGTTGCGCGAGGCCAGGCCTGAGCATCTGGGAGTGGTGATCAATGCCGTGCGCAGCAATGCCGGGGGGTACATGAGGCGCAATCTCCAGCAGATGGAGGATTACCAGAAGGCGGAGAGGAAGAAGTGAAGACGCAAGCTTTGCATGCCGTGAAACCGCAAGCGGGTTTTTTGCAGGAAGTGGAGGCGCAAGCGGAGCACGAGCGTCTTGCGAGTCCGCTTGCGCCTTCGCATTTTCATTTTCCTGATGCGCTTGCGTCTTCGCCTCTTCCTCTCGGGGATCGTGCGGTCGGCGCTTGGCCGCGGGGGAAACCGTGGTGAAGGCACAGGCGTCGAGCCAACCCGGCACGGGCACCGCGGTTCGCGCGCTGGTGACCGGAGGAGCGGGCTTCATCGGTTCGCACCTTGCGGAGGCGCTGATCGGCGCGGGCTGCCATGTCGTCGTCATCGACGATCTCTCCACGGGCAGTGAGGTTCACCTGACCGACCTGCCCGCTTCGCGATTGGATCTCATCCGGTTGCCGGTGGCCGAGGGGATGGCGGAGGCGATGCGGCTGGGGCCTTGCGACGAGATCTACCACTTGGCCGCGGGTGTCGGTGTTGATCTCGTCCTGGAACATCCGGCCGAGGTGATCGAGGGGAGTCTGCGGAGCATTTCGGCCGTCCTCGACGCCGCACGCCAATGGAGGTGCCCGGTGCTGCTGGCGTCGTCGAGCGAAGTCTACGGCAAGTCGGACCGGGTTCCGTTCGCAGAAGATGATGATGTGGTCTATGGACCGACGACGATGACGCGCTGGTCCTACGCCTACGCCAAGGGGATGGATGAGTTTGTGGCGCTGGCCCATCACAACCGGCATGGGACCAACGCGGTGGTGGCGAGGTTCTTCAATACCGTCGGGCCGCGCCAATCGGGCGCGTGGGGCATGGTGCTGCCTCGCTTCGTCGGCGCGGCGCTGCGGGACGAGCCGCTGCGCGTCTTCGGCGACGGCCGCCAGACGCGCTGCTTCTGCGATGTGCGCGACGTGGTCCGCCTCCTGCCCGACCTGGTGCGACAGGCGAAATGCGCGGGCCGAGTGTTCAACGTCGGTGGGGATCGGCTCGTGACCATCCGCGGTCTGGCTGAACTGGTGATCCGGGTGCTGGGAAGCCGCAGCCCGATTGAGATGGTTCCCTACAGCGAGGCCTACGCGCCCGGATTTGAGGACGTCGCGGTGCGCCAGCCGGACCTGACCCGCCTGCGAAGCGCGACCGGGTTTGAGCCGACGATTACTCTGGAGCAGACGATCCGGGATCTGGGGGCGTGGATGCGGGATTCAGCGGAGCGCCGCGCGCCGCTCGATCCTTCCGTCGCGACAGCAAGAGGCATCGATTGACATGGCGGGCACATTGCGGCAGATCATCGAGCAGGGGCCAGGCTCCTTCGACCCCGCACCGGGCGCGCCGGGGGCGGCCGACCTTTTCGGCGATGCCGGGGGCGTGCTCCGAGACCTGGGAAACACCGGCGCCGACGACGCCGTCCTCACCATCAACTCCGTCATCAACGACTACCTCATCGTGCTGATGGTCTCGTTCCTCGTCACGCTCCTGATCACGCCATTGGTGCGCCGGGTGGCCATCCGCGCGGAAGTCGTGGACTGGCCGGATCAGGGTCGCAAGGCCCATCGTGAACCGGTGGCCTATCTCGGAGGCGTTGCGGTCTTCGGCGGCCTGATGGCCGGAATCATTACGAGTTACCTCATCGCCTCCTACCAGCCCGGTCTGGCGACGGTGCCGCTCAACATCATCATCGCCATGGCGATCATCATGTTCAGCGGCCTCTTCGACGACATCTTTCACTGGGATCCGAACCTGAAGATCGGCCTGCAATTCGCCGCCGCGGCCGTGCTCGCGCTCGACGAGCAAATCGGCGGGCGCGTCGCGGCCGGACTGCTCCATCCGGTGGAACTCTTCGTTCGCAGCGCCACGGCGGACGCGGATTTCACCTTGACGGCCTTTGATATCCTCCCCGGCTCGGCGGTCTTCGAGATCAACGTCGTTTACTGGGCCGGCGCGATCATCATCGGAGCCTTCGTCCTTGGCGGCTGCAATTCCGCCAACCTCGTTGACGGGCTCGACGGCCTGCTGACCGGCCTGATCGCGGTCATGGCCGCTTCGCTGCTGATCATCACGCTGGTGGTGGCGGCGATGTTCCCGCACTTGGCGGGCAATCTGACGGGCACGCGCGTCGTCCTGTGCTTTGCGCTGCTCGGGGCGGCGCTGGGGTTCCTGCCGCACAACTTCAAGCCCGCCACCATCTTCCTCGGAGACGCCGGGTCGCTCCTCATGGGCTTCGTCGTCATCGTCATCATTCTCCTCCTGGGCGAGACGGGATTCACCCACCTCCTCTTCGCCGGGCTGATCGTCTACGGCGTGCCGATCCTCGACACCACGCTGGCCATCATCCGCCGACGGCTCAATCGCATGCCCATCTCCGCCCCGGATGACAACCACCTCCACCACATGCTCAAACGAACGCGGCTGGGCACGGTCGGCGCCGTCTTCGTGCTCTACGGCGTCAGCGTGGCCTTCTCGGGCGTGGCTTTGTTGCTCGTGCTCCTGCGGGCTCGCGTGGTTTATGCCCTCGTCGTCATCCTGGCGGGCTTCATCGTCGTGATCGGCGTCAAAGCGGCGCGGCGCAAGCAGCAGGCGGCCGAGGTGGGCGATCTCGCCGCCACGCGACGCGGGCACACCTCACCGGCGCGCCCAAGCCCCGCGACACAGCGCCCCCCGGCGATCCCGCATCCTCGGGCCGCGCCCCTGACCGATCTCCCCGCCTCCAAGTCGCTCTGATCGCGGGCCATCCGGACAATTCCATCTCAAGTCCTTCGCCGGGCAGGTCGATTCACTCGATGCATGATCGTGCATCTTCCACAGTTCGCGGTGCCGATTCTCCTGGGCATCGTGGCCATGACCGGCCACGAGGTTCTGCGCGTGCTCGGCGCGTGGAAGGCGCAGGCCTCCCGCCTGCACAAACTGAAAGTCGAGACGCACACGCTGCGCCTGCGCCTCAAGCAGCAGTCCGCCGAGCGCATCTTCGCCGAAGAGCAGCACCGGGCCCGATTCGTCGCCGCCTCGCGCGCCGCCTGAACCAACTCTGTGTCAAGCCGACATCACGGCGAGGCCCGCCAGCAGCAACGCATGAGAGCGCTGGCCGGCGCGGAAGCACTTCAACTCGAACTTCTCGTTGGGCGAATGGACGCGGTCGTCATTGAGGCCAAAACCGATGAGCAGCGTGTCCAGGCCGAGGATGCTCTTGAAGCCCTCGACAATTGGAATGGATCCGCCCGAGCGGATGAGCACCGGCTCGCGCCCCATGGCTTCATGCAGCGCGGCGCGGGCTACGGACATCGCCGGATGATCGATGGGCGTCAGGCACGGCCGCCCGGAGCCGTGGTCGATGACCTCCACCCGGCAACCCGGCGCCAATTGACTCGCGATCCACTTCCTGAACGACTCAACCACCTTCTTTGGATCCTGATCGGGCACGAGGCGGAAACTGACCTTGGCGGAGGCCGATGAGGGAATCACCGTCTTGGCGCCCTGTCCCAGATAGCCGCCTTTGATGCCGTTGACATCGCAGGTCGGCCGCCCCCACTGCCGCTCGAGCAAGGTGTAGCCGCGCTCGCCGTATCCCTCCGACACCCCCGCTTCGCCGAGGAACCCCTTCTCGTCAAAGGCGAGCGCCGCCCACTCGGCTCGCTCCTGACCAGTGAGCGGCAACACCTCGTCGTAAAAACCCGGGATCGTCACCCGCCGATCGGCGTCGTGGATCGCGCTGAGAATGCGAGCCAGTTCGTTGATGGGATTGGGCACGCAGCCGCCATACAGGCCCGAATGCAGGTCGCGCTTCGGACCGTGCAGGAAGACTTCGAGATAGACCAGGCCGCGCAGCGCATAGGTAATCGCCGGCGTGTCAATGTCCCACATTCCCGTGTCGCTTACCACCGCGAAGTCGCAAGGCGAGCCGGGCGCGCGCGACCCGACGATCTCCTCACGCGCGCCTTTCAGAAAGTCATGCATGTTGATGCTGCCGCACTCCTCCTCGCCTTCAATGACGCAGGTGATGCGGCACGGCACGCCGCCGTCCGCCTGGTGCCACGCGCGGCACGCCTCGACGAAGGTCATCACCTGCCCCTTGTCATCCACCGCCCCTCGCGCCACAAGGCGCCGACCGTGCGGCCCATCGACCAGCGCCGGCTCAAAGGGCGGCGACTCCCACAATTCAAGCGGGTCGGGTGGCTGAACGTCGTAATGACCGTAGAAAAGCACGTGCGGCCCCGCGTAGCCCTTCGGCCCCGGATGATGCGCCAGGACCACCGGATGCCCGGCCGTGTCGCGCAACTCCGCCCTGAATCCGATCGAACCCAGATCATCGGCCAGCCATTGCGCCGCCCGCCGGCACTCGGCTCGATGCGCCGGGTCGGTGCTCACGCTCGGTATGCCCAGCCACTCGACAAGGCGGCTGATGGAGCCATCGAAGTTCCGCTCAAGGTGCTCAAGCACAGATGAAGTGTTCACCATCTCCTCCAGGATCGCCCCGATTCAGGATAGGCCCGATTGAGCGCAAGAGTGACGGCGATCGCGCGGGCGCATCAGTCAAGGCTCGTAGAATCCGGCATGACGATCGAGTCAGTCCTCAATTCATGCGTGTCCCAGCGGTTTCGGCCCCGTCATTCTGCATTTGGCCGATCGTCGAACCATCCGCGTCGCGCCCAAGGAGTTTCCTGCCCGGTCGCCCAGCGGCCGAACCGCACTCGTCCATCAGCCCGACGAGACGCTCAACATCATTGGCCTTCTGCCGGTCACCGATCTTGAGGTTAAGGCCAACGGCCGGCGCCAGCGGCGCCAAGGTCCGTGAGCCTCGCCCGAGGCGCTCCGCCGCATCTCACATGGCCACGCGGGTCATCGCGCCGACGGCCTCCTCGTAGACCTCCACGCATTTACGCGCCGCGCCCTCCCAGGTGAGATGTCGCAACTCCATCGCGCCATTGCGGCGAAGCGTGTTGCGCAGCGGCGGGTGCTTCAGCACCGCGATGATCTTGTTGGCCATCTCATCCACATCCCAGAAGTCCACTTTCAGCACGTGCGTGAGCGCCTCGGAGACGCCGGACTGCTTGGAGATGATCACGGGCACATCGTGGCTCATCGCCTCGAGCGGCGCGATCCCGAATGGCTCGGAGACGCTGGGCATGACGTAGCAGTCGGCCATCTTGTACGCCCGCGCCACGTCGGTCCCGCGCAGAAAGCCCGTGAAGAGCACCTTGTGGCCGATGCCCATCTGCGCGGCGAGTTCGATCATGCGCGTCGCCATGTCCCCCGAGCCGGCCACGACGAACTTCACATCCTCGATCTTCTCCAGAACGCGCTTGGCGGCGGCGATGAAATACTCCGGCCCCTTCTGCATCGTGATGCGGCCGAGAAAAAGCACGATCTTGTCTTTGGCCCGGATCTTCGTCGGCGCCGTTCCCCCAGCGCTGCTCTCGATCCCGTTCCAGACGACGCGGATCTTTCCCGGATTCACGTTGTAGCGGTGCATCACGATGTTGCGCGTCCAGAAACTCACCGTGATCAGGCGCATGGCGCTGTGCATGCCGCGCCGCTCGATCTCGTAGAGTTGGCGGTTGATGTGCTCGCCGGACCGGTCGAACTCGGTCGAGTGGACGTGGACGACCAGGGGAATGCCCGTGAGCCGCGCAATCGCCATGCCGGCGGGATAGGTGAGCCAGTCGTGGGCGTGAATCACGTCGTAGCGCTCGCCGCGCGTGAGCATCACGCAAAGTTCAGCATAGCGGCGGACATCGCCGATGAGGTCGCCGCCGTAGTCGCCTCCCGCCGAGGGTCGGCTCAGGCCGAGGAACCCAGGTGTCGAGGCCAGCGCCGCCGACGGCTCCCCGGAAGCGCCCGCGCCGCCTCCCGCCGCCTCGACTCCCGCGCCCTCAGCGCCCGCCTCCCGGCGCATGAGTGCTTCGATCTGCTCGGGCGTCACCCCCGCGCCGGGTCCGTAGGGCGATGAGATGCCCGAAGGCACGGCGCGGAATGTCACATGACGGAACTCTTCCGAATGGAACTCGGTCCCCCCGCGCCACTGCTCACGCTCCAGGTCCGAGACCGCGGCCGGATCGCCCGAAGCGCGAATCTGCCGGATGATCGGCGCCGCCCGGGCCACGTCGCGACTGGTCACCTCTTCCGGGCTGAGCAGTCTGACATGTGATGAATGCGAACGATTCACCGCCTTGGGCAGGACGAAGGTGATCTCATGGCCGAGCGCATCGAGCGCTTTGGTCAGGCCGTAGCACGCGGTTCCCAGCCCGCCGGCAATGAACGGAGGAAACTCCCAGCCGAGCATCAGGATTCGCATGACTCACCAACTTCCCAAGGGCCGACCCGAGCGACCACGCGGCGGCGACGATTGCCCACGCCCCCACACTTCAATTCTCTTCCTTCGCGCCGGCCACATCGCCCAGTTCGCGAAAACTTGCCTCATAGGCCAGCAGACACTTGAGTGCGACGTCAGCCGCGCGACCCTCGTCCAGGCCCTCGTCAATCGGGAGCGGCGAGCGAAAAGTAAACAACCGGGCCTCACTTCGATAGTGCTGGTAGGGCAGCGCGGCGTCGAGGCCGAGTTCCGCGAGTTCCTCTTCGAGCAGATCGTCCAGTTCATCGCCGGTGTGCTCGAGATCGGCTTCGATCGACTCGCTCAGCCAGCGGTCGGGCGTGACGAAACCGACCCACCACTTCCCATCCGCCTGCTCGATGCGGTAAAACGACTCGCTCGCGCAGCCCTGCGCGCGGCATTCGAGGCGGCCCTCCGCCACGCGCGCCGACGCGAACACGCCCGCCTTCTCTGCGGCGGAGCGAACCTGCGCGAGAAATCGATTCACCTCCACGTCACATCCTCCAAGGCACACGACCATAGGGAACCTCAACATTAGTCCGATGAAGAGAAGCCAACCATGCCGCCGCTGGAATGAGGGCTCAAAGCGGGGTCAACTCCCGACCCCGCGCGCCAGGCGGCCATGGCCGGGCGGCGCCACCGGACCGTCTACAATGCCCGCACGTTGAGCAGCCCCGCCTCCACCACCGAAATCTGGACCACGCGCCGCCTTCTAATGTGGATGGCCGAGTTCTTCACGCGCAAAGAGGTCGATTCGCCGCGCCTCTGTGCCGAACTGCTCCTCGCCCACGTCCTCGGGTGCGAGCGGCTGCGCCTCTACATGGAGACCGACCGCCCCGCCGGGGCCGATGAACTCTCGCGCTTGAGAGGCCTCGTCGAGCGGGCCGGCCGGCACGAGCCGATCCAGTACATCCTCGGCGAGGCGTGGTTCTTCACCCGCCCCTTCGAGGTCACGCCGGCCACGCTCATCCCCCGCCCCAGCACCGAGACGATCGTCGAAGAGGCGCTTCAGCACTTTCGATCGCGATCGCGGCTCGGCGATCCGCTGACGATCATCGACATCGGCACAGGCAGCGGCATCCTGGCCATCACTCTCGCCGCCTCGCTTCCCGCCGCACAGGTCATCGCCACGGACGTTTCAGCGCAGGCGCTCGAAGTCGCCCGGAGCAATGCACAACGCCACGGCGTGGCCGACCGCATCGAGTTCGTCCAAGGCTCGCTCTTCGAGCCGCTGGCGCATCGTGAGCCTCCGATTCAGGCCGACCTGCTCGTCTCGAATCCGCCCTATGTCTCAGATGCCCAGTGGACCGAAGTGGCACGCAATGTCCGAGACTACGAGCCGCCGACTGCGTTGCGGGCGGGGGCGGATGGGCTGGACCTCCTCCGCCCTCTCATCGCCCGTGGCCACGAAGTCGTCCGACCCGGCGGGATGATCCTCTTTGAGATCGCCGCCACGCAAGCCCAGGCCGTCGAGAACCTCGCGGCCGCCAACGCGGCGCTGACGGAGGTCCGCATCCTCAAGGACCACGAGTCCTTCCCCCGCGTCCTCGTCGCGCAGGTGCGATCGGCGACATGATGGGTGTGAAGCGGCCGCTTGCGGTTGACGCGCGCGCATTCGATTCGTCCCAATCAAGCCCAGGCGCGGTCGAGGCGCATTCGTTCACCCACGAGATCACTCGATCCCCGCGCGATTGCATCAACCGACCTGGTCACTGCGGTATCTGCACGACGTTGCTGGTGGTGCAGGGGCGATTGCCTTCGACGGTGATTACCTGCAAGTACCCTCCGCAGGCGAATACAGCCGCGCGGCCCACCATCTCGCCGCTTCCTTCCGGACCAGTGCGAAATGTCCTCACCAGCCGGATTCCGCTGGAGCCAAGACCGAGCCTTGTGCCGTCGCAGGGCGGACCCGGGAGCAACAAATTACCTGTCGCGTGGCTATAGATCAACGCGCCCGTATGGTCCGGCAACGCCTCTTCCCATCGAAAGGTGAGGCGCGTCGGGCAGGAGCCATCGATCGAAATCACGGGCTGGGCGAATGCCGATCCGGCAAACACGCTGAGAACGGCAAGGCCGGCGATGACCAGTACGGCTGAAGAACGCATGGCAAACTTCCTCTAACCAGGATGGAATCATATCACCGACGGTTACTGCGGAATCTGCACAATCTCACTCAATGGGCATGATGGCGTTGCGTCCTCGACGATCATCTGGAGATACCCCCCGCAGGCATACGGCGGCACGATCCCGGACAAGACGCCTGAACCGTTCGGACCCGTGCGAAAGACGCGCGCGAGCAAAAGCGCGCTGTTGCTGTTGCCGAGCCCGAGGACCGTGCCCTGGCATGGCCCAAAGGGCAGAACGAACCGACCTAGTACCTCGTCAGCCGTATTTTTTCGGTGAAGAAGTTGACTGGGCTTTGCCGATGGGAGGCACAGCGGTGAGCATGGAGGCTCATCTTGGAACCACGCGATCATGGAGGATCGGTCATGGCCAAGCGTTATGTCATCGAGTTGTTGCCGGAGGAACGGGAGGAACTGGAGGCCATGTGGAATCGGGGCCGGGCCTCGGTGCGGCGGCTCAAGCGGGCGCGGGCGCTGCTGCTCAGCGATCGAAGTGAATCAGGGCCGGCGTGGACGGATGCGGCCATCGCCGAGGCGTTGGGAGTGACGACGCGGATGATCGAGTTCTTGCGTCAGCGAGCCGTGGAGGAAGGGCCGCTCAAGGCGGTCGAGGGTCGCAAGTGCCCGCCGCGTCCGGAGGCGTGCAAGTTCG
>Ga0326597_10003055_pt1 | contig 24461 bp, 19 predicted proteins | sample RVTome_12_FD_203789 | JGI IMG/M metagenome (GOLD analysis project Ga0326597, IMG submission 203789) | Soil microbial communities from uranium-contaminated site in the Upper Colorado River Basin, Wyoming, United States - RVT100D185 | ecosystem: Environmental > Terrestrial > Soil > Contaminated >... | reverse complement strand
CCCGCGCTGCGCAACTATGCAGACTTTTCCGCCAGATGTAATAGACAGAGCAACAGATTGCGAACGGCGCCGGACCCGCCCTTCGCTAAGTGGCGGCGGCGCCAGCCGTCTGCGCCGCGCGGACGGTGAATTGTTCAATGTTACTTTGGGACAATATCCTGTTCGACCCGGACCGCCGGATCTCCCCCGAAGTCCCTGCGGCGACGGGAGTTGCGCGAGGCGCTGAAAATTCCCGAAAAAAGTCGCGCCATTCCCCGCCGACCTGCCCCGATCGGGGGGGTGGACCCGCGCGCCACGCCCCCATCCAGCCGCGACGCCGGCCCCGGGACCGCGCCGACCCCGCCCGCCGCCGACCGCCCTCCACGGCCCGACGACGCGGAAACAACCCGCGACAACGCCCGGAAAAGTATGCAGACCGCACGCGACGAACGCAATCTTGTCAATCTATGCACATCTCAGAGAAAATAGAACACCAAGGCAGGTGACGATGGTATGATGTCAATGATGAGACCTCGCCACGCGCCATACATGCGGCGGTTCGTTCCCGCGATCCTCGCGGCCGGCGCCCTCGCGGTTGCGTCCGCGGCATCCAACGCCCAGCCGCCGCTCGATGAGCCCGGCCTACAGCTCCAGGGCGAAGTGGACGTCGCTCGACTCATTGATCTGTGCGCCAAGCGCCTCAAACTCGCCGTGGAGTACGACGCCTCGATCATCAAGGGCAGGGTGACGCTGCGGTTGACCGAGAGCCTTACGGACTTGGAACTGTGGGAACTGACGAATCGCATCCTGGCGCTGCGCGGCTTCACCACCGTACGGCTGAGCGTGGAGGACAGTCGGGAGATTGTGAGCGTGGTTCGGCTTGGCGACGCGGCGGGGCTTGCGGTGGTTGGCGAAGGGGCCGCCGTCGGGACGGACCTGGCCGGATTCGTCGCCGTTGTGGTGCGCATCGAGCATCGCGACGTCAAGGAGACAAGTGAGATCATCAAAGCGGTGCTCTCGCGCAGCGGAAGCGTGGTCACACCATTGGGAACGAGCAATCTGCTGCTCATCGCGGACCTTCGCCCGGGCGTCGATCAAGCCCTGCGCCTCCTGCGTGAGATTGATCAGCCGCGTGCGGAGTCACTTGTCGAGAGAGTGGAACTCGTGCATCTGCCTGCAGCGCGCCTGGCCGCCATGCTCACTTCCATCACCGCCGCGCGCGACCTGGTTGAAGGGCGAACGAGAAGCGGACGCCTCATCGCCGAGCCCGGGGATCGGGCGGTCATTCTCATTGCACCGCCGGAGGAGGCGGAGGGATGGAGATCGCTCATTGAGCGATTCGATCGGGTTCCGCCCGTCGAGACGCGGACCTACAGCCCGCGGTACTTCGGACTTGGCGAAGTGGCGGCGCTGATTGACCAGGCCATTCGCCCGGGAGGCGGGCCCGTCGATCAGTGGCGTTTGGTCCAGGACGAGCTCACCGGCTCGATCATTCTCACCGCGACGGCGCTCCAGCACGAGGAGGTCGAGTCCCTCATGGAGCGACTGAACGCCCTGCCCGCGGAGTCGCGCCGACCCCTGCGCACCTTTCAGGTGCGCAACCGGCCGGTGGGTGAGGTGATCGCCGTTCTTGAGCGCCTGCTCGCCAGCGGCGTGCTTGCGGAGGCCGCTGGTTCCGCAGAACCAGCGGGGGTTGTGGACCCGCCTTCGTCAAGTTCGACGCGCGCATCGCAGCAGCCGCGCCTCGTCCCTGGTTCGCCGCAGGGTGAGTCGGCTACACCCTCGCCGCAGCAACCTTCGACACCACCGCCAACCGAGCGAGATCAAGTCCGCAGCGCGACAGGCGCTGAGCGTCCGGCGTTGACGCTCACCGCCGACGAGACGACGAGCACGATCATCGCCATGGGCGAGCCGCGCCTGCTTGAACAGGTCGAGCGCCTCATTCGCGAGATGGATGTCCGCCAGCCCCAGGTCATGGTCGAGATCCTCATCGTCAGTCTCAGCGAGAGCCAGACTTTCGATCTGGGCGTGGAACTCGAGAAGATCGAAGTGAGCAGCGATGTTCGCATCACGCTCTCCTCTCTGTTCGGCCTGAGCACCGTGACGAATGGCGTGCGGAGCGTCGGCAACGCGCGGGGCGGCAGCGCCCTGGTCCTCAGTCCCGGCGATTTCAGCGTGGTCGTTCGGGCGCTTCAGACCATCAACGACGGCCGGTCGCTCAATGTGCCCAAACTCCTCGTCAACAACAACCAGCAGGCCTCGCTCAACTCGGTGCTCCAGCAGCCTTTCGTGAGCATCAACGCCTTCGACACCATCGCGACCACCTCCTTCGGCGGGACGCAGGATGCGGGGACGGTCGTCACCGTCAAGCCGCAGATCGCCGAGGGGGACCACATGATCATGGAGTACTCGGTGACGCTGAGTTCCTTCGTGGGTGAGTCGACCGATCCCTCCCTGCCTCCGCCCCGTCAGGAGAATCGGCTTGAGAGTGTGGCGACGATCCCGGACGGGTATGTCGTGGCCCTGGGCGGGATCGAAGTCACCAGTCAGAGCAAGGGCGTCTCGCAGGTGCCGGGACTGGGGGGGATTCCGCTTGTGGGCGAACTCTTCAAGAACCGCTCGCGCACGGAGAATCGTTCGCGCTTCTACATCTTCATTCGCCCCTCGGTGCTGCGAAGGCTGGATTTCGAGGATCTGCGTTACCTGAGCGAAGCGCCGCTGGCGGCGGGCGGGATCGATGACGGCTGGCCCGTGGTCGAGCCACGGGTGATTCGATGAAGGTTGAGGGTGCGAGGATGCCTGTCACTGAGATGAGAGCCGATGAGTTGTTTCTCGAGCGCATCGACAGGGATTTTGCGCGCCGGCATCTCATTCTCGGGTTGGAACGCGATGAGACGGAACTTCACCTTCTCGTGAGCGAGGGCACCAGTGCCGCAGCGATTCACAACGTGGGCACGTTCCTGGATGTGCGCGTGCGGACGACCGTTGGCCAGGCCGAGGCCATCGCGCACCTGATCGACGAGGCGTACTCGCGGCACCGGGAATCGACTGGATGGAACGGTCACGCCGCGGGTGTTGACGCCAACCCGGCTTCCGGAGACGGTCCGAGTTCCGTCGCGCGCTGGCTCGAGCAGGCGGACCGCGATCTGCTCTCGACACACGGCAAAGGGCCGGTGATTCAACTGGTGGACGCCATGCTCTTTGAAGCGCTCGGTCGCGGCGCCAGCGATGTGCATATTCAGCCGCTGAGCGATCGGACCATCGTGCGCTACCGCGTGGACGGCGTGCTGCACGACGTGCATGAACTGACGGCCGATGTCACCCACGCCGTGGTGAGCCGGATCAAGGTCATGGGGCGGATGGACATCGCCCAGCAGCGGATTCCGCAGGATGGGCGGGCGACGGTGACGATCGGGAATCGGCCCGTCGATCTGCGCCTGAGCACGGTGCCGACGAGTTACGGCGAGCGCGCGGTGGTGCGGCTGCTCGACAGCACTCAGCAGCTATGCGACTTTGATCGCCTGGGGATGCGCGCGGATGTAGCCAAGGCGTTCCTTGAGCGGGCGACTCAGAGCAACGGGATCATCCTTGTCACCGGGCCGACGGGCAGCGGCAAGACGACGACGCTCTACGCGACTCTGAGGCGCACGGCCTCGCCCCAGCAGAACATCATGACGATTGAGGATCCGATCGAGTATGAACTGGCGACGGTCGGGCTGGCGGTGAGCCAGATGCAGGTGAACGGCAAGAAGGGCATCACCTTCCCCACGGGTCTGCGGCACATCCTGCGCCAAGACCCCGATGTGATCATGGTGGGGGAGATCCGCGACGCCGAGACGGCGCGGGTGGCGATCCAGTCGAGCCTGACGGGGCACCTGGTCTTCTCGACACTGCACACGAATGACGCGCCCAGCGCTGTGACGCGCCTGGTGGACCTGGGCGTGGAGCCGTATCTGGTCAGCGCGTCGCTTTCGGCCGTTCTCGCGCAGCGCCTGGTGCGCACGACCCACCGGACCTGCCACGGCAAGGGTTGCGAGGAGTGCTTCGGCACTGGGCTCAAGGGCCGAACGGGCCTCTTCGAGTTCATGCCCCTTGATGAAAGGCTCAGACAGTTGATCGTCGAGGGTGCGCCGCTCGCGTCGATCCGCACTGCCGCGCGGCAGGCGGGGATGCGAACACTCGGAGAAGAAGGACAACGACTGGTTGATGAGGGAATGACGATCCCCCTCGAAGTGCATCGAGTGGTGCAGATGATCTGATGGCGACAAGTCATGCGTTGATGTTGACGCCTGCGACAACGCTCGCGTCTTCGCATCTCTGAAGGTGAATGATGGAACTCTGGCGCTACACGGCGGTGCGATGTGAGGGCAGTCACGCAGTGGCGCCGAGGCGCGGTGAACTGATGGGAGAGAGTGCCGCCCAGGTCCGCGCTTCGCTGCGACGCATCGGCTGGCAGGTGGTCGATCTTCGTCGCGCCCGCCGTCCCATCGCGTTGCCGGCACACGCCCGCGCCGCCTGGCATCGGCATCTGCGGCGCAGGCGCCGCGAGGTGCGCGCGGAAGTCTACGAGGGACTCTGCTCCCTGCTCGAATCCGGCTTGCCGCTGGTCGAGTGCCTGGAAGTCATGGGCATGGAGCGGGACCGCTGGACGAGTCGAGCCCGCAGGAACATGCTCATTCAGTGGCGCGAAGCGATGCGAAGCGGGGCCAGCCCATCCGAGGCCATGGCGCAACACCCCTCCTGGTTCGACGCCATCGACTGCGCCATGGTCGAATCGGGCCGGCATGGCGGCATGCTGCCCTCCGTCCTCAAGCACATGGCCCAGCGCGAGGAGCGAGCCGATCGTCTCGGCCATCAACTCATCGCCGCGCTCACCTACCCGGCGATCATCATGGTGGCCGCGATCGGGGTCGCCGTCTTCCTGAGCGTGAAGACACTGCCGGACCTCGCCAATCTACTTGCAACCGCGAAGATTCAGATGCCTCTGCTCACGCGCTGGGTCATGGCGGCGGGCCAGTTTGCTGCGAAGTGGGGCGTCGTCCTGCTCCTTGCGACAATCGTGTTTGCAGGGATCATTGCAATCGTGCGGCGAGCGGCGATCGAGCGTTCGCCGAGAGCGGCGCGGATGGCCGCCTCATGCACGCCGAGATTGCTGCGCACCTGGGCGGTGGCGCGGTTCGCCCAGAGTCTCGCCGATCTGCTGCGGGCGGGCGTTCCCGCGGTCGAGGCGCTGGGTGTGCTGACGGCGACACTCTCGCCGGCCCTGGCGCGCGTCGTCAAAGCGGCGGCCCAGGAGATCGAACAGGGTCAGAACCTCGCGGAGGCTCTGACTGATCCATGCTGGTTCACTCCCCAGTTCCAGCGCCTCATCCACAGCGCCCAGGCCGCGGGCGAACTGGAAGCGACCCTTGAACGACTGGCGCAGCGCGATGAACGGAGCGCGGAACGCCAACTGAATCGACTGGCCGCGCTGCTCGAACCAGCGGCGATCCTGACGCTGGCGACACTCGTCGGCGTCGTCGTCCTTGCGGCCGTCCTCCCTCTCACGCGACTCCAGGAGGTGATTCGATGAAGCGACTTCATCGTCAATCCAGACCGATTTCGCCTCGGCAGCGCGGTATGACACTCGTCGAGGTTCTCGCCGTGGTCGTCATCCTCGGCCTGATCGCCACGACACTGCTGGTGGGCTTCTCGGGCGCCTTCGGCAAGGCCAAGCACGAACTCGCCAGGAGCGGCATCGGCCTGCTCGTGGGCAAGGTGGAGACTTACCGCATCGAGAAGAGCGACTGGCCCAGCAATGACCTTGGACTGGCCGTTTTGAGCGCCCCGCACGCCACGCCGACGACCTCGTACTTCGTGACGGCCGATCAACTCGTCGATCCCTGGGGTCGCAACTACCTCTACATCGTGCCCGGTCCCGACGGGCATCCATTCGAGATTCTCTCTTACGGGGCCGACGGTGAGCCGGGCGGCGAGGGGGAGAATGCGGATCTGTCTTCGGCCAACCTGCGCGGGAAGGCGGACCAATGATCGGCCGCGCCGACACCCAGCACCGCGGCTTCACTCTTGTCGAGATGCTTGCGGTGGTCGTCCTCCTGGGACTCATCTCGTCCGTAGCAGTGGTCTCACTGGCGCGAGCGGATCATGCCGCCGCTCTTCAGTCCGCCCGATGGGGCTTTGCGAATCTGGCCGCCCAGGCGCGGCTCGCGGCGCGCACAGAGGGAAGCGCGGTGATCATCCGCCCCAATGATGGCGGTTCGCATCTCAGCGCCGAACTGGCCTTCCCGGTCGAGAAGGGCTGGTCGTCCTCGCTCGACCTTCCGCGAGATGTCACGATTCGATTCCTTGATGCACACGCGAACTGGACCGAGCCGCTCAGCACTCTGCTCATCGACCGCACCGGCCGCAGTGTCGATGCCATCATCACGATCGAGTCCGGGACGGGAGGTGGCGAGCTGTGGTTCATGCACGGCCTGACCGGGCACCTGACTCGGCAAGGTGCGGAGGGAGAAGACCGATGAGCCGCCATGCACACCGGCGGCGCGCTATGACGCTGATCGAGGTTCTCGCCACCACCGTGCTGCTGGCGATCCTCAGCAGCGTGTGCGCTTCACTGCTGCGCAGCGTGCCGGTGACCATGGCGCACCAATCCGGCGACATGGCGGCGATCGACCTGCTGGCGCTTGAACGCCTGGCCGACGAACTGATCACCGAAGATGACTTCCTCGCGCGGCTCACAACAGATTCGAGCGCCGACATGATCGTCGGGTGGCCTGGTGAGCCCGCGCGGCCGCCGGTGCGTATCCGTCGAGTTGAACTCGGTGCATCCGGCGACGAGCCGACTCGCGCGTGGGTTGCCTTCTCCTGTGGTGAACTCATCGTGTGGCGTTTCATTGACCTGCCTGAGGAGATGCCGTCCCCGTGACCCGGCGCGGCCTGACCATCCTCGAATTGCTTCTGGCGCTGGCCCTGCTCAGCGCGCTCTGCTCACTGCTGACTTCCTGGCTCGTCACCGTCTCGAAACTCAGTGCCGAACACGGGCCGCGACTGGAGTGGCAATCCGCGGCGCTGCGCATCCTTGACACCATCGAGGATGATCTGGTCTGCGGCGACTTCGAGACAGTCGATCGCAGGCGTCCAGAGACGCCTCGCATCGAGGTGGTTGAACCTTCGCGGCTCCGCATCGTGACCCGCAGCACGAGCACTCAGACGCCAGGCTCGCCCGGTCCGGCGATCCATGAGTACCGCTTCGACAGAGCGAGCGGGACGCTTTTCCTGTCGATCAGCTCCTCGGCGCAACCCGGTTCGATCGAGGATCGCCCATTGACAACGGAGGTGGCTGATTGGATCGTCGAGCTGGATGAAGAGGAGCGAGTCCTGGTCGTGACGATCGCGTCTCGACACGGAGCAGAGTTGAGCCGGAGGTTCACATGGCCGTGACTTCCTCCACTTTGAAGCAGATGACATCGCGGCGTCGAGGCGTGGCGCTCCTGCTCGTTCTGGCGATGATCATCCTCATCGTCCCGGTCGCCGTCGGCTTTACCCAGCGCGCCGTTCTCACCGACCTCGAGCATCGACTTTCCGCTCAGGAGGAAGTCGCCGGTTCAGTCCGGGCACAGTTGGAGGCTGGTCCGCTCCAGACTTGGCTCGCCGGCGAATCAGCGAAGGAGGTGCTCGACCTCGACGCCCGCACACCGCGCATCGGAGTCCTCAACGAGAGGTGGCGCCTGGATGGAATTGCATATGAAGTGCGGATGACTGCATGGGACCAGTGCGGAATGGCTCCGGCCGCCATGCTCGCTGCGGCTTCGCCATTGCGAAGTGCTGTGCCCGGCGGAATCCTTGAGCGATTCGATCAAGCGAACGCGGCGAAGGAGCGGCGCGAACCCGCCGGACTTGATCAGTTCGGCGCTGGTTCCGACCCAATGGCCGGAGATCGCTCCGCGCTCCGGAGCGCGTTCCCTGCACCTGACGAAGCGGATGTGCTTTCAATCGGCGCCTGGATCGCAACTCACCCTGTCGGCGACTCCGGATCGATCAATGTCAATACCGCGCCGCTGCCATTGATCGAAGCGGCAATGGCCCTCGCCGGTCGCGGCGGCATCGAGATGATCATCAACGCGCGCCGGGACGGCCGACGCGCGCCGTTGCCCGCCGCGATTGAGACGGGCAGCCAGGGTGCTCAGCCGAATCTCGCTCCGCGCCTTGTGGGCGCGAGCAATTCCTGGGCGGTGCGGATCGATGTGCGCGTCGGCTCGATTCAGCGATCATGGTGGAGCGTCTACCGCCAATCATCCGGCAGATGGGAGTGCGTGCAGCGCCTTGTCATCCCCGACTGATCCAATCCGGACGTGGCGTCGAAGGCGCACCATCTCCGGCTCCGCTGGAGCCGTGGCGGCTTTGATTGCGTTCGTCTGGGCTCTTGCCCCCATCCACATCTCCGATCCGGTCGACTTGGAGTGGTCAGCTCACCAGGGTGAGCGAGCATCGACCCTCAGCGCGGACCATCCGCACCCCTCATTCGATGCCTCCGTGTTCCAGGTTCGACTGTGGAATGCGCCCGTTGAGGCGGATCAGGAGTTGGCGGACAAGCCTGAGCCGCCGCCGCCGCCGCCCAATCTCGAACTCATCGCCATCATCACGGAATCAGAACGACGGCTCGCGGCCCTGTACGAAGTCGGGGCGGATCGACTCCACGTGATTGGAGCCGGCGAACGCATCGGCCGACTGGAGATTCTTCAGGTCGATGCCGGAGGCGTCGAACTGCGTGACGGCTCGCGGACGTACCGGCTCTCCATCAGTCCCGCGCCCGTTGAGCGAGGGGCGCGACTCACACTCGGGACGGCAGATGAGGTGCGACCATGACCGCCGGCATGGATTCAACAGGGCACCTCACCTGGCCGGCTCATCGGTTCTACTGGGCGGTGCTCGACGCCTCGGTGTTGCCCAGGGGCATCGCGAAGCGAAGGCCCAATCCAGAGCGCCTTGGGTACCTCTTCGAGTCTGAACTTCCGGTGGCGATCGATCGCATCCATGCCGTTTACCTTCCGGTGGGGGACAATCGATATGTTGCCTGCGGCGTGGAGCATGAGCGAATCCATGCGGAGGCCTCACTTCACGAAGCGCTCACACTCACGCCTGACCAGGTGCCCGAGGTATTCGCACCCCAAGGCGCCGTCGATCCTCAGTCATTCAATCTTCTGTGCGGTCCGCACGAGCCCGCGCCGGTACGTCGACACCGCCGTCGGTTCATGGCTGAATCAGCGGGCATCGCCACACTGGTCCTGCTGGCCATCGTGCTCGGTATCGAGCGCCGCATCGACGCACGGGATCGCGCGACGATGGAACTCCAGGCGAAGCGTCAGGTTGTCTATGACGAACTCTATCCTCCGGCGACCTCAGCACCGTCGGCTCAACCGGCGCCCCTGCGACTTCTTGCCGAGCTTCGCCAGCTCGAACGCACCAGAGGCGGTGTCACGGAGGCGGCGGGGATCGAGGAGCCGCAGGCTGCGTTCACACTTGAGGCTTTGCTCGAACTCTGGCCGACCGATCACCCGATCAGGACCGAGTCGATCAGCGTGACACCCGCCTCAGTCACGCTCGTCGCCCTGCTTCCCTCTGCCCCACTCGCGCAGGAGTTTGTGTCGGCGTTCGACCTGCCGGACGAATGGGAGGCTCGCCAGCCCCAGATCAGCACCGTGACCGATGGCGTGAGATTGACCTGGCGTCTGGTGCGCCGTGAGAGCGCCCCTCTGGCATCCAACGAGTCGGCATCGGCGGATGGGAGTCAGCGATGAGGCGCCTGCGTCCTTCCCTGGTCATGGCGCTTGCTGCGGCTGGAGTGCTGTGCGTGATCGCAGTGCAGGCCCATCGAGTCGATGCAGCGCGACAGCGACATGGAGCGGCGATCGCTTCACTCGAGCACCTTCAGAACGATGCCGGCAAGGTGATCGAGCTGCGGGTCAGGCGAGACCTCGTCGCCTGGCGCGAGCGGCCGACGGCCGATGTCCTGGCGCTGGTCAACGCCGCACTCGTCGATGCGGGCATCCCCACGAACCGGCTCCAGGGAATCGGCGAGGGGATTGACACGCCACTGACGAGCGCCCAGGGCGGCGAGTCATCCCTGCGCCGCCAGTCGATGGCGATCAGCCTCGAAAGGCTGACCCCGCCACAGATCGGTCTGCTGCTTGAGAAGTGGAATCTCGTGCAGGATCAGTGGTCGGCCGGTCGGCTCGAACTGACCCATCGACGCGATCAGAGCCAGCCCGACCTGTACGATCTGCGGCTTTATGTCAGTGCGGTGTATCTCGCGGGAAGCTAGCGTAAGTGTTGAGAGAGGGAGCAGTCCTATGAACATGAGCCTTCGCCGCACGCTCGGTTCTTTCCTGGGCCTGACACTCGTGGTGCTCGCGCTGGGCTGCGCCGCACGCCGCGCCACCGGCCCCTACAACGCGCCCACCGAGGTCATGCGCAACCCGCTTGAAGCCCAGCGCCTGACCCAACAGGCCGCTGACCTGATGGAGAGCGACCCCGCGCGAGCCGAGACGATGCTCCGCGAGGCGCTCACGCTCGACCTGTACCACGGCCCGGCCCACAACAACCTCGGCGTCCTGCACCTCAAACGCGGCGAACTCTACGAGGCGGCCAACGAGTTCGAGTGGGCCCGCAAACTCATGCCCGGCCATCCCGATCCGCGTCTCAACCTCGCCCTCACCCTCGAACGCGCCGGGCGAATCGACGAAGCCCTCGCCGCCTGCGACTCGGCCCTGGAGGTCTATCCCGGGCATATTGCGACCGTTCAGGCTCTGGCGCGACTTCAACTGCGGCATCGACGCACCGACGACCGCACAAACGGCATGTTGACGGAGATAGTCATGCGCGGCACGTCGGATGAGTGGAAGGCGTGGGCGCGGGGGCAACTGCTGCGGAGAGCGGAATCACAGCATGCGCCTTGAAGGCAACGGCGGAGGGATATGGGCGTCGATTCCGGGCTCGATGCCGCTCACCTCGCCGTGTACTTCCCCCGGCCCTGCTGTTTGAACAGATCTCGGTGCCGGATCAATGCAAGGTTGACGACTGAGCGGAAATTCTCTGCGCGGGTTTGATAACCAAGGCGCTGCACGGCTTCCACGGCTTCACCCACCCGCATGGTCTTGCCGCGGAGAACCCGCTGCAAGGCCTCCGTCAGCGTCATCGCGTTGTCGGCGCGCGTTTTCGCCGCATTGGATCGCGCTCGCCGGCGCTGGGCCGCCTGCGGACGATGGCGTTTCACCGCGGCGCGACTCATCGGTGCGGCCCCGCGCAATGCCGTGAGTTCAGCGTCAATGTTGGTGAGCTCGGCTTCGAGTTGCGTACGGCGGCTCTCTATGCGGTCGAGTCGAGCGACGCGACGTTCCAACTCGCGACGCAGTTCGCTGGTCGCGACGCGACTCAGGTCCGGATTCGCCATCGGAGTCATCCTTTCCAGCGTGCAAGCGCTTATGGGCGCAGATGAGGTCGTCGAGATTACGCGAGCGCAGTGGAGACAGGGCTCGGAGACGATGTTCGGAGCCTCCCGAGCGTACGAATGATAGTCGGGCGAGAAACGACCGACGACCTCGGACGATCCGGCAAGTAACTATGATCAAGCCCCTTGGCTCGCCTTGCTTGCCCGGCGGCTGATTGAGGTTGCTTCGCCGCGCCTCGCACGGCGGTGGCGCTCCCCGACTGGACGGTCATCGCCGGCGGGTCTCGCTTCCCGCATCGCCCGGGGCAGACCTCGCGTCTCAGTTGGGATGCGCCAAGTCGTTCGCCCCGGGTGCGGAGGGATCGGAGCGCCGAGTTGGCCGCGGCCGACGGGGCTGGGGTTGTCGAGGGCTGACGGGCCCGGAGTACTGCAAGGTCGCCCAGAGCCATGGATGGGCGGCACGCGGGACTGGTCCATCACAGGATGTACCGGTCGGGGTCAGGGTGCGACGAGCCGGCGCTGACGAACGCGGGCGCCCTTCATCGCTCCGTGTCCTCGTCCGCCAGTCCTGTCAGGAGCGAGTCCAGCTGCGCCAGCCGCTTGACGATCTCCCTTCTTCTGTTCGTGAGCTGCTCGATACGATGCTCGGCGGGACTCTTGGCCGGCCTTCTGGATTTTCGATGCGCTCGGTTTCGATTTTGCTGCACGGTCATGATGCAACTCCTGTTGTGGCGCCTCTCCGGCGCCAAGAGTGAAGACACCTGCTTCGGTGCGGCCCCACGAAGGCAACGCCAGGGCGCCCCGGGGTAGACGCGGCGCCGACTCCCGCTGGCCGAGGTGCCTCGTGGTGAACTGAGGTATTGAAGATGAGAAGGTGTTGTGCGCGTTGCGGGAATCGTGGATGACGCGGCGTCTGAACGCCCGACCGAGTCGCCTGCCGTGAGGCCAGCCAGTGCATGCGACGGTTCCTCCTGAGCCGCGCGGGGGGATCCCACGCCCGGGCACTCCGCTGCGTGTCGCGCAGCAAGGGACCGCACGCCCGCTCGCAGGACCGGCTGGCATCCGATCGCACCACGGCGTTCGGTCAGGTCGCGACCCAAAGGCAACCGCTGCAAGTTGAGCGGCAGGTGGCATCAACTCGCGCATCGTGCGGAGCGGTCCACGGCGGCCGCCCCGGAGGGATCGGGGTTGATTTCACGGATTCCCCCCCCCCAATCAGCCGCAAACCAGCGCCGACCGTGCGCGCAAGTTCTAGAATTGTCTGCCCAACGCACGCGTGGGGCGGGTGCCGCGAGAACTGACATGGCGCAAGACCTCTCAGGAACGATTACGGATCTGCTCGGACGCATGCACGACGGGGACGATCGAGCCTCCGACGAGCTGCTTCAGATCGTGCAAGCGGAACTGCGCGAAATCGCGCGCGGCCTCGTCGGCAGAGCCGCGAGAAGCAGCATCGAGTCGACGGAACTCGTCAATGCCGCATGCGAGCGTCTGTTGGGAAAGAGTCGACTCGAAGCACGGAATCGCCGACACTTCTTCTTCCTGTTCGGGCGAGCCATGAAGGATGTGCTGGTAGAGCAGGAACGCTCCCGCGCCTCGGCCAAGCGAGGTGGTTCGCATCGGCGTATTCCCCTCCTCGAGATTGTGGTTGACGGGGGGGCGACCAATTCGGAGATACTCGACATTCGAGCCGCGGTGGAGGCGCTGCGCGAGGCGGACCCCCAGGCCGCGCGGGTGGTGGACCTTCGGTTCTTCGCCGGACGCACCATCGCAGAAACCGCGGAGCTGCTTGACTGCTCGGTGGCCTCCGTCCGCCGCGAATGGGAGTACGCGCGAGCATGGCTGAGCGAGCATCTCTCCGATCGGGCCTGAATTGGGATCAGGAATTCCTGGAGTTTGCGCAGCGTCGCGGAGGAACTGCGGCTGAACTCGGTTCGGCAGGCCCTGGGAGGATTTCACCGGTGTCAACGGCGTGGAACGAGAAGGCCGTCTACCTCGCGGCACTGGATCTTGATCCCGCGGATCGAGAAGCGTTCCTGCGCGGCGCCTGTCCGGACCCGGAGCACCTCGAACGAATCAGGGCGCTGATCCGCCACGGCGAACCTCCAGGGAGGTCGGGCGCTTCGGCCTTCGAGGAGCCTCCGGTCTCTTCCCCAAGCGCATCCAATGGCCCCGTGCGAGTCGACGAGTTTCGAATCGTCCGCATGCTCGGCCAGGGAGGCATGGGAACCGTCTACTTGGCCAACGATACCGTGCTCGACCGACAGGTCGCGCTGAAGATTGTGGCGAGCCATTTGATCTACTCGGAACGAGCTCTCGCCAGGTTCACGAATGAGGCGCGCATCGCCGCCAAACTCAAGCACCCCGGCATCGTCCCCGTTCATAAGTTCGGGTTCGACGGACGGGATCACTACCTCGTCTTCGAGTATGTCGAGGGACCGACGCTCGCGCAGGTCATCGCCGAACAGCGGGAACGCCGCTCCCAGACCTCCACGACGCAGAATCTCCGCCTGTGGCAGAAGTACGCGGTGGAAACCCTCGCCGCGGTCGCCGATGCCCTTGACTGCGCGCACCGGATGGGCGTGGTCCACCGCGATGTGAAACCATCGAACATTCTCATCGATCCCAACGGCGGTCCGCGACTCACGGACTTCGGAATCGCCGTTCAAGTCGGAGCGGATGCGACGACGCGTTCACACGAGATCATGGGAAGCTGCTACTACATGAGCCCTGAGCAGGCCAGGGGCGCTGGGGACGAAGTTGATCACCGCAGCGACATCTTCTCGCTGGGAGTCGTTTTGTACGAGATGCTCACCCACCGCCGCCCTTTTGATGGTCACGACGCCAATGCAGTGATTCGAGCCATCGCCGCACAGGAGCCCGCGCGACTCAGAGTCCTCGATCGGAAGATTCCCAGGGATCTCGAAGTCGTTACGCGCAAGTGTCTTGAGAAGCGTCCCGGCAATCGGTACCAGACCGCGGCTCACCTGGCCGCTGACCTTCGCTGCGTCCTGTCGCATCAGCCGATCCTCGCTCGTCCGCCGGGTGTGATTCGACGGGCCGCGCGGGTGGTCCGCGCTCGTCGATCGTTCGCCGCCGGGCTCGTCGTCGTTCTGCTCGTGGTCGCGCTCACGAGCCTGGTCGTCGACAAGATGAACCGCGCTCGCGCTGCACTTGGTACGGTGATCATAGAGATCCTCGGTGACGGGATTGAGCCAACGATCTATGTACGGCCATGGGAGAGTGAACGGAGCGACTATGGGCCGGCGCGCCGGCTCTCGGGATCGCCGCTTGAGGGCATGCGCCTACGCTCAGGGAGCTATCGTTTTGTGATAGTCGATACGGATGGACGGTTTGCGGACATCGAGGATGTGGTTTTGCCCGCGTCCGTGAAGCGCTTCGCGGTTCGACTCAAGGCGCCAAACCAGGATCAGGATGGGATGATCAGATTCACGCCAGTCAGCGAGTCCGATGAATTGAGGCTCGCCGAATACCGCGATCCCCTGAGTGCGAAATCGACCAACCGATTGCCACTGCTCGGTCCCTTCTGGCTCGACGCGACCGAGGTTACCAACGCCCAGTACCAGGAGTTTGTGGATGCGACCAACGCCGCCGCCCCGTCGTACTGGGACGAGGCCGATTTCGCCGCCATCGCCGACCGACCGGTCGTGTGCATCCCGCGCGATGACATGATCGCCTACGCGCTCTGGCGCGGCAAACGCCTGCCCACTGTGTACGAATGGCTCTTCGCGGCCCAGATGCCCGGCGGTCAGGCGCAGACGCTGCCTTGGGCCCCGACTCCGACTCCGGATGAAGCGTTCCCGACGCCGGCAATGATCGAGAGTCTTCAGGAGGTCGACCTCGCCAAGCGCTTCGAGGGGTACTTGAACTACTGTGCGCCCGCAAAGAGTCATCCCGTCTTGTGTACGCCCACCGGATTGTTCCACATGTTCGGGAATGTGCGCGAAATGACGGCGACGGTGGTCTTGCATTCGACACGGACGACGGCGATCTTCGCCGGCGCGACCTGGGCCACGAGTCCACGAACCACGACGAGCATGTCCATCGGCGAGTTCCCGCTGCACAACGCCGACCTCTCAATCGGATTCCGCTGTGCGCGCAGCGAGAGCCCTCCCCTGGATGACTCCAAGCCGTAGAAATGCGAAAGGACGATGAATGACACAGAGCCTGCCTTTCCAGTTCAACCTGAGTCTGAGCGCGATGCCGGCCTGCGGCAAGAACGCGCTGGCCGCCGGCGCTTCCACGCCGCCTCCGGGCGCGGCTCCTGGACTGGATGACTTGCCTCTTGAGGAAACCGAGGCGCTGGCGCGCCGGATCCTCGAGTGGATCGAAGGGATCGAAGCGGCCGCCCGAGCGAATGCCGGCATTCCGTGGTCGCATCAGTTCATCGGGTCGGGCGATACGGATCTCGACTGCCAGGACGACGCGGTGGCGCAGCTCTATGGCGCCCTTGATCCGCTCTGCCAGTCGCTCGCTCATCCCAATCTCCTCGGCCAACCGGTGGAGGTGTCCCAACCCCAATCGGACGTCTGGATTCCCGTCTCCGTTCTCATCCACCTCATCGTCTCCCTGTTCCGCGATGATCAGGGGCGTCTCGCGACCTGGGAAGTGGCGTTCGCCTCGCCGTCTTCCGGGCAGGTGTGGATCGCGGTCTCCGTCGCCCTGGTGATTCGGGTGCAGCCGGCGTGAGCGCCCTCGCGACGCATCACATCGCCGCGGATATGGAGGACGGTCATGACAGGGCGCTGGGCCTTTGCCTTGCTTCGGGGACCATCCGCGCAGTTCGGATCTTGAACGGCGATGTCGCGGCTGTGTTCTTCCGGCGATTTCGACGTGCGGGCGCGATCTGCATCGCGGAGGCGCCCCACTGGCCGCATCGGCTCGAACTGGAGTTGATCGCGGAGGGGTGCGGTGAGCCACCGACTGTTCATCCGATTCCGGATGCAAGCACACCGGAGTCGCCGAGCCGGTGTGGTTCCCCACCGTGGCAGCGCCTGAGCGCGATTGAGCAGTGGCTCATTGAGCAGGCTCCAACGGAGGCGGCGCGGCGCGATGCCCGGTACTTTCACGCCCTGGACTGCCGGTTCAATTCCCGGATCGTCCGGGAGCGCGGGTTGCCCGATTCCCGCTTCGGCGGCCTGCGGCCGGATCCGGAGGCGATCGAGACCGCGGTGGAGAGCCTCCAGGGCCACCTCATCTCCCGACTTGGTCAACGCCAGCGAAGAGCGCCCTTTCCCCCAACAAACCAACTGGCCCCCGGTGATCGACTGATCGAACCGATCTTTACGGCGATGATGCAGGACCGCTTCGACAGCGCCGCGTGCGAAAGCACGACCGACGAGGCGCTGGAGACGTTTTCGAGATTCGGGGCGGGCGAGATCGCTTTGGATGTCTGTCCGACCGTCGGAGGATCCGATCTGCACTCACGCATCTCCAACGGCGGCCCGGACGGCTCGATGGTCTTCGCCTTTGCGGAGTACGCCCTGCTTCAGATCGAATCGAATCCAAAGGGCGCTATACGCGATCTGTGGAATAGCGTCATTCCGGGATGCGTCCTCGCTGCGGAGATGTACCTCGCGGCGTACGGGCTCCACACTCGCGAAGGCGCCGTAATGCGCCGTGGGTTCGCAGGCGATTCCGCTACCCCGGCGCCCCTCCTGAGACATCCATCTCCTCGTAGCCGCGACTTGATGATCGCCTTGTACCGGCAGCGATACTCGGGCACGAGCCTCAGGGCCCGGACAGCGCTGGAGCATCGCTTCGCGTCCATGCTCGCCACCGCGTTCCATCCGATCGATGTTGCGCCCGTGCGCCGCGCTCAACATTCACACCCGCTCCGAGGTCCACGTTCGACGCCCGGAGTCAATGGGGCGATCTTCCCCCAGCTTCCCGGGGTGGACGTTTCAACCCCGTCGCCGCAGTGCATTGGTGCGTAGCGTCGATCATCCGCAGAGTGTCGCAGGTGAACACTTGCGCCGCATCGTTGTCACTCGACGGATCCGGCGAATCATCTTCGCACGGCAATGACGGACTCCGAGCCCCTTGGCGCCGCCGCCACTTAGCGAAGGGCGGGTCCGGCGCCGTTCGCAATCTGTTGCTCTGTCTATTACATCTGGCGGAAAAGTCTGCATAGTTGCGCAGCGCGGGTCGGCGATGGCGGTATATTAAGAGCGAAGCCGCGCCGGACGCCTTTCCCCCCGGCGGGCGCGGCTTGCGGCCGCGGCTTCGCGGAGGCTTCCGCGCCGCCGCCTTGGACCGAACATCAAAAGGAGGTCGCCATGAAAGACTGGTCCCGCGCGGGTCACATTCTGACCATTCCCGCCATCCTGTTGCTCTCGGGGTCGATCGTCTGGGTCGGCCTGAACTCTGCGGCGATGCGAACGGCCTCGAGTCGCGCCCCTGAGGGCGAGGTCGGCGCGCCGCTCATGTCCCTGCGCCCGGCGTGGGTGGGCGCTCAACAACAGCTGGAAGCCCCGTCGCTTGAGTCGATGCTGCGGCGGGTGTCGCTCGATCCTGCGGCCTTGACGGCGGCGGGGATCACCTCGCAGCAGGACGTCGCGGCGCTCGTGGGGCGGGTGCGAACTCACCTCACGGAGCACGGCGTCTCCTTTGCCGGCGCCAAGGCGGACTGGCTCGCGGCGAAGGTGGAGTGCGAATCCCTCGAGCGCCTGGCGCGAAGCGGCCGGGCCTCGCAGGAGGATCTGAGCGATCTGGCGACGGCGCAGTCCCAGCGCAGCAGTTGCCTCAGCGCCTTCGAGACGGCGCTGGAGAGCTTCTTCGACGCGGGCGTGGGCGGGCTGGCCGCGGAGATGGTCAATCGCCTCATGGCCATCCGCGCCCACCGGGGCACGGAGTTCCGCGAGTTGCCGGTCCAGCATCTCGTCGAGTCGCGCACGGATCGGGATCTGCTCGTGTTGCGCGAAGCGCTCGCCGAGGAGCGCATCTGCGCCAAATGGAATGAGAACCCCAGCGGCGGCGCCACGACCCTGCTCAGCAATGAACGGGGGCGCGCGGCCGTGTCCGAAGCCACGAGTCGCCTGGAGGGCTCGCTGGCGACGGTGGAGTCGTACTGGTCGACCGCGATCGAGCAGTGATGGAGCGCCAGTCGTGAATGACGCCGTGGTGCGGTCCTTCCCGGACCTCCCTCCCGCATCACCGGCTCAGGTTGTGTGGTTTTGACAAGTCGGAGAGGTCCGCAGACCTGCTTGGTCTTCACGCGGTCGCAGCGCCGCGGAGGACGGGAAGCGAAGGATGGTCATGAAGGCAATCCGCACCGGATCGGAGATTCTGTCGGTTCACCAACACCATGCGTGGACTCGCGCCAGCGCCCGGGCCGCTCGACACCGATCATCCCGTGGAAAGTCCCGGGCCCGGCGGGTCAGCGCAGCGCTGGTCCTTGCGGCGATGGGTGCGATGGCGCTGCCGGTGCGCGCGGACCAGATTCTCCAGACGCACGCGAACTCGTTGACGACCTATCGCTCGACGAGCAAGTCGGCGGTGCAGGATGTGCGGCCGCTCTACGAGCAGCGGGCGGTGAACCTCGACGGCACGCTGCGTGCGGGCTCGAGCTTCCCGATCATGATCGCGGGCAATCCCAACGGCGAGGGGTGGAACGGTCAGGGGCGCCTGGGGGACATCCGCCTGGACACGGGCACCTACGTCACGACCGACGTCGATCTGGCGCTGCCCGCCAAGGGCTTCAGCTGGGTCATTGCGCGCTCCTACAACTGCCGGCAGGCGACCAGCACGCCGGCGTACTTCGCCTCCGACGGCTACCAGGGCAAGAACTGGTTCCAGATGTCCCAGCCCGAGATCGTCCTCTACCAGGATGGAGGGGGCAACGCCGAGGACATCGTCTACATGATCCTGGGCGCGGACCGCTTCATCGAGCTCAAGCGTAAGGCGACGGACAGCGATCTCTTCCAGGCGGTCAACGGGGCCGCGGGGGTGATGGTCTTCGCCGCGGGCGCCGCCAACGAGCCGGACACCTACACCTATCACGACCCGACGGGCCGGACCATGACCTTCTTCGGCTTCGACGGCGATGCGGGGGCCGCGGCGGGGCAGATCTGGAAGGTCGATGACGCCGCGGGCAACGTCGCCTTCGTGGGAGACGCCAGCACGGGCAGCACCGCGATCAGCAACGGCTACAACGGCTCGGGCCAGATCGTCTACGCCTTCGATCCCTCGGATCGGCGCTTCACCTACACCTACGGGAGCGGCCGGCTCACCCAGGTGAAGGCGGAGACGAAGACGGGCGGCGCCTGGTTCAGTTCCCCCACGGGCGTCGCCGAGGTCGGCAAGGTTGACTATGCCTACTACGGCGCGGAGGACTTCGGGGAAGCGGGGGATCTCAAGCTCGTCACCACCACCACGCCCCTGACCGACTCGGGGATCAATCTCACGCGCAAGACCTATTACCGCTACTACGAGAGTTCCTACAACGCGAGCACCAATCCCGGCTACCACCACCAGATCAACTACATCTACGAATCCGAGGGGCTGCGCCAGCAGGACTGGGCGGGGGACAACGACTTCGACGAGGACTTCCTGACGGCGACCAACGCGGCGCTCGAGGCCTACGCGGCGGCGCACTTCGAGTACGAGGAGAACGACCTCTTCATCGACGAGGCGTGGTTCAACGGCGAGTGCGGCTGCGGGGGCGGCACCAACGGCACCTACGCCTTCACCTACGGCGCCAACGGCAGTTACACCAACAACAGCGGCTACGACACGGCCTGGTGCACGCGCACCGTCGTCGACCGCCCCGATGACGCCTACTTCACCCAGTACTTCGACGAGGTGGGCCAGGCGCTCGGCCGCGTCGTGACCGATGGAGTCCCGACGGGCAGCCCGAACTTCTGGGCGACGGCGATTGTCCGCAACTCCAGCGGGCAGATCACCGAGATGCGCACGCCGGCGAACGCGACGGCGTACACCCACTCGACGGGGGCCATCACCGCCTCGACGAGCGCGGGACTCATCCGCCTCACCACGCGGGTGGCCAGCGGCGACGGGACGGGCTTTCCCGAGTTCGGCAAGTTCCAGGAACTGGGCACCAACGGCGACGTCTACTTCGAGTCCAAGACCGAGTACGACCTGACGACCTGCACCGAGCTCCTCGGCGGGGGCGGGGGGATCACCCTGGTGCGGCCGCTCATCTCCAAGTCGATCCGCTACATCACCAAGGCGACGACTGAGCCCTCGGCGACGAACCAGTTCATCACCGAGTACGCCTACACCGAGCACTCGGGGGATCTGGCGATCAAGAAGATCGAGACCAAGGCGACGGCGGTCTCGACGAGCAGCAACGGCTCGGGTTCGATCACCAGCACCAAGCGCTACCTCCGCAAGGACGCCACGACGGCGTTCAGCGAGTCCGCCTCGGGGGTCTTCGCCTACACCCTCTCCGTCGACGGAGTCATGACCAAGCGCATCGACGATGCCCAGACCAATCACGGCAGCGACTTCGCCGCCGGGGATGATCCGAACACCGACTTCGGCATCACCGAGAGCGGCAGCGGGGTGCGGCGGATCACCACCATGGCCTACGACGCCCAGAAGCGGCCGACCACGACCACCGCTCCCGACGGCAACGTGAGCATGAACTATTACTCCAAACTCGCCGATGAGCGGGCCGTGACGATCTCCTATCCCAAGTTCGTCGATGACACGACGGATGTCTACTACGCCCCGGCGGCCTACAGCGTGAGCAACCACGCGGGGCAGACTGAGTTCAGCGCCACCATCGAGATGAGCGGGGGCAGCGCGACGACGACGCTCACCAGCCACATCAGCGAGACGACCAGCGACCCCATCACGGCGCTGGGGATCGGCTCGATGGCGCGCCTGGCTACGAGCCAGTTCAGCGAGACGGGGAGCAAGCGGACCACGAGCCGGGTGTACTTCTCCATCCCCGGCAGCGGGGCGGGCACGGAGGGAACCCACTACGACGAGACGGACTACGGCTACGACGTCATGGGGCGGCAGGTCCGCGTCTTGCAGCCCACGGAGACGATCCACCGCTCCACCTTCGACGCCATCGGAAGGACTTCGGCGCAGTACCTCGGCACCGATGACAACAGCGGCGGGGCCTTGACGGGCGGCACGAGCAACATGGTCAAGGTCGCCGAGACCGAGTACGACTCGGGCTCGACGGGAGGCAACAGCCTGGTGACCAAGCAGACGGCCTTCGTGGTGGATGGCACCACCGATCGCCGCGACACGACCTTCCTCCACGATGCGCGGGGACGGACCGTCGTGGTGCTGGGGCCGCAGGCGCCCTATTCCGTCACCCTCTTCGACAACGTCGGCCGGGCGACGGCGACGGGTCTGTACTCCTCGACCTCGGGTCTCGACGCCGGCGATGATCCGACCTCATTGGCGACCAATCGAGTCGCCCTCTCGCGGACCTACTTCGATGAGAAGGGGCAGGTCTGGAAGAGCACGCGGCACAAGATCGACGCCTCCGACGGCTCGGATGATGACAACCTCGAGACCCTCACCTGGTTCGATCCCGACGGGCGGACCATCAAGGTCGACGGCTCGCAACTGACCAAGACGCGCTACGACCGACTCGGGCGCAGCACCCACCAGTTCATCTTGGCCGTGGACAACGACACCGCCAACACCTACACCGACGTGTGGGATTCGAGCACCCTCAAGACCAAGGTCAACGGGGACATCATCCTCGAAGAGCACCAGAGCGTCTACGAATCCACTGACTGCGACAACGTCCTCATGAGCGTGAGCATCGCGCGCCACCACAACGACTACGGCGGAGGCGAGACCACCGGCGAACTGGACACCAACGCCGACACCGATGCCCTGCTCCTCACCGACACCAACATCAAGGGGCGGGTGAACATCACCGCGATGTGGCATGATGACCTCGACCGCGTCACCGACACCGTCGCCTACGGCACCAACGGGATGATCGGGGATGCCTCGGCGAGCGGGGGAACCTTCGACCGCGACGGCCTGGGCGTGCCCAGCCGCAGCGACACCGCCCTGCGCACCACGACGACCTATGACGATGACGGCTCGGTGCTGCAGACCGAGGATCCCAAGGCGATCAAGACCCGCTTCACCTACGACGCCCTGGGACGCCAGACCGGAACAATCCGCAACTACGTCAACGCCGTGCCCTCCGCCGCCACCGCCGATGACGACCTCTTCACGAGGTACGTCTACGTGGACGGCCTCCAGACGCAGGTGTGGGTGGACGTGGACGGGGATGACGTGCAGGACGCCGGGGTGGACCAGGTGACCAGGTACATCTACGGCGTGCCCAAGGGAACCAGCGCCGGCGAGTCCGCCATCGCCTCCAAGAACCTCCTCCGCGCCGTGATCTATCCCGACTCGGATGACCCCGCCGACCTCTCGGGCAACGGGACCGACACGGTCTACGACCGCGTCGAGTTCGCCTACAACGCCCAGGGTCAGGTGGTCTGGCAGAAGGACCAGTCCGGCAACGTCATCCAGACCAACTTCGACACCGCGGGCCGGGAGACCCACCGCCGAGCGACGACCATCGCCGGGGGCTTCGACGACGCCGTCGAGCGCATCAGCACCGTGTATGACTCGCTCAGCCGGGTGAGCACCATCACCCAGTATGACGACCCCGCCGTAGGCAGCGGCAACGTCACCGACCAGGTGAAGTACACTTACGACGGCTGGAGCAACCTCACCCAGTTCGCCATGGACCGCAACTCGGTCATCTCCGGCGGCACGGACGGCTCGGACGGGTACTACGACGTGGACTACACTTACACCAAGGCGACGGCGGGTCGCAACACCATCCGCAAGAGCACGATGGTCATGCCCGAGGGTTCGACGTTGACCTACGAGTACCTCTCGACCAACAGTCTGCACGACAATGACGCGAGCCGGGTGACTCGCGTCAAGGTGGCGACGACGGCCGTCGCGGCCTACGCCTACAACGGCGTCGGTCAACTCGTGGGAACCAAACTCCCTCAACCCGATGTCTTCATGCTCCACTACAATCCCGCGGATGAGGATGACTACGACCGCCTCGACCGCTTCGGCCGCGTCACGCAGAGCAAGTGGACCAAAGACCTCGCCACCGACCGCGACTTCTACTTCTACCACACGAGCATCTCGTGGGACCGCAACAGCAACGTGACGCTCATCGAGGACAACATCCACAGCGGCCTGGACGTGCAGTACACCAATGATGCCGTCAATCGCCTGACGAAGGCCGAGGAAGGCACCTGGGGCGGGTCATCGATCTCCAGCCGCACCCGCGAGCAGAACTGGACGCTCGACCAGGTGGGCAACTGGGCCGACGCCAAACTCGATCTCGACGGGGACAACAACTTCAATGAAACAGGCGATGGCGAGTACGACGACAACCGAACCCACAACGTCGTCAACGAACTGCTCGAACGCGACCTCAACGGGAGCACAACCACTCTCACTTACGACGCCGTGGGCAACCTGACGGATGACGATCTCAACTACGAGTACGTCTACGACGTGTGGGGACGGCTGCGCAAGGTGAAGAACACCAGCAACCAGAATCTCATCGCCGAGTACTGGTACAACGGCCTGGGCTTCCGCATCACCTTCCACGCCGACGCCACTGGCAACGGCACAACGGACGGCAGCGATCCCAAGTACCACCTCATCTACGATGAGCGCTGGCGCCTCGTCGCGACCTACCGCGCTGATGATGACAACCCCAAGGAAGCCTTCGTCTCCCACCAGGCCGGCCTTGACGGCGGCGGCTCGTCGAGTTATATTGATTCCGTGATCCTCAGGCAGCGCGACGCCAACTCGGGCTGGACCTCCGCCGCCGATGGCACCATGGAAGAGCGGCGCTACTACTGCCAGAACTGGAGGAGCGACGTGAGCGTGATGCTCACCAGCGCCGCGGTGATGGTCGAGTGGGCCAAGTTCACCGCCTACGGCATCCCCATCGGACTGCCCGCCGGCGACATCGACAGCGACTTCATCACCGACACCGCCGACGTGGACGCCATCGAGACCTGGG
>Ga0326597_10003053_pt1 | contig 24464 bp, 23 predicted proteins | sample RVTome_12_FD_203789 | JGI IMG/M metagenome (GOLD analysis project Ga0326597, IMG submission 203789) | Soil microbial communities from uranium-contaminated site in the Upper Colorado River Basin, Wyoming, United States - RVT100D185 | ecosystem: Environmental > Terrestrial > Soil > Contaminated >... | reverse complement strand
AGGCGTTGATGAAGCTCGAGTTCATCGTCATTTCGGAACTCTTTATGACTCCAACGGCGGCGTTGGCGGACATCGTGCTGCCCGCCGCCTGGGGCATGGAACATGAGGAGCTGGGATATTGGCCCGGCTGGCACGAAGAGATCCGCGCCTATCCCAAGCTCGCCGAGCCTCCCGGCGAATGTTGGCCGGATACCAAGATCATCAATAAGATCGCCAAGCGGCTCGGTCTCGCCGAAGATTTTTGGGACGACGATAATGACGCCCTCGATGAGATGCTCAAACCCAGCGGCATGAGCTACGACAAATTCAAGGGCCAGCGGGTGATGCAACCGGCGACGGAGTATCACTCGCACGACTACCGCACGCCGTCGAAAAAGATCGAGATCTATTCCGAGCGGCTTGAAAAGACCGGTTACGCGCCGATGCCACTATGGGAGGAATTGAAGCTGGCGCCGGAAATTCCCGAGGATTACCCGCTGCTGCTCACCAATGCGAAAGAGGAAACCTACATGCTGAGCGGGTTCAAGCAGGTCGCCTCGGTGCGCATCATCCGGCCGGACCCCCTGGTCGAGGTGCATCCGGACACTGCGGCGAAGTATGGACTCGAAGAAGGCCAATGGGTGTTCATCGAAACCAAGGAAGGCAAGATCAAGCAGCGGCTGTCGCTTAATCGGAGCCTCGACCCGCGCGTAGTGGTGGCGGCGTTCGGATGGTGGTTCCCCGAGCAGGCCGAATCCGGCTACGGCTGGAGCGGCAGCAACATCAACATGCTCACCCCCAGCGGACCGGACTATGACCCATCCACCGGCGGCGTTTCTTTGCGCGGATTACCGTGCAGGATTTCCGGCGCGTAACCTAGGCTGCTGAAAAAGACTCATATGCTTCGTTGCGCTCAATCGCCTCGCTCCGACGTACCAGCTTGCAAAGCGCAAGGGGCAAAGAGCAAAGAGTAGGAGAACGCTTTGCGCCATGCCCTTAGCCCTTAGCGAACCCTCGCGCCTCGTCTCTGAGATCTTTTTGAGCAGCCTATAACAGATTTTTTCGACAAGTCACCACAAGAAGCAGATCCGCAGAGGAGGAAGCGAGGCCATGGCCTATGAAACACTTTTGATCGAGAGCAAAGATCAGATCACTACCATTACGCTCAATCGCCCGAAATCGAAGAACGCGATGAATCCGCAGATGCACTTCGACATGTGCGACGCGCTGGCCGGAGTCGAGCGCGACGATGACTGCCGGGTCCTGGTGATCACTGGTGCCGGCGACAGCTTCTGCGCCGGCATGGACGTCAAGGAATACTTTTACGATACCGAGGAAAAACCAGCGGAGCGTGCCGCCGCGCGCAAGGCGGCGTTCGAGTGGATGTTCAAGCGCTTGCGGCTTCTGCCCAAGCCGACCATTGCCGTGGTGAATGGCTGGTGCTTCGGCGGCGCTCTGGCGTGGCTCGCCGTCTGCGATTTTGCCGTCGCCAGCGAGACGGCGACCATCGGCCTCTCGGAGGTGAACTGGGGGATCATTCCCGCGGGAGGAGTCACCAAGCTGGTGAGTGCCATGCTCGCGCCGCGCGACGCGCTCTATATGATCATGACCGGCAGGCCGATCAACGGAAAGCAGGCCGCGGAGATGCGCCTGGTCAACTCGGCCGTGCCGCCGGAAAGACTTGCCGAGGCGACGCTCGACCTTGCCGAGGAGCTTAAAAAGAAAAATCCGACCGTGCTGGCGTATTGCAAAGAAGTGTTCCGCGTCGACCAGAACCTGAGTCTCGAAGACGCAATTGCCTGGGAGACGTCGAAGTGGACGGAGCTCGACGCGATCGGGAAAAAAACCTGGCACAAGGGAGTCAAGCAGTTCAAGCAGGAGCGCACCTTCCGTCCCGGCCTGGAAACCTACGAGTGGAAAAAATAACGTTGGGTCTACGCCGCCACGAAGACCCCCAGCAGAACTGAAACCGACTCGGAGTATCTCTCGCCAAGCATGTCCTGAGCCATGTCGAAGGGGCGCAAAGGCGCCAAGGAAGAGCATTGTCATTTCGAACGAAGAGAGAAATCTTTCCTAGATCCCTCGCATGCGCTCGGGATGACAGGCATTGGGCCTGTCACTTGGCGTCTTGGCTAGAGAGATTCCGAAGTTCCTGTGTAGATCACAAGGTTTCAGATTCGAACACTTCGATCATCAAAAAATCTAAGGAGAGGTTTCGATGGCTTACTTTCGCGATCTACATGAATGGCTCGACTTTCTGGCCTCCCGGGGCTTTCTGCGGCGGATCAGCCGGCCGATCAACAAGGATACAGAGATGCACCCGCTGGTGCGCTTTCAATTTCGCGGCTTGCAGGAGCCCGACCGAAAGGGCTGGTTTTTCGACAACGTCGTGGACGTCACCGGCAGAAAGTACGACATTCCCGTGGCTCTGGCGGTCATGGCGCCGAATCGCCTCGTCTACGCGCTGGGGATGGGCGTGAATTCCGCGGCGGAGATTTCCACCAAGTGGGCTTACGCGCAGACGCACACCATCCCTCCACGCACGCTGTCTTCCGGGCCGTGCCAGGAGCTGATCTTTGAAGGCCAAGCTCTGCGGGACGCCGGCGGCGCCGGCATGCTTCCGGTGCCCATTTCGACGCCGGGCTTTGATTCCGCTCCCTTCCTGAGCTCGGGCCACTGGGTCACCAAAGATCCGGAAACGGGAGAGCACAACTTCGGCACATACCGGGGTCAGATCAAAAGCCCCACGCGCATCGGCCTGTTCGCCTTTGCGTACCAGGATGTCAGCGTCCACTGGAACAAGGCTCACGCCCTGGGCAAACCGCTGGAAACGGCGATCGTGATCGGCTGCACGCCGAATCTTTCCTATTGCTCCACGTCGCGGGTGCAGCGGGAGTATGAAGTCGCCGGTGGAATCGCGGGCGAACCGGTGGAAGTCGTGCGCTGCAAAACGGTGGATCTGCTGGTGCCGGCTCACAGCGAGATCGTGATCGAGGGCATCATCCCGACGGACGAGCTCGAGCCCGAAGGGCCGTTCGGCGAGTTCACCGGCTACATGGCTCACCGGGAGCCGGACAAGTTCATGAACGTCACCTGCATCACGCGTAAGCGCAACGCCATTTACCAGGCCTTTTTCAGTCAGTTTCCTCCCAGCGAGAGCAGTGTGCTTCGCGGCGTCGGGCAGGAAGGCAGATTTTATAAACTGCTGACGGTGGACCATGGGATGAAAGGCATCCTCGATGTGGCTTTGCCGGAGTCGGCCGGCGGCCACGGCGTCTGCGTCGTGCGCATGGATAAATCGGCCGGCACGGATCCGATGGCGGCGCTGCGGGTGCTGGCCGACCTGCCGCGCTCGGCGCCCAAGATCCTCGTTGCGGTCGACGACGACATCAACGCTTGGGACGCGGATTCGGTCAACTGGGCGATGTCCTACCGGATACAGCCGCACCGGGACGTGGAGATACGTGACATTCAGGCTTCCACGGGCCTGGATTTTTCCCTGGTGCCGCCGGAATCGCGCGGCGAGTTCACGACGGTGAAAGCTTCCGCGATCTTGATCGACGCCACCCGCAAGTGGAATTATCCTCCCACCTCGCTGCCGGAGAGAGCCTACATGGAGAAGGCTCAATCCTTGTGGCGTGAGTTGGAGCTGCCGCCGCTCCAACTAAAAAGCCCCTGGTTCGGTTACAACCTCGGCAGTTGGAGCGAGGAAGACGCGGCGGACGCGGCGCGGGCCGTGCGCGGGGAGCACTACCGCACGGGAGAATTGCGCGAGCAGCAGAGAGTGCGCCTCGGGAAAGGCGAGAAGAAGTAATCGCCGTCAGCGAAGGCGATTATCCCGGATTCCGCAGTGGGAAAGTGACGCTGTGAGCGAGGGGCAAACCTTGCGCAACGAAGACAATGCTTTCCTACCCCTGAGCTCAAGACGGATCTTGCTGCTTTGCAGATTTTGTCAGAGTAATAAGGCGTTGTGCCAAGCGGCGGAAAAGACTTTGAAACAGCACGTCTGGGTGTCTTCGCCGCTCCAGGTTCGCTCCTCGCTCATGTTCAACTGCGGAATTCGGGATGAAAACAAAATCATCAACCACAAAGTCTCGCCGTCGGCTCGAGCGGCGGGTTAACTCTGGAAGATATCTTTTACGTCAGTACGTTCAAAACGGCCGCTGCTCTCCGGAGGGGTTTGTCAAACGTCCAAATCATGCACCCTGTGAGCAGCGTGGAAGCAAGGAGATGAGCATCCACCCAGCCGATACCTCGTCCATACAGACGCTGCGCCTCTAGAAAAGCCATGACTTCGTCATGTTCGAGCAGCTTTGCCTCCGGCAAGGCTTTCAACATGCTCAGAATCTCGCCCCGTTTCTGTAGCGTTCCGCAAGCCAACTCACCGACAACAAATGGATGGCAAAGAACTTTTTCGTCAAATAGCAGATGCTTTAGACGATCGCTTCCCGCTCGGAAATGCTCGATCCAAACCGAAGTGTCAACTAGAATCATGCGGCGTTGCCAGAGCGCCGCCTCCGAATCGCGCGAAGCTGCTTCTCGGTCCCGCCAAGATCGGCCAAGCGGCGAGCGCTCTCTTTAGCGATTAGAGCCTCAAGCCCCAGACGCACCAAAGAGGTTTTCTCTCTGACCCCAGTCAGTTTGGCAGCATGCTGTAAGAGAGAATCATCGATATTAAGTGTTGTTCTCATATGCATGAGCATGCCCTATATATGCATACAGGTCAAATCTGGGAGAGATAACGTATGCGTGGGCACAAAGGACGCCCGTTGTCATTTCAACCGAAGGGAGAAATCTATCTCAGATCCCTCGCCTTCGCTCGGGATGAGGGACCGTGGCCTGTCACCTTTGCGAACTTGGCGTCTTGGTGGGATACAATCCGGAGCTCTGGTCGCTCAGGCGGCGCGGACCGGCAGAAAATGGCACCTTACCCTATTTACGTTCCGACGTTCTGCTTCCCTTAATTTTACTGTGATTATATGAGAGTGTGTGAAAAAAATAGCCACTCGGCCTGAACGTCCTGGCGGATCTCCGCACGATGACCATCCCCTGGGAGGTCGGCAACGTGGTAACCTCCCGAAAGCTTCTCCAGAGCCAGCGAGATGTGGTCGAGAGAGCCATCAAAGCCCTGCTGGAAGGAAACGCCTATGTTCTCAACCCGGCCTACCGTCCTTCGATGATCGAACTTTTGAAGACCCGTCTCGGTCTAAAGACTGCGCAGGATGCAGCCGGCGCTTACGAGGACACGATAAAATATTACGTGCTCAAGAAACCCTACCCGTACCGGGAAGGGCTCCAGTCGATTATCGCCGAGGTCGGCAAGATCGCGCCCAGCGCGGCGAGCTTCAGATTTGAGGACGTGGCAGACCCGAGCATCATCGAAAAGCTCGACAAGAACGGCTACATCGACGGCTTGTATCGATAAGGAAGCACGAGCGGATTTGATGGGTACCAAGAGAAAAAAATAAGGGAATCACGGAATAGCCGAAACCACTGCCGTCATCCCCGTCAAATCGAATTCTGCGACGAACGAACCTCACGCCGAATCCAACCGTCGTTCGTTCAGGTCAATCCTGGGATTTTCACGCTACCACCCCCTTTGATTTCTTCTCCGCCATGTACTTCTTCATAGCAAGACGCCTCTTATTTCTTTTGCGTTTCTGCCAATTTTTTCGTGCGTCCTGCTTCATGCGTATTCTCCTTGAGCGCCGGGATAAACCGGCGGGTTGTTTGCGGATGGGAGTCCTACACGGGTAAGGGTTAGCCACTCACGGCGGACTTGAGTCATGCGTGGCTGTCCGCAAGTTCAGCCACGAAGCGTCGATAAAGGAATGTGCAGGCATGGTAACGAGCCGAGTTAAACTTATCAATCCTGCGAGATTTGCCTCAGGCGTCGTTCAGTTCAATTCTTACGCTTCGTCCAAGACCTTGAATACCGGCGGACGGCTGTCTATCATGTCTAGAATATGGAGAAATGATCGAAGGAGGTTTTTATGGACGGGGAAACATCGAAGGAAAAGCTCGTCAGCGATCTAAAGACTTTGGTCGGCGACGCCGAGGAGCTTCTCAAAGCCACGACAAATCAAGCCGGGGAAAAAGTCGCGCTAGCGCGCCAGAAGATCGAGCAAAGCCTGATCGAAGGGAAAAAAGCGCTGGCCGACGCCGAGCAGACCCTGGTCAAGAAATCGAAGGAATGCGCGGAGATCGCCGACGACTACGTGCGGGAAAATCCCTGGAGCGCGATCGGCATCGCCGCCAGCGCGGGCCTGGTGCTAGGCTTGCTGATCAAGGGCAAGTAGTTCCCCGGTGATGACTGACAAGGATTCTGGCACCGCAGGCGGCGGCGCCCACGGTCTTGTGCATGCTTTCAAAGCCTTGCTGGCGGCCTTAAGTGCCGCGCTGCGCACAAGACTGGACCTTTTCGCCGCCGAGCTCGAAGAGGAGCGTGAGCGCCTGAAGCAAACCCTGGTGCTCACGCTGCTGCTTTTTTTCGGTCTGGGCCTCGGCTTTATTCTCCTGACGATTTTTCTCGTCGCGCTTTTCTGGGAGGGGGGCTGGCTCACCGCTCTCGGCGCTCTCGCCGCGGTTTATCTCGCCATCGGCATCGTCGCGGCTTTTAAGCTTCGCAGCCGGATTCTTACGCGCCCCGGTCTCTTTCCGGCTACCCTGGGAGAATTGGCAAAGGACCGCGATCGTTTGAGGTCATCTACCCGTGAATAAACGATTCGAGGAATTGGCGCGCCGCAAACAAGCGCTGATCAACCGCTGCGCCGACCAGCGCGCCGAGCTATCGGACCTATGCGACCGGATACGCTCGCCGTTCGATATCAGCGGAACACTCCTTGGAATCGGTAGAATGCTCAAGACCCACCCTATGATCGCGGCAGGCGTATCTAGTTTGCTCGTCAGCGGCTATGCCGGGCGTTTGCTCAAATCAGCGGGGGAGCTCGTCAAGCTCTGGCGCCTCGCCCTGCCGCTCTGGGGTTGGTGGACCAAGCGCCGCAGACATCCCTAGCATTTCAGCCTTAACCGATTAAACGTTTTGAACTGTTTGAACGACTTGAACGATTTGAACGACTCGTCAGTCTATTCCGTCCTCGCCCGCTCTTCTTTCCTCGGATCCGCCGCGCCGCTCGCTTTTCCTTGCTTGACCACGATCGCTTGGACCACGCCGGCCACGCCCCGTTCCCAGATAAGAATAGACCCGGCGCGAAGCGCGAAAACTTGTATCGGTAAGTGGAGAAAATTACGCGTGGCGCAAGCGAGCGCCAGCCGAGATAAGCCGCCGTTCGTTAGGGGGATAACCCGCCGCCCTGGCAGCTTTTGGCGGGAAACGAAATGTTGACAAATTGGGGTCGCTGGTGGATATTGCAACCGATTTTGATTCTACTGTCGGAGCCGCCGCCCGAGCTAAGCTGACCGGCATTTATCGCCGCCTACGGCGGCTCACTTACTTAAAAGTTAGCAGGATCCAATTACACTGTGACACTGGACCAGGCAATTACTGAATTACGGAAGCGCAATGAGAAAGTACCCCTTCCTCTTCGACTTCCCAGCGAAAAGGAGGTTCAAGAAACTGAGTTGAGCCTCGGGCTGCGGTTTCACCCTGACTTGGTTCACTATCTCCTCCACGCCAGCGATATCGTGTATGGCACACAGGAGCCCGTAACTATTACGCGGCCTAGTGCTCACACTCATCTGGAATCTGTCGCCCGTGAAGCTTGGAGCGTAGGACTTCCCACCGACCTTATCCCGATTTGTGAGGATAACGGAGATTACTTTTGCATGGAGCCATCGGGACGGATTGTATACTGGTCGCATGATGGTGCCACAGATGAAAGCTGGCCCGATCTCGCGACTTGGATTGTCGAAGTATGGTTAGGTAAGCGTTGACCTGCCAACAATCGGCTGGACTGGCCGGCCACGTGCGCCAAAACAAAACGACTCACGGGACCGCCGGTCAGCCGAATAGCGTTCGCGAGATCTGCAATCCCATGCTATCTTGACTCGCAAGGAGAATTATATGGCGCATTCCTTACCTGAAATAGAGAAGGACGCGTTGCGATTGTCGCCCGCGGATCGTGCGCGGCTCGCGGTGCGGCTCCTGTCGAGCCTAGAGGAAAGCGCGGAATCGCCAGAGGAGATCGAAAAGCTCTGGATTAAAGAGGCAGAGCGACGCTTTCAGGAACTGCGCGACGGTGTTGTGGAAGGGATCCCCGCTGCTGAGGTTTTTGCGGAGCTGCGGAACAGGCGGCCGTGAAGGAGACCATCTTCCACCCGGAAGCTCGGGCGGAGATGCGTGAAGCAGTCGAGTTTTATGAAGCCCGGCTCGATGGGCTCGGTCTGCGGTTCTTGTCGGCCGTCGAGCAGACAACGGAATGGATTTCCGCCCATCCGGAAGCAGGCGCTCCCCTGGGCGAATTCCGTAAGCGGATCGTCCCTGGTTTCCCCTACAACATCATCTATCGTGTTTGGGAAGATTACATCTACCTCGTCGCCGTCGCTCACCAACATCGTCGTCCAGGTTATTGGCGGGCGCGAACTGACCGTCGCTAACCATCGGCTTAAGAACGACGCGCAGAGAACGCGCGCGTCCTAGCCTGAACGTTCGGCGCCGTCCTTTCCTCACGCCATCGCAAACTGTTTCCGCTTGAACGTTTTGAACGGTTGGAACGATTTGAACGACTCGTCAGTCTATTCCGTCCTCGCCCGTTCGCCTTTCCTCGGGTCCGCCGCGCCGCTCGCCTTTCCTTGCTTGACCATGATCGCCTGAACCACACCGGCCACGCCTCGTTCTCTGACGCTGTGCCCGCGCCGCTCCAGCGACCTCTTGGCCTCAGCGGAAATGTCCGCCTCGGCGACGAGATTGTCCGGCATCCACTGGTGATGAATGCGCGGCGAGCCAACGGCTTCTTTCACCGGCATTTGAAAATCGATCAGGTTCAGAATCGTCTGCAAAGTCGCGCTGATGATCCGCGGCCCGCCGGCGCCGCCCACAACCACTTCCGGACGCTCTCCCTGTAAAATGATTGTCGGCGCCATGCTGCTCAGCGGCCTTTTCTTCGGCTGCAACGCATTGGCTTCGTTGCCGACAAGGCCGTAGACGTTGCCGCTCGGATGAATCGCAAAGTCATCCATCGTGTTGTTGAGCACGATGCCTGCCTTGGGCACCATGACTTTCGCGCCGAAGCGGGTGTTGACCGACTGCGTGCAGGCCACCGCGTTGCCGAAGCGATCGACGACGCTGAAGTGCGTCGTGCCGCCCTGTTCCGCTTTGAAATTGACCAGACCGTAGAATTTGGGAGGCTGGGTCTTTACCGGCGAGATGCGCCTGCGAATCCAGGCCGCGTAATCTTTGGACGTAAGCATCGCCAGCGGCGCCTTGACGAAATCCGGGTCGCCCAGATAGTGCGCGCGGTCGGCAAAAGCATGCTTCATCGCCTCGGCGAGCAATTGGAGATAGGTTCCCTCGTTGTGGCGCAGCTTCTTGAGCGCATGGCCGTCGAGCACGTTGAGCATTTGGAGCAATGCGATGCCGCCGGAGCTCGGCGGCGGCATGGCGATAACCGTTCGTTTACGGTACTGACCGATCAAAGGCTCACGCCAGACGGCTTTATAGTTTTTCAGATCGTCGAGAGTTAAGATTCCGCCTTCCTTCTTAACCGTGTCGGCAATCGCCTGGGCGATCCAGCCCTGATAAAAGACATCGGTCCCCTGGGACGCGATGGCCTTCAACGTCTCACCGAGTTCCGGCTGCCGAATTAGTTCGCTCTCGGCGGGCACCTGGTCTTTTGGCAAAAAGACCCGCGCGAGGTCGGGAATTTTTTTTATCGTCGCCTGCTGGCGGTCAATGGCGAAGCGCAGGGCCGCCTCCAGCGGGAAGCCTTCGGTCGCGAAGCTAATGGCCGGCGCCATCAAAGCCTGAAGCGGTAGGTTGCCGAAGCGCTTGAACGCCGCCAGCAAACCCGCCACCTCGCCCGGCACAGCCACCGCCAAGCCGCCGGTGAGGCTGAGCGCGGGCACCGGTTTGCCGTCTTTTATGTACAGCTCTTTGCGCGCGGCCTCCGGCGCGGTCTCGCGAAAATCAAGGGCGTGGGCGCGCCGCTCTTTGGCGTCGTAGATCACCATAAAACCGCCGCCGCCGAGGCCGGATGACGCTTGATCGACGACCGATAACGCGAACGCCGTCGCGATGGCGGCATCCACCGCATTGCCGCCGCGCTCGAGAATTTCCATGCCGGCCTTAGTAGCAAGCGGGCTATCAGACACGACCAGACCGGAAGCGGCGCGCTGGGCAAAACCGGCTTGCGGTGCCCCGAGAGCGCTGACGAAGACAATAAGGGTGAAAAAACTTCTCGCGATGAACAAGCGGCGCGTCATCATTGTTTCTTTGTTTGGGTGTTCCGGGATTACTGTGAAAGACTGCTCACCACAGAGACACTCGCCCTGTGGAATACCGGGCTGCAATTCCACAGGGCAAGAGTTCACGAGGGTTTTTTCTACTCCCTCTCCTCCACGCCCTCAGCGCCTCCGCGTGCAATTTCCGAGTCCTTGCACTGAAATAGCGTTGGCCAGGTTAGCCACACAGAAGCCTGAATATCCCTTTGTTTAATGTGTCGCAGACGGATTTGCAACTTGAAAGCGGCACAGCAGGTGAGACGAAAGATCAACTTGTTTCCTAGATACGGTTTTCTCTTGCCAATCAGAACCCCATATTCCATATTGATTCTGCGACGACACGCCGTGGCGCGGCGATCGACGACCCACCATGCAAACGATCCTGGGGCCATTTCATCCGTACCTGGAAAACGCCATCGTCGACGAAATTTCGAAATACAAGAGCGCCGATCCGCTTTGCCCGCTTCTGGTCTTGCTCCCTTCCGATGCTTTGCGGCGGCGGCTTAAGATTCTTTTGGCCCGCGAACGCGGCCTTTCGTTGGTGAATCTCGAGCTGCTGACTTTTTCCCAGCTTTCCTTGAAGCTGTTCGCGGAAGTCAACGGCGCGGCTGTTCCGGTTCTGCGCGACGATCTCTTTTTCGAAGAAGTGCTGCGCCAGCTCATCCGCGGACGCCAGCCGGGGGCCGAAGCCTTCGCCGCAATCGAAGAGCGCGCCGGCGGCTGCGCGGCGCTGTGGCAGACGCTGCGGGATTTGCGCGACGCCATGGTCGATCCTGGAGTCGCGCTGGAAGCCCTACGCGAGGGTCAGTTCAGCCGCAAAACCAACGAGCGAACCGCTGATCTTTTAGTCTTGCTGCAAACATTCTTGAGTTATTGCGCCAGCCAATCGATCGGCAGCCACGCGGACCTGGACAGGCTGGGCGCGGCGCAAGCGCCCGGCTCTTCTTTCCTCCGCCGGTTCGCCCAGATTTTCTACTACGGTTTTTACGACCTCACGCAGGTTCAGATCGAGCTATTCCACGCGGTCGCGCAAAACTATCCGACGACGCTCTTTTTTCCGCTGCTCCCGACACGGCCGGGACACGATGCCTGGAGCTTCGCCGGGCGTTTTTACGAGCGCCATGTCCAGGGCTACAACACCGCGCCGGCCGCGGAACTGGTCGAAGCGAGCGACGCGACATTGCCTCTTACGCTCCGGCTCTTCGATGAAAACACCGAGTGCGCTTACGCCGAGCCGCCGCAGTCGTGGCGCTGCACGGTTGCAAATGCTTTTGGCATCCACGATGAGGTCGCCGCCGCCGCCAAAGAAATCCTCCGGCTCGCCGATGAGGAACGGTTTGCGTTTAATGAAATCGGCGTCGTCGCCCGGAGCCTCGAAACCTACGGGCCGGCGATCAAAGAACTCTTCTACGAGCACCAAATTCCCATAACCGGCGCCCTCGAAGAACCGCTGGGGCAATTTCCTCTGATCAAATCGGTGACCCTGCTGTTGAATTTGCCGGCGAAGGACTTTCTGCGCTCCCAGGTCATCGATCTTATTTCTTCGCCCTATTTCAAAATCGAAAATTTCACGGAGGAAAAAGATTGGGCGCGGCCCGACTTGTGGGATCTGGCAACCCGCGAACTGGCGATCACCAAAAGCATCCACGAGTGGCGCCGGCTGCGCAACTATACCCATCGCGACATCGTGATCTCGCAGCTCTCCGGCAACGACGAGACGCGGGTCATTCGCGTCAACGCGGCGCAGCTTCGCTGCCTGGCCGAGATCGTCGAGGGACTCGCCGCCGACCTCATGACGTTGGCGCCGTCCGCATCGTGGAGCTTTTATGCCGAGACCTGGAAAAAGCTTCTTGAAAAGTACCTGGGCATTGCAAACGCCGGCCAGGCGCCGGTAGAGAGCACCGAGGAGCCGTTGCACGAAAAGATCCTCGCCATTCTCAATCAGCTCGCCGGCCTTGACGCCGCCGGCCATCAGGTTTCCTTAAGCGACTTTAGCCATACCTTTCAGCACTGGTTGGAGCGTTCGAGCAGCGCGGTAGCCTCTGGCAATAACGACGGCGTCGCGGTGTTGAGCGCCACCGCCGCCCGCGGCCTTTGTTACCGCGCGCTTTTCATCGTCGGTCTAAACGAGGGAATCTTTCCCCGCACGATTCGCGAAGACGCTTTTTTACGCGACCGCGAACGGGAGATTCTAGAGCGCGACCTGGGCTACAAAATCAATCAAAAGTTGGCGGCCTTCGACGAGGAAAAGCTTTTATTCACGCTTCTGGTCGGCGCCGCGCGCGAGCGGCTCTGCTGTTCTTTTCAACGCGCCGACGAGGGCGGTCGAGCGCTGGCGCCCTCGTGGTACTTAAGCGAGCTCGAGCGCACGCTCGGCCGCCACTCGACCACGTCTCTTAGCAAGATAACCATTCCGCGCAGCGCGCTGGAGAAGTCCGCGTCTCCGCCCTTTGATCGCGACGAATTCTTATCGCCCGAAGAACTCATCATTCGGCTCAGTTTGGCAGGCAAAGATCCCACGCCTCTGGTCGAAGGTTTCGCGCTGGCTCCGGCCCTCTACAAGCAAGGGCGCACAGCGGTCGCGGCGCTCGATCAGAGCGGCGAACGGCTGGGCAGCTACGACGGCGCGACCGGTTCGCTCGCCGAATATTGGGGCCATTTTTCTGAGCGCGGTCTCTCGCCCACAGCGCTGGAAACTTACGCCCGCTGCCCGTTTCAATTTTTCGCGCGCCACGTGCTTGGCTTGGAGCGGCTTGAGCGGCCGGAGGAGATATCGGGTCCCAGCGCCGCCGAATTCGGCGAACTCGGCCACGCGATTCTCAACGGTGTCTATCAGATCTTGATTGACCAGGGCTCCTTCGACGGCAAACCCGCGCCGGCAAGTCTGGATGCGACCCTGGCTGCGGTCGCGCAACGGGTATTTGGCGAATACGAAAGGAACAATCCGATCGGCTACGCCCTTACCTGGGACGATCTCAAAGAGCGGCTCATGCAACTGCTCCGGCAAGTGATTGGCCGGGATCTCGAGGAACTCTCGGCCTCCGGTTTCAAACCGGTAAGCTTGGAGACCGAAACGACCGATCGGCTCGCGATGGATTGGCCCGAGCCGTCCAAAGGCATGACTATTCGCGGCCGCATGGACCGCATCGACCACGATCCGGCAACCAAACGGCTGCGCGTGATCGATTACAAGTTCAAGCTCGGCGCAAACCAGGCCACTGCGGATAAGAATCTCTATCGCGCCGCGCTGCGCGGCGAACGCTTGCAGCCGCCGTTCTATTGTTTGCTTGGGCGGCGTTGGGCCGATGACCATAACCGAAAGTCCACCGATCAGCAGATCGAGGCCAAGTTTTATTACCTCGCCCCGCGCTGGTCCGACGGGCCGCTGGTGGCGTCGGAGTTCGGCGCCGACGGTCTTAGCGGCGATCTTGGAGCCGCGGTCAAGAATACCATCGCTTTTCTAACCGACGGAATTCGCCACGGCCGTTTTTTTATTCAGCGCGGCGAGTACTGCCAGCACTGCGAAGTCGCGGAGATTTGCCGCAAGAACCATCCGCCGAGTCTCTGGCGCGCGGAGAATGATCCGGTGACCCGGCCGCACCGAGAATTGCGCGGCAAAGATCCCAAAAAACTATGACCGTCACTGCGAACGAGACCGATCTCCTCGACGCCGCCGAACGCGAGCGCGCCACCGCCACCTTCGACCGCAACCTCGTGGTCACCGCCGGCGCCGGCACCGGCAAAACGACGCTTTTGGTCGACCGGCTGGCACATCTGCTGCTGCGCAACCCCGACCCGCTGCGCATCACCGAGATTGTCGCGCTCACGTTCACCAACAAGGCCGCCAACGAGATGAAGCTCAGACTGCGCGAGCGGTTGCAATCCTATCTCGCCGTGCGGCTTGACCAGGAACCGGCGCGCGACGCCGAGCGCGGCGCCAAAAGAGAGGTCGAATCGCTCATCGAGCGCTATCAGCTTTCCAAGGACGAGCTCGACCGCCGCGTCCACGATGCCTTGCGAAATCTCGAGCGCAGCGACATCGGCACGATCCATAGTTTCGCGGCGACGCTGCTGCGCCTTTATCCGCTCGAAGCCGGTATCGATCCGCAGTTCCGCGAAGACGACGGCAAGCAATTCGACCGGTTGTTCGACGAGCGCTGGGACCTCTGGCTCGGCGAGGAACTTTCGCTCAAAAGCATCCACGCCGAGCAATGGCGAATCATTCTCGGCAAGCTCGCCCTCGATCAGGTCAAAGCGCTGGCAAAATCTTTCGCCAACGAAACCGTCGGGATAAAATCGGATCAGCGCTCTTCGAAAACACTTCCCCAGGCATTGCGAGATTGGCTCGCTGGATTGGAGGCTAAGGCCGCGGCGCTCAGCGCGCGTCACCCGGAAGACCGGATGAACGAAAAGCTCGCGCGCGCGGCGCTTGAAGTCATTCGAGCGTGCCGCCAGAGCGGGGCGGCAACACATGGAGATACGGAGACGGAATCGTTGCTTCGGGAAAAATCGATCAACCGAAACCTCAAGGGCTGGTCGGGAGAGGACATCGCCGAAGCTCAGGACCTCGTGCGCGCGGCCAAGGGGCTACTCCAGGTGGACGGCGAGCTTTCGGCCCTGCTCTGGACGCTGCTGGTCCCCTTCGCCGAAACATTTCGGGAGTTTTTTGTCCACCAAGGATTCATTTCTTTCGACGGCTTGCTCATTCGCGCGCGCGACCTGGTGCGCGATCATCTCCAGGTGCGCGCGGAGCTCAAGCGGTGCTACCACTCGATCTTGATCGACGAATTTCAGGACACCGATCCGATCCAATATGAAATCTTGCTCTACCTCGCCGAGCAGCAGGGCCAATCTGCGCAGGACTGGCGCGAGGTCAAGCTCACGCCGGGAAAAGTTTTCGTCGTCGGCGATCCGAAACAATCGATCTATGCCTTTCGCCGCGCCGACATCGAGGCTTACCTCGAAGTGGTCGAGAAAATCATCAAGGCGCAGGACGGGATCGAGTGCCGCCTGACGACGAATTTCCGCAGCAACGCGCAAATCCTCGAGGTCGTAAACGGCATTTTCACATCACTCATCCAGGCGCGGGACGGCATCCAACCGCCCTACATCGCGATTCATCCGGCGCCGGGCCGGAGCGGTGCCAGCAGCGCCTTGCCCAAGGTGATCGTCCGTAAAATCGTCGCCGGCGATGACGAACTGAACGCTGAGAAAGCCCGCCGCCTCGAAGGCGAAAGCCTCGCGCTTTGGCTCAAAGACGAAATCCTCGGTAAAACGGCGGTCCTCAACGCCCGCGGCGAAGAAGTCTACGCCCAGCCCAAAGACGTCGCTCTTCTGTTCCGCAAGCTCACCGACATCCACGACTACCTGGAGCCGCTGCGCCGCCAGGGGATTCGCTACGTCGTCGAGGGCGAGCGCCATTTTTACGCCGCCAAAGAAATCATCGACGCGGTTAATCTGTTGCGCGCCGTCGAAAATCCCCACGACCGATTGGCCCTGGTCGGCGTGCTGCGCTCGCCGTTGGGCGGATTGACCGACCGGCAGATTTATGACCTGCACCGAGGAAACCTTCTCGACTACCGCAAAGCAAGCGGCAAAAAAGATTTCGCGCCCGCTCTCGCCGAGCTTTACCAGACTTTGGCGCGGCTGCACTCTGAGACCCGAGTCTTGCCGGTCGGCGCGGCCGTAGCTCATATTTTTGCGAGCCTGCCCATCAAGCTGCTCGCGGCGTGTTATTTTCACGGCGAGCAAGCGGTTGCCAATCTGGAAAAACTCAGACAGCAGGCCGAGCTGTTGGGGCATGAAGGCTTGACCACGCTCAAAGAAGCGATCCGCCAACTGCAAGAGCGCGTGCTCGGCGTCAAAGAAGAAGGCGAGAGCGTGCTCGCCGAAGAGAATCTCGACGCCGTGAGAATCATGAGCATCCACAAAGCCAAGGGGTTGGAATTTCCCATCGTCGTCCTGGCCGGGTGCCAAGCCGGGACGGAAGCGCGCCAGAACGCCGAAGCGGAAGCGCTGTTCGATTGGTCGAGCGGGCTCACCGGCATACGCGTCGGCCCCATCTGCGATCTGGCCGGTCTTTACATTACCGAGAAGACCAGAGTGAGAGCCGAGGAGGAACAAAAGCGCGTGCTTTATGTCGCCATGACCCGCGCCCGCGAACACCTTATCGTCTCCTGCGTGCCGACCGAGCGGCGGTCGGGCGGCAGTTTTTTTTCCATGTTGGACGAATGCCTTACCGGGGATCTCGATGCCACCGAGGCGTCCAAGCGCGTTCAAATCGGCGGTGGCGCAGTCGACATCCAAGTGGTATCGGCGCGCCTCTCGGCACCTGGCAGAGCCAAGAGCAAACTCAAGGGCGGCAGGAGAAAACTTGCGTGGCGGCCCTTTATCGATCGCTGGACGGTCCGGCGCGAACGATACCAGTCGATTATGAACCAGCCGTCTTTTGTGACGCCGACGCTTTTGCAGGAAAAAACCATGGACTTGAGCGAGGCTGTGCCTCAGCATCCGCGTACCGGACTCAAGCGCACACTCGCCCTGGTCGTGGGCGATCTGGCGCATCGTTTCCTCCAGAATTGGAAATTGAGCGCGGACAGCCGCGGCTATCAAACTCAACTAAGCGCCTTCGTCGAGCGCTGGCTGCCGGATGAGCTGCGCCCGGATTGCGGCGCAGTCGAGGCCGATCTCCAAGAGATATTCCAAGAGTTCTTCGGCTCGCCGGCGCATGCTGAACTGGCCGCCGCGCGCATCCTCGGCCGCGAAGTGCCGTTGCTGATGCCCTGGAACGGGCAAATCATGGAGGGCGTCATCGATCTAATCTACGAGGGCGATGGCTTGCTTTATTTGGCGGACTATAAGACAGATAGGATCACCAAGAGCGATTTGCACGAAGCCACGGCGCGCTATCGCCAGCAAGCCGAAATCTATTCCCAGGCCGCGCGGCAGAGCCTACGGCGGAGGGTCGCGGCATTTAAGATTATCTTTTTACGCCTCGGCGAGGCCGTCGAAATCACGGCGGAGAAAAATAAGGAGCTATCGCTCTTCTAGGCTCGCACCTCTCACATGGTCACCGGAACAACCTCAACAAAGTTTATCGCGCCAAGACGCCAAGAGCGCAAAGGAAAACATCTTCTTAATTCTCCGAACTTGGCGAACTTTGCGTCTTTGCGCGAGTCATCTTTTCTCCAATTTGCCCTTTCAAAAGTCGACTGGATTTCAAATATCTTCAGCTAGAGATCAATATGAAAATATTTTTCTTCGATATCGAAACCGTTCCCACCGATCAGTCCCTGCAGGACAACGGCCTGCTGGATTCGCAAATCAAGCTCGACGAGGCGGAACTACTGAAGAAGCTCAGCCTATCGGCGGCGACGGCGAAGATTCTTTGCCTCGGTTACGCCATCGATCCGCCGGTGGATTCCCCGGTGAACGTTCTTGAAGGTGAAGAAAAGGCGATCATTCAGAATTTCTGGAAGCTCGCGCTCGACGTTAATCTCTTCGTCGGCCATAACATTCTCGACTTCGATTTGCGCTTCATCTGGCAGCGCTCGATCATTCACCAGATCAAACCGCCGCGCGACCTCCCGTTTACCCGTTTTCGCAACGCGCCAATCTACGACACCATGCAGGAATGGAGCAAATGGGGTCGCGAGCACGTGAGCCTAGACACCCTTTCCAAAGCTCTCGGCATCCCTTCGCCGAAAGAAAATCTCGACGGCTCCAAGGTCTACCCCTACTACCGCGCCGGCAAGCTCGCCGAGATTTACGAATACTGCAAACGCGACGTAGACACCGCCCGGCAAGTCTACCGGCGGCTGACGTTTACAAAAGGGCCAGATTCCCCTTAGACAGCGTTGGTTGACAGCCCTATCGGAAAAAAGCGGTTCGTGTTTGTGAGTACAAGATCCGACGGAAAATAAATCGGCGCACCAGTATCGTAATGATGGCATCTCAGGAACTTGGCGAAATCTGCCGACGATGATAGGTTGATTGAGCTATTCAACAGTTACCCGGCCCAGACGCATGGTAAAATTCAACTCACGGAAGATCTACGAGTCGTGGAGCGACGGATATGTCCTCGATTTGCATTCTACGGGCAGCACCTACATCGGCGATAACGAATTCGGCCATCCGCAGTTCGAAACGCACCGGACCGAAATCGGCGAGCTACTCTTCCGACTGAAGTACCGCTCCGACGAAACAGCCGTGAATGAACTCGTCGAAGCGGCCAGCAGCTTCATCCGAAAGTGGGCCGTAAAGCCGTCGATTATCGTCACCGTACCGTCGACGAAAGCGTACCGGAAACTCCAGCCAGTCGCTCGCCTTGCCGACGGACTCGGTGCCCGGCTAAAGATACCTGTGGCGCACGACGCCATCCGGAAGCAGAAACAGTTCGCGGAATTGAAGAATGTGTACGATGCGGAAGAACGACGAAGGCTCCTTGACGGAGCCTTTGACATCATCTCCTCACGCGTAAAGGGCCACCGTGTTTTGCTGGTGGACGATCTCTATCGGTCGGGGGCAACCATGAATGCGATTGGCGACGCGTTGCATCGTTCGGGCGCGATTGCAGTCTTCGCGTTTGCCTTCACACAAACCAGGAGCCGAGCTTGAGCAACGTGTTCGTTGGCGGATCGCGCCGGATCAGTCGTCTCAACGTTGAGGTTCGAAAGAGGCTTGAGCAGATTGTTGAGAAGCACCTTGCCGTCTTGGTCGGTGATGCGAACGGCGCGGACAAGGCCGTCCAAGATTTCTTTCGTGCACGTCACTACTCAAACGTCGTAGTGTACTGTACAGAAGGCCACTGTCGGAACAACCTCGGCCAGTGGTCCGTGCGGCCTATTACCCCCCCTCATCGCACACGGGATTTTGAATATTACACTGCCAAAGACGCCGCCATGGCGCGCGAGGCCGATTTCGGTCTCATGCTCTGGGATGGTACTAGTGCAGGAACGCTCGTCAATGTGGCTCGGTTGGTGGCGTTTCACAGACCAGTCGTGGTCTACATCAGTTCACAGCGTCACTTCCTCACGCTGAAGTCCCGTGAGGATCTAGCTGATCTGCTCGCCTCACGCCCGACGGCAGTGCGCTCGCGCGTCGGCGACTACATCGCGCAACACGCTCCCGAGTTTGCGCAACCAAGCATGTTCCGCACCGGCTGACCTGGGGCTGGGAACCGAGGCCAAAGAACGGCGCGGCTCATCGCCACGCCGTTCGATCCGAACATGAGTAGCGAGCGCGATCAGATACTCTTCGAACTTGAACAGCGATTGGCTCAAGTGGGCGCGAAGTTGTCTGCCGAGGAGGCATTTTCTCTCATTGCGGATGATTTTTTCGAATTCGGCTCCTCAGGGAAAGTTTGGTGGAAAGCAGAGATCATTGGAGCGATGTCAGAGTGGAGACCGATCGAGCGGATGGTTGAAGACTTCAAAGTTCGCGAGCTAAGTCCCTCTGTCTGTTTGGTCACGTATCGCGTACTTGGTATGGACAGACGGCCATCCCCTTTTGCCCTTAGAAGTTCTATTTGGCGAAACAATGGCGAAACATGGCAGATAATCTTCCATCAGGGGACGAGTGTGAAATGAGAGCAGGCGCCGGCAAGCTCGCCGAGATTTACGAATACTGCAAACGCGACGTGGACACCGCGCGTCAGGTCTACCGGCGGCTGACGTTTGCGAAGAACACATGACCGTCAAAGTTTCTTTTCGAACCTGCGGGGCCGTTGTAAATAAGCTCAGAAAAGCCAAAAGCAGATTTGACCCTGGTGACAAACGTCGTAGTGTACTGTACAGAAGGCCACTGTCGGAACAACCTCGGCCAGTGGTCCGTGCGGCCTATTACCCCCCCTCATCGCACACGGGATTTTGAATATTACACTGCCAAAGACGCCGCCATGGCGCGCGAGGCCGATTTCGGTCTCATGCTCTGGGATGGTACTAGTGCAGGAACGCTCGTCAATGTGGCTCGGTTGGTGGCGTTTCACAGACCAGTCGTGGTCTACATCAGTTCACAGCGTCACTTCCTCACGCTGAAGTCCCGTGAGGATCTAGCTGATCTGCTCGCCTCACGCCCGACGGCAGTGCGCTCGCGCGTCGGCGACTACATCGCGCAACACGCTCCCGAGTTTGCGCAACCAAGCATGTTCCGCACCGGCTGACCTGGGGCTGGGAACCGAGGCCAAAGAACGGCGCGGCTCATCGCCACGCCGTTCGATCCGAACATGAGTAGCGAGCGCGATCAGATACTCTTCGAACTTGAACAGCGATTGGCTCAAGTGGGCGCGAAGTTGTCTGCCGAGGAGGCATTTTCTCTCATTGCGGATGATTTTTTCGAATTCGGCTCCTCAGGGAAAGTTTGGTGGAAAGCAGAGATCATTGGAGCGATGTCAGAGTGGAGACCGATCGAGCGGATGGTTGAAGACTTCAAAGTTCGCGAGCTAAGTCCCTCTGTCTGTTTGGTCACGTATCGCGTACTTGGTATGGACAGACGGCCATCCCCTTTTGCCCTTAGAAGTTCTATTTGGCGAAACAATGGCGAAACATGGCAGATAATCTTCCATCAGGGGACGAGTGTGAAATGAGAGCAGGCGCCGGCAAGCTCGCCGAGATTTACGAATACTGCAAACGCGACGTGGACACCGCGCGTCAGGTCTACCGGCGGCTGACGTTTGCGAAGAACACATGACCGTCAAAGTTTCTTTTCGAACCTGCGGGGCCGTTGTAAATAAGCTCAGAAAAGCCAAAAGCAGATTTGACCCTGGTGAGGTCTGGTGAGGTGATGACCCTGGTGAAAAGCAGATTTGACCCTGGTGAGTGACGGTCTTGAAGTCGCCTCAGCTGAAACATGGAGGCGGTGGAAAAAGATAGAGCGAGAAATTAACAGAAAAAGTGAGGTTTGTATTTGCGACTGAAGCGACGACCTCGGGTCGAGTGCCATTTAGGCACCCCCAATTTGGCCATTTTTAGTTTGTCGGAACTTTTTCTACAGCCTCGTTGGTCGGCCATGGAATCATCCTGATGACGGCTCATCTCGTTCCCGAATACCACCGCGCGCGTCTGGTCGTCGTAGTTTCCTCGGCGTTGGTGTTTTTGTGGTGGCTCGAAGTACCTGTTGAGGGCCGTATTCCGGTGCTCAACGTCGATCTCAAAGATCTCAGCAAAGCGCCGTATTTGTTGGCATGCGTCCTTACGTACGGACTGATCCGGCTGCTCACTGAATGGGCGCAATCTGAGTCGGAGCGTCGGCGCCGGTTGGCGTCCCGTCTCGATCTTTGCCTCACGCTTCTCCTAGGAGGAATAGCTGCGGCTCTCCTTGGGTTTCGACTTCTTCGAAGTGTTGATCTTCCAACTGTTTCTCCCGTGTCTGCCTTCGCCCTCGTCGTGCTCGGTATCGCAACCGGTGAATGGACGAATCTGGCAATCTTCGACTTGTTCTTGCTTCGATCACGAGAGGAGGCTCGCCGACTTGCGCTACCTAGGGTGCCCGCTGCCGTGCGTGCTAACCTACGGATGGGATTAATCGTGCTCCCGTGCCTGATTCTGGTTCTCTGCTTGACACCCAGCTTCTCGCCCCCGATGTCCCACCTATGGCCATGGTTCCTCCTCTCTCCGATCGCGATATTGCTTACTTCGGGAATGGCTTCACTGGCACTCCGTCGCCATATGAGACCGGACGGCACCGTTGTCTCGCGAAAGGACTTCATCAAGAGCTTGCGTTGGATTTTTGATCGACACGACGTTGAGTATCAACTAGGTGGCTGGGACAAACGGATTCCACCGTCGAACACCCCCCTCTACCAAGCCGCAGAGCGCGGAAACACAGAGGCTGTACGCGAGCTACTCACAGGTGGCACAAATCCAGACGAGCCGAACAGGCACGGATGGACGGCTCTCATGATCGCAGTGGCAAATCATCACCGAGAGGCCGCCATGCTTCTACTGGACCACGCCGCAGATCCGAATCGCAGCAACTTGCTCGGCCGGAATGCTCTAATGTTTGCGGCCCGCTACGGGAGCGAAGACCTCGTCCGTGAGCTCCTCCAGCATGGCGCGAAACCGGATTTCAACGAATCGGATGATTCCAGCGCGCTTAGCTCGGCGGCCGCGAGCGGCCATGTTCGAGTCGTCGAGCTGCTCCTATCGGCCGGTGCTGATCCCACACAGCGCGACCACGGCGGTCGATCGGCACAGGAGCACGCAGAAGCGGCGGGGCACGGCGAAATCGCCGCCATTCTCCGCCGCTCAAGGCTTCAGCGTGAACAGCTTGGGAAAGTAGGAACACCCTAAAGTCTTTAGCCTAACCATCCGCTTCAAGCCGATCGCAAAGGCGAAAAAGCTAGAAGTTCGGAGTCGGAAAACTTTTTTTCTTAGGCAGCCTTGAGGCCGCGACGGCTGGGTTTGAGAACGAGCCGGACACGAACACCCATGCGGGCAAGCATGTCGATCAGCGCATCGGTGCTGAACAGATCGATCCGCCCTCGAAGCAGGTCACTCACCCGCGGCTGGGTCACCCGAAGAATCTTTGCCAGTTCCGCTTGCTTAAGGCGTCGAGATACGATTAGTTTCTGAATCTTGATCATCAGGTCCGATCGCACAAGCAGGCGCTCGGCCTCCTCCGCAGGAAAACCCAGATCCCGGAACACGTTGCCGCCTGATTGAGTTACCTTAAGTTTCATTTTGAACCTACCTCTCTCGATAGACGCTTATCCGACACCGTTCAATCTGCGAGTATTGGTATATCTTGTCAATGGCAATTTGAGAGAATTGCCGCAACCACCTTAGGAGCGCGCGTTCCATGAAGGCAGCGAGAATGTTCATGAAGCCGAGCGCGCTTAAGTCGAGGGGGGAAAATGTACTGGGAGTCTTTTCCGGCTCGTTAAGCGCTGAAGGTTGAAGGCGCCCATCTATCGAATCTTAACTTTATAGGGTCGGGTTAAGGAGCGCGGCGACGAACCCACCGGTTCAATCCCCGCGCCGATAATGCGATGGGTTTCGGCGCTTCGCGCTTCTATCGCATCAGGAGCGTCGCCGGGGCGTTATTTCGAATCACGTCAAACATTCGGCTTCTCGACTCGACCATGCTATGCTGATGGGGTGACTTATGAGTGGGATCCGCGGAAGGCAAAAAGCAATCTACGCAGGCACGGCATCTCGTTTGAAGAAGCGGGATCGGTGTTCTTGGATCCGCTCGCGATAACTTTTCCCGACCCCGATCATTCCGACGAAGAGGATCGAGAGATCACGATCGGTTTGAGCAAAAAACATCGGGTGGTGTTCGTGTCGCACTGCCCGCGCGGAGATCGTACGCGGATCATCAGCGTACGTAGGGCAACTCGAAAGGAGCGCAAGCAATATGCAGAGGGCACATAGCAATAGAAAGGTCGATGAGTTACGGCCAGAATACGATCTTTCGAAACTGAAGGGTGGAGTCCGGGGAAAGTACTATGAAAAGGCGCGCGCCGGGACCAACCTTGTCTTGATTGAACCAGACCTGGCAAACGTCTTCCCCGACACCGAGTCAGTCAATCGAGCGTTGCGTTTGTTGGCCGACACTGCTGAGGCTGCGGCAGGTCCTTCGCGGCGCGCGCACCGGGCATCGAACAAACTGCCCAGGCGGACCGCTCGAAACCCGGCCGCTTAACCCGAGAAATTGCAGAAATTGTAAGCACGGAAACCCACGCACGCTAGGGCCGAATATATTGAATCACGAATCTGCACAGTGGGTTAAGGAGCGCGGCGACGAAGCCACCGGCTCAAAACCCGCGCCGATAACGCGATGGGTTTCGGCGCTTGGCGCTCCGACCCTTCCAACGGGAGTTTCTCACAATCATCTTCACGAAACCGGCCCGTTTGACTCCAAATTCAGCAGCCTATAAGTTAGCTGAGTAAATCCGCTGAATCTTGGCAATTCAACTCTTGCCGAGTCGCAGATACTTACAAAATCTAACGAGGAGGCTTTATGGATCATCCATCCGAGCAAACATTCAAGGAACCGACAGATAACAAGACCAGGGCCGGTTTAGGCAAATTCCTTCGGCCTAACACTCCCTATGACAATTTCATGGAATCCCAAGGGATTCCCATCTA
>Ga0326597_10003052_pt1 | contig 24477 bp, 32 predicted proteins | sample RVTome_12_FD_203789 | JGI IMG/M metagenome (GOLD analysis project Ga0326597, IMG submission 203789) | Soil microbial communities from uranium-contaminated site in the Upper Colorado River Basin, Wyoming, United States - RVT100D185 | ecosystem: Environmental > Terrestrial > Soil > Contaminated >... | reverse complement strand
TCATGGAAGTGAACCTGTTCGAGAAAACCGATATCATTCAAGTGGTTGAAAAAGCGATGCGACAAGAAACACCACCTGAAAACGACAACCAGTTGAATTTGTTCACTTCTTAACCGGACAGCCGTGACCAAGAATATTAAATTAATGCCTCCTAGTCAATATTTAGATGCACAAAACCCCCCAAGAAAGGGGGTTTTGTTACATGTAATATATATCCCTGATCCTTCGGTGGCACGAGGGCACCCGTGCATATTCCGGAGCAAATTGACCACCGATTCCGCTCGAAACTGACCACTCATTCCGCTCCAAATTGACCAGCCATTCCGGGCGAAATTGACCACCTATTCCGGCGCAAACTGACCAGTTTTCCTGGTCGGCCGGAACGGTAATTCGAAGGCGAACCTGAAATTCCGCCTTCGTGGGTATTTTTACGCGATCAGTGACACCAACCAACTCTTCCATTGGCGCAAGCTCATGCGGAAAGGGGCTCTGGTCGCGGTTGGGGCCGAACGAGAACGTGGTCCCCGCTGTGGACACGGGATAAAAGAAATGGGACTACGGTTTCCCATGTCCCCCTTGTTTGATATGGTGGCGGGGCCAGGATTTGAACCCGGGACCTTCGGGGGGACGAACCCGACGGTATCATTCGGATTCAATTAGAATCAGCAATCGGAGTGTCCGGTCGAAACTGGGGTAAGCTCAGGAAGAAAGAACGTCACTTCCACATTCTGGGATCGAAACTGAACGCTTCCGCCTTTCCGATCCGCAACTTTTCGGTATCCGGGTGTTCGGGATTCATGATCAAGTTGGTCGCTGCAGGCACCAGCACAGAAGGCACCTTGAGAACGGCCGTTCCCCGGTCACGGAACCATTTTTCGCCAACCGTCATCGTCTTAGGCCCGGGAGGTTCTGCGCGCCAATGGGCCGGAAGCCCTGCCTCGAACAGCTCAAGCACTTTGACCTCCTTCGGGATCTCCACCCGAAACAACGCAAACTTGATTTTCGAGGCTCTCTTCCCGAGATGGACAAACATTTCCAGGGCGGCCAGCGCCGGATGATCCGCCAGATACACAACCGGAGTACCTTTCGGATTCCACCGGCCGCCCTCCAACCCGGCCCCCTCGCCACTGAAGGCCTCTGCGGCGTAGCGTGCCTTTACCAGCCGCCAGGCGACGATCAAGACAGGACGCCGTGCTCGATCCGGACCAGGAGGCTTTCAACCTCGCGCGCGCCGGCCTCGGTACGCATCATGTCGATGGGAGTACGCCCGCCAAGACCTACCTGCTCATCATGGAGCCATTCACGGGCAGCGTCCTTGTCCTCCAGCACCTGCTCCGCAAGCGCGAACAGCCGCGCGAACCGGTAGATCCGGTCGCTGACGGGGACCGGAAGTCGGGGGATATCTTGGCGCCGCCATCTCGATGTGGTCTTGGTACTCACCTCCAGGATTAGGGAAAGGTAATCATCTTTTACGTCCAGGGTCTCCTTGATGTGCTCCAGCGCGAGAAAAGGGAACCCCTTCTCTATCTGCTTCATCCATGACACGGAGGTCCACCTGGAAATTCCGAACACCTTGCTGCCTCCGAGGATCTTCGCAATGTCGTTGTATTCAATCGATTCCATGACCGCCTCCCTGCCCGACAATTTGTCTATATTGTAACAGACAAATGTCTACAGCGCTCATCTTTTTCAAGATTTACTCGGGCTGATCGGGCTCGGCGTTCCCTTGGTCTAGTAAACACTAAACACCTGATCGGGTCACAATGCGCTTCCTCGATCCAAAAACGCTACCGTATCAATTCAGTCGAAGGGACGACCTTCGGGGTGGGTTGCCCGACAGTCACTCGCGGTGGGAAGAGATAAACTGTAAGAGTCGAATCCAAACGTCTGCCCGATCTCCTGGTCAGATGGCTTCCCTTTCGTAGTCTTCGATCAATGACGCGACCTCAACCGCTTCGCCATCGTTGACGACTCGCACATTCTTGATGAAATCGGCGAACTGCAAGGCCGCTTCCGTGTGGATTGGGACCACCGCCCTTGCATGGAGACGACGAGCGAGATCGGCAAGATCTTCAGGGTGCGCGTGTCCACCGGAATGGATTATGTAAGGATCGATTCCATTTTCGACACAAAAGCGTGGAACCGGGCCACCCTTCTTTAGGTAGCCGCTCCATTGTGACCAGACAACTGTTGGACGCGTTGTACGCGCCAGGGAGCGAAGAAGATTCACGGTGGCTCCGCTCGACCGGGCGAGGTAGACGAAACCGCTTGAATTCGCGGCCAACTGCTCCAACGACGCCTTTCCTGCGCGTGACATCTTACATGCCAAATCCCAGAAGCCGGCGTCCTTCAGCTTGGCAACGTGGTACGGGATGAACTTCACCCGAACCGACGTAGAGTCGAACTGCGGCGCCTCGGGACAGACATCCCTAAGCATCATAAGGACGTATGCCTGATACGGGTCGATCTGAATCGCCCCGGGTTCAGTGGAGACTCAGTTCTGTGAGTCCGACTGTATCCGTCCCGCCGGACTCCGTCCAGTAGAGCATTTCGTATTCGGCCGGCGGGATGTCGCCGATCGGCTCGAGCAACCTCCGGTTGTTGAACCAGTCGATCCACTCCAGAGTCGCGAACTCTACGTCGTCGATGCTTTTCCAAGGCCCCCTTCGGCGGATCACTTCGGTCTTGTAGAGCCCGATGATGGTTTCAGCGAGCGCGTTGTCGTAGGAATCCCCCTTGGATCCGACCGAGGCGACGGCACCGGCCTCGGCAAGTCGCTCGCTGTAGCGGATGGAGAGGTACTGACTCCCGCGATCGGAATGGTGCACGAGGCCGTCGGCATTCTTGCCACGAGCCCACAATGCCATCTCAAGGGCGTCGAGCGCGAGATCACTGCGAAGTGAGCGGGACACCCGCCAACCGACGATCCGTCTGGAGAAAACGTCGGTGACGAAGGCAACGTAAACGAACCCGTTCCAGGTGGCCACGTAGGTGATGTCGGCGACCCAGAGCTGGTTCGGGCGCGAGGCCCGGAAGTCGCGATCCACAAGATCCGCGGGCCGAAGTGCGTGGCCATCGGGGGTTGTCGTGACCTTGAAGGCGCCTCTCCGGACGCCTCGAAGCCCCAGGGTGCTCATGAGACGCGCGACCGTACAGCGGGCGACGGGAATCCCCTCGCGACCGAGCTGCAACCACACCTTGCGCGCCCCGTAGACGCCGAAGTTGTCCCGGTGGACACGTCGGATCTCAGGTTTTCAGCCCTCGTCCCGTGTCGTCCTTGCAGACGGGGGGCGCGACTTGGCCGCGTAGTAGGCGGAAGGGGCGATCGGCAACTGCTTGCAGATCGGCTCGACCCCGAAACGCTCCTTGTGAGCGTCGATGTAGGCGATCATCTCCTGGTGCGGCGGTCGAGCTCCGCCCCGAAGAAAGCCGCAGCGCTCTTTAGGATCTCGTTCGCACGCCGAAGTTCGCGGTTCTCCCGCTCGATCTCCTTCATGCGGGAGCGCTCATCACTCGTAAGCCCCGGGCGTAATCCCCCATCGCGCTCGGCCTGGCGGACCCAACGCCGAAGCGTCTCCGCGGTCATGCCCAGCTTGCCCGCAATCGAGCAGATCGTTGCCCATTGGCTACCGTGCTCCTCGGTGTGCTCCAGAACCATCCGGACCGCCCGCTCACGCACTTCCTGTGGGTAACGCTTCTGTTTGTCCATGACCCCATCCTCTCAAATGATGGAGTCTCCAGCAAACCCGGGGCGATTCACGGAAACGCTAGAACCCAAGCGTGGGCGTCGTCGATACTTGAGAACTGCGGGGGCAATGTGGGTGGCTTGAGGGTTCCACCCTTGAAGTACTTCTTGTCGAAGTGCAACGCCCAAGGTGACTTGCGTCCGTCAACAAGCATCAGATTGCCGCCGCCGTAGTACACGTTGAAGCGACGATCCCGGATGTCTAAGCGCAATCGATCATCCTTAGCAACGGCGACCAGGACAGGATGAAGATCGCCCCCCGGTCCGAGCGCAACCTCCATCGGTTTCGACAGAAGTCGAGGGATCTTCGAGTACGAGTTGAGGTTAACCTGCTGCTTAGTCGTCATCTGGCCCCCTAGGCTTTGGGGCTCTTCGACTTTAAGACGGCGACGTAAAGACCCCGTGCCTTCATCCCTCGAAAATCATACCTACGCCGTCCTTTCCCGAGCGCCGGGTCTAATATGTAAGGGCGAGTGTTGTTGGGAACGAAAACGACCCAGTGCCAACCGCTATCCTGCCTCCTATTGATCGGGACGATCGAAAGGTTCTCGATCGATCGCCAATTGCGGAACGCCCTCTTCTCGGTAGCAATCCTTAACTTCCAGAGGGCACGGCGCAGTTGGTAATGGCGGGTGTGCAGTTTCCGGTCTGTCGGTAGAAAAACCTGCTCCAGAAAAAACTTCTTTGCCTGCGGGTATGTCTTCCCCGTAACCATCGCGACGCAGGCAATTCCGCAGCCTTTCTCATCTTTCTGTCCAATGCGCTTAATTCCGTCGGTATGAATCCGCACCAATCAGACACCCAGCGGTATAGAGTAATTCCGGCCGCTTGATTTCTTTCCTGACCATCTCTGGACGGTTATAGTCTTCCCTTCAAGTTTTACCCATGGAAACACAACCGCATAGACTTCATCCTTAGATTTTCTGAGTCCTTGGTAGGCCTTGACATGTCTGCCTATAAGTCTTTGTAGTTCTTCGGTTTTCTTCTCTGCACAAAGAGCAAAGAATATCCGGAGCGGTGAGGGAACTTGGAGTAACTTGAACAGGTCCCACAAGTAATCGCAATCGTCAGACGTGGCAGACCTTCTAACCTCACCGGAATATCCAGCGAACCCTTCACACTCCATCGTTATCAACGGAGCATAGGGATCTTTGCCTCCGCGACAGCAATAAATGTCCACCATACACTCGAAGGGTTCTACCTTCGCGATCTTCTCGATCTCGACTTTTACCTTGCGGCGACCACGCCCCTTTTTCAGACCATTGGCACAAACCCATACACTTTCCCTCTTCGTTGCCCCGGCTTTCTTCAAGAGTAATTTGGCAAAGTACGCGGCGGTCGGCAGAAGGTCTTTCTGATCGAACCCCTGCTTGTAAACGCCATACCACTTCATCGCCTCGACAAGACACTCCTTGAACTCCCCGGGACCGATGGAAGAATTTATGCTCGAGCTCTCGATCATAATTACGCCCCCCCCTGGATATTTGTAGACACTCCGCGAAAGTATTCGTCAAGCATCCTCCATTGTTCATTTACATCGGAAAACCTCGGCAACCTCCCATATTCCTTCCACCTCTCTGGAAGGACATGTCGGTACCTTTGGTCCTCCTCCTGCAAAAAGGGAAACAGCGGTGGAACGTGATATATACCGCCTTTGATTCTCGCTCCATCAGCAACCGCCCGGACAAAGGGGGCCACTTCCTTTACCGCAGGAATCAGATGGTGAGGATGGGCCGGGACTCGAAAGAGAATCCATTTCTCCAAAAGGTTACATTCCGCGACGGCCGCCGCAAGAGCTAGAAAATATCCCCGGGGGTTCACAAGAGCGACCACATTATCTATGCCGAATTCCGCGACCCTGCGAACCCCCTTGATAACTGCATCGGTAAGCATGTCCAGATTTTTCCAACAGCCGGCTCTTGTCGGGCGATACCATCTCCAGGAAGGCGCTCCCCAATCTTCTCCCGCCGGGTTGATTACGCGGCGCATTTCCGTTTCCAGGACAATTGCGCCAAGAGGGTCATCGTGGCGGATTTCAATGGTGGAACTGTCGACGGCCGCAAACCGTACGAGGCCCTTTTCCCTGAGATCTCTCAGGTGGGAATCAGCCTCTCGCCAAGTGTTCCAGTTCCTCATGCTGTAGACTTCTGCGGAAAAATAGTTCCCTACACATGCGGCAGCGTTGCAGGGCAGAATGAACAGCACTCTGCAATCGCGGAAATCGGCTGGCCGATCCTGCTTGCTCACAGTGAAGTTTCCTCCGCCTGGTCTGCCCCTGTTTTTGACAAGGAGGACGATGGGATTTTCTCCAAGGCGAAACCGGTAATCCGGTCACAAGACAGTCACAGGTCCCGTTCATGGATTGTATGCTCTTTCAAATAGGACAACTTGAGGGGATCTACCTTTGGGGTGGGTGACGGGCTACGTATCAGTGGACGCCCACCCGAGGAAGTACCGTAAGTGCTTCTGGATAAATGAGTTATTCGTTCCCCCGGGTGATTCTTGCTTTAATTTGGGGGGGCAGAAAAACTCCTTGTTTTCCTAATGGTTGCGAAAGGGTCTTTTTTCATTGAATCCTGTTGGGCACATTTTGGGCACAATCGTTTCGCCGGCCGGGACACCCCCCGGGCCCCTTGGGGTTCGGTGGGTTCGCCTCTATGGCTACTTACGAACGCGTTCGCAACCTCTCCAAAAGCAGGTTCACCCGCTCGAAAGAGTCTCGCTGCCGCAGGGCACGGTCTTCCGGATCCGCAATCTCGTCGAAATCGGCCACAGCCACCGGGCCCCACTGATCAACGGAAGCGAAGGCATCGCCGATCTTCTTCAGGCCTTCCTGAACTAAACGGTTGGATAGCAACGGGCGGAATTCCCCGATCAGCGGGTCCATACCACCCGGATAATTTCGGACGCAGTAGTCGATATCCCATGGATCCTTCTCCTTGACCCGATCGGCAATGGCCATACCCTTCATCACGAGGAACGGCACGATGGAAGCGACACGCACAACAACGGTGTCCCTTCCACCCCCCGGGAGTTGTCCCTCAACGCGTATTTCCGTTGGGGACTCGAACGCCAAGTCGCACCCTCTCGCCTTGTGCGCATGGATTCCCTGCATTTTCTGATGCCGATGATTCCGGCTGGTCCCTTCGTACTCCCCCGCCACCAAATCGACTTCCACGTTATACGTGGCATCGCCGACCATGATCTGCCGCGTGAATTTGAACGGTTGCGATCCCAGCTCGTATCCTCTCCCGAGAAGAAGTTCCCTGATCGTTCGATACCCTTCCTCCTGCAATCTACGGTGGTCCAACGCCAGGTCAATATCCATGCTGCCCGTGTGGGGTGGCTCGTGCTCCCCAAAGAGAAGTTCCGGAACCCACCCGCCCACAAGGACGATCTCTTCGCGGTACTCGCCGAGGAGATGCACCAATTCGATCAAGACGGATTTGGCCGCGAAGACGGCTTCGGCTCTGTAGTCTCGGCGCGTCACCATTGGGGGCGAATCACCTCGTTAAGAAGTTTATCGGCAGCTTCCTCTCCCCTTCCTCGCAACCCTCGCAGGTCGAGGTACACCTGGATAGGCGACGCCACAATTATTCCGTCGATCTCCTTGGACCCGTAAAAAACTCCCGCGTCATACGGCTCCAAGAGAGTCACGTTCGCACCGCTTGTAACTTCCTTGAGGCCGAGGGAAAACGTGAGTTTCTCCGAGATCTTCTCAACGTACGCCATCATCCGGGGAGATCGCACCGCCGGCGCCAGGCGCGCCGAGGCAGAAAAACCGGTCAACGCATACCGCAGCTTGTTTTCGACGCACTCCTTCGCGAGATCAGCCTCAAGGTCAGCGACGCCCGTAAGCGAGAAAAACTCACGCACGGTGTTCTTGCGGATGGAGTAAGTCTGCACCCATTCCGAGAGGAGTTTTTCGGGATCGCGAAGCTTCAGTCCCCTTTCCGTTTTCTGGGTCCACTCCTGGTCCTCCAAGCGCATTTTCACATTGGCTACAAGCCCCAAGCTCACGTCGGCCTCGCGCATCAGATCTTGCACTTTCCAAGCAACGCCGGGATTGGCGAGGAGAACCCTCAAAATCCGCGACGACTTGGGAGAGTAAAGCGAGCGGAGAGCACGTTTTTCCGAGAAGGGATTTAGCATGCCTTGCCGTTCGACAAAAACATTGTCGAAGACAAGTCTGCAATTCCCGGCGAGATCAACATAGCTGGTGCTGTCCTGCTTGCAAATCTCCGCAGTCTCCGGAGATATGTACGGGGCCATGAACACCGGGACGACACCGGGGAGATTCGCCCAATAGCGCCAGAGCTGATTGACGGCTTCGCGCGCCCCGCGAGGTTGCCCTGCCCCCTTTACCTCTGCAACCAGGTAACGTAGCCCCGCTGGCGTGTTGACCGTTGTGACAAGATCGGCAGTACGCCCCTGGAAATCACCTTTGATCTGAACGTCCTTGATCTTGACAGACGGAACATCATCGAGGCATGCTCGGATCGCCTCCGCCGCTTTCTGCTCGAGTTGCTCTCTCGACAATTTCATCGAAATCACCATTTTCAACATTTGTTGAAAATCACGTGAAAAATGAAACTCACCCGACAGCTGAATGATAACAGATCACGTTTCATCCTGCAAGCCATTTTCAACATACGTTGAAAACAATCGCCACAATGAAACTTCCAGTGGCAGTTTACAGGCATTCTGCGCAACAGGTCTTCCATTGGCGCAAGCTCACCCGAGAAGGCACTCTGGTCGCGGTTGGGTCCGACGAGAACGTGGTCACCGCTGTGGACACGGGATAAAAGAAATCGGGCTACATTTTCCCGTGTCCCCTATATTTGATATGGTGGCGGGGCCAGGATTTGAACCTGTGACCTTCGGGTGGGTTGCCCGACGGTCCACCCCTCCCCCTCTCCCCTCGAAAAATATATACTTGCTTTGAAATCCCGCGTCATTTATAGTGCGCTTAATGCGCTCTTTAAATGACATGAAACTCCCCGGCAACTTTGAGGAGGCATTGCATCTCTTGAACGGAAGGTTGGTTCTAGACAGAGCGCCTCGGTACAACCTGGTCGTTTGCGGAGGTACAGCACTCAATGCGACCGGATTGATTTCCCGAACCACGAAGGATGTGGATATCGTTGCGCTGATGGGCAGAAATGGGGCATTGCTCGATCCCGCTCCCCTCCCTAAACCACTTGTCGATGCTGCCCTTGTTGTGGCGGAGAATCTGAGATTGTCGGGCGATTGGCTTAACAACGGGCCAAGCAGCGGAGACGGCGGCTTGTTCCGGCTCGGTTTGCCGGATGGAATTGCGAAGCGTCTGACCTGGAAAACTTATGGTAAAAATCTGCGGGTTGGATTTATCCACCGGTTCGATCAGATCCATTTCAAATTGTATGCGGCGGTCGACCAGCGCGGCGGCTATCATGCAGACGACCTCCACATGTTGGCCCCGACGGATGATGAACTGTTGGAAGCCGCACGATGGGCGAAAACCCACGACTCGTCGGAAGGATTTTCACAAGGTCTGAAGTGGTTCCTCGAGGAGTTTGGCTATGGACACCTCGTTCCTCGAATTTAGAACGTCCATTCTGGATCATTTGCTCGGCCTCCTTTGGCGGCAGTGGTCCACGTTGGGCGTTCCCGGGCAGACCACAACGGAAGAACGCCGGGTGATCGACCCGGAGTCCCTCCTGTTGCTTTCCATGACGATATGCCGGTACGACGCCCGGTTGTTCGATGAAATCCTGGATTGGCTGGTGGTCAACGGGGCATTCCTGAACGTGCAGCGGCTCAGGAATCTTATAAAGCGATTCGAATTCCAAAGCCAGGCTCAGTTGAGCGCCATTTCAGAACTTCTCATGAAGAAGTCGAACGATCCGCTCAAATGGAAGCGACTTGCCGCCCCTCGCTCCCCGCGGAATCCCGAACCGCTTTTTTTTCTGAAGAGCGGCAAACCGCTCCCGATGCCGGATGATAATGCACCCGAGTTCAGCGCCCGCGGTTTATTGCGCGGGCCGATCAATTTCCGGGGGCATGCGCAACTCTTCCCTACCAAGGGGATGCCATCCCTTCTCCTGCGGTTGAGAGCCTTACTTGGAGTCAATGCCCGATGCGAACTGCTCTGCCTGTTGGCAGCAACGGAAGAGATCCACCCTTCGGACGTTGCGAGACAGACCGGGTACTCGCCCCGTACCGTACAGAACACGCTTGCCGAAATGGCTCGTTCCGGGGTCGTCCAGGTGCGCAGTGGAAATCGGGAAAAATGGTATTGCCTCCAAAGCAATGCGCTCGATCATTTATTGAAACCCGAGGGCAGCCGACCACCATGGATCCATTGGGCACCACTGTTCCGCGCTTTGGAAATGCTGTGGATCGGGGTTATCGACCCCAAGCGACAAAACCTTGACCCGTTGACGCGGGCGTCCGAATGGCGGCGCTTGGGCAAGGAGATGCGACCGTTATTCGCCGATGCCGGATGGGGTCGGCAATTGGAGGACGACAGCTCTTTTCGGGGCGTCGAGTATTCCGCTGTTTTTATCCGGAATATAGAGGGCATTCTGAGTCAATTGAACCAATAACAAAATGCAATCGCAAAACCCTCTTCGCCGTGACCCTCTGTCTTGGAGTCAATAATTTTCCCGAACGATTTTCATATTCTCTTCCCCTTTCGGGCGCAGAATGGGCACAAACCAAATCCTATTGTATCGACGGATTCGGGAAATATTGTAGTGGGCAGGAGTTACAGCGCGAAAGTAGGGACAGACCTTCGGGGTGCACCCCCGTAGGTCTGCCGCGATCCGGAACTTCGCATCGTTACAGCCGCCGGATCCCGTCGAGCAATCTTCCGATCGGAACGGCACGGATCTTTTCACCCAGGGAAAACGAGTGCTCCCCGGCATGAACCACGTACAGAACATCGAGATGGAGATCGGACAAGGCCGACCGCATGGACGGCGTCATGCGAGGGGCATCCGTCCTCTTGAACTCGATTCCGATGCGCCTCTTCCCCCGCACAACCAGCAGATCCAGCTCCGCACCGCCATGCGTAGCCCAGAAGAAGCATTCCTCGGGGCGGGCGCCAAGGTGTGCGATCGTTTCCTGGAGGGCGAACCCCTCCCACGAGGCTCCCAGCCTCGGATGATCGAGGAGGCTCTCCCTCGTTTCGACCTGCAACAGGGTGTGAAGCAGACCGCTGTCGGTGAAATAGATCTTCGGCGATTTCACCTGCCTCTTGCGCAGATTCTCGTGCCAGGGAGGAAGCTGACGCACGACGAAGGTCGCCGTCAGGAGGTCCAGGTATCGGCGAACCGTCGACTCGCCGACCCCAAACGAGCGTGCGAACTCCGATGCGTTCCAGATCTGGCCGTGCGCGTGGGCCAGCATCGCCCAGAATCGTCGAAGCGTCGCCGCGGGGACCCGGATCCCCAACTGGGGGATATCCCGCTCGAGGAATGTGCTCACGAAGCCTCGACGCCATTCGGCGCTCTGGCGGTCGCTTCGCGCGAGAAACGATCTCGGGAATCCTCCCCGGATCCAAAGCTGTTCGGCACGCGCGGTGCCGACCTCGGACAAGTTGAACCCGGAGAGAGGGAAGTACTGGATGCGACCCGCCAGAGACTCAGACGATTGCCGAAGAAGCTCCGGCGATGCGCTCCCAAGGAGGAGAAATCGGGTCGCGGGCCGCGGCCGGTCGGCCAGCACACGGAGCAGTGGAAAAAGATCCGGGCGACGCTGAATCTCATCCATGACGACAAGGCCGTCAAGCCCGCGGAGAAGCAGCGAGGGTTCTTCGAGGCGAGCCAGGTCTGCCGGATCCTCGAGATCGAAACGGGTCGTGGGACCCTTCGACCATTCGTTGGCTACCTGTTTCGCCAGCGTCGTCTTCCCAACCTGTCGCGCCCCGAGGATGGAAACGACCCGGTACCGGGAGAGCAAGGACATCACCTGACGTCGGGCGGCATCACGTTCGATCATGCGCGGAGTATACCATGATATTCCACCAGTAGGTGGAGGAATTTCAATGCACATACACAGGCCCAAACCCGGGACAGGATATTCTTTCGGTTACAAAGATATGAATGTAATTACCCTCGGGTGACGAGCACGCTGTCCGCGATAAACGGGTTTCCGGCGTCGAGCCTCTCGACATCGACTCCGTACATCGCGCGGAATGCCCGTCCGACCGTGCGCCTCCCCTTCCACTTGATGTCGAAGGCCCTCAACCGGTCGCCGGTCCTGACCACCAGGTCGACCTCGGACTGCGCGCGGGAACGCCAGAAATAGAGTTCACACGGCCCGCCGAGCGACGCGTTCCGCTTCGCCGCTTCCGCGACGACCCAGTTCTCCCACAGGACCCCGATGTCCGGCCGAAGCTCGTCCGTGGAGAACGTGCCGAGCAAGGCGTTGCGAATCCCGGTGTCCCAGAAGTAGATCTTCCGGCTCTTCGCGATCTCCTTCCGCGGATTAGTGCTGTACGAGGGGAGGCGGAAGATCACCCACGTCTGTTCCAGCAGGTCGAGGTACCGCTCGACGGTCTGGCGGGCCATGTGGAGCTGCGTCGCCAATTCGTGGACGGACACCTCGGCACCGATCTGGTGCGCAAGCAGGCTCAGGAGCTGTTTGATGAGGTCGGGCGACTTGACCAGCCCGGTCTGCAGGATGTCCTTCCAGAGATAATCGGAACTCAGATTCCGCAACAACGCCGGTTTGTCGATCGACGTCACCACCTCGGGGTACCCGCCAAAGGCCAACGATTGCAGAAGGCCGGCGTGAATCGGCTCCTGGAAATGACGCGCGATGTCGGACAGGGGCATCGTCTCCGGGCACCAGTCGCGGGAGCGGATCACCTCGTCGAACAGCAGATGCGGGAGGAAAAGCTTCTCGTTGCGTCCGGTCAGGCTCTCCGCCGCGTGACTCAGCAGTTCTAGAGTCGACGACCCCAGCAGGAGGATCTTGACGGGAAGCCTGGCGTCGTACCACCCCTTTACGACCCGACCGGTTTCCGGAAGCCGCTGGGCCTCATCCAGCACCAGGTACTCCGGATTGCCGAGGCTGTTGATGGCATCCACAGGGGAAAGCGACGCAGCGGCGAGGAACCGCATCTTGTCGATTTCAATATCAAAGTTGAAGGATACGACCGTTCGGCCAGCGAGAACCCGCTGGACGAGCGTGGTTTTCCCGGCCTGCCGGGCGCCAAGGACGATTACAACCTTCCGGCCCTCCAGAAAACCCAGCAGACGAGAATCACCTGTTCTTTGGATATACATGGTTTACAATTTAACAGGTTAATTGGCAATGTCAATATACGTTCTCCGGCGACTCCAAGGCAGATGGGATAATCGATGGTTGATTCTGTCCGGATCGAACCGCTCGGGGTTGAACGAGGGTCCCCTCCATGCCACCTTCTCCCGGTGGTCCGGATGGGAAGTGTCCCGCAAGGCTTCCAGATAGTCCATGTATCCGGAGGGACCGCCGACATCTTCCGGGGGGCATGACCTCCCCCCCTCCAGGCACACGGCGTCCGTCACATCCACGCCGGTCACGATTCGCTCGACGACGATGTCATGCTCCCAACGGTTGCCGAAGTCGTACTCATACCCGAACACCACCCCCTCATCGCGGAGAAATTCGCGCAGGCGCCTTCCTTTTTCGTTGCGCATCTCCGTGGGGTAGTCGGGATCGGGAACCCCGTATTCCTTCTCTCCGAACCGGAAGATGTGGAGATGATAGTTTTCCCATCCCATGACTTCCTGGATCACTCGATGGAGGCCTGGGAGGGCGATCGCGCCGGGGACCAGGAAGCGCCGCCAGATCGGCGGCAAGATCTCCCTTAGTTCGATCCGGAGCTGGAATCCCGCCAGCGCCTTGACATTGCCCCTCACGAGGCCCTCCTCGGTGGCTCAATTCGACAAACAACATACTAATATTGTTGTACTATGAAGAACCTCCCCCTGTCCCAGACCAATCCATTCCTCAAAGATCCCGTGGAGCGCCGATTCTGGCTTTTCACGACGGTGACATCCTCGGCTGCCATCGAAGGAGTGCACCTCTCCAGGGAGGCCCTCGGAATCCTCCAAAATGAAACCCACTTCCCCAAGCTCGCAAATGGAAAGCCCTAAAAACTAAAACGCAAATAGCCGTTCCTTCCCCCCAAGAAAAGCAGATAATATAGGGCAACAATATGATATTATCTAATTATTGACATATATTATCTATGTAAATAAAATAGATTTAAACTGGCATATATTCGATAATGACGAATGATGACAAGAGAACATCTAATACATAGCACGGCGGGAACCGAGCTCGCTCGCATGCTTGCGGAGACCGGAGACCGGATCTTCACGGTCGAACGTGCCAAGGAACTCGCCTCCTCGGCGGGGATCTCTCCGGGGTATCTGCACCAGGCACTTCACCACATGGCTCGATCCGGGTGGATTGTCCGGCTGCGAAGGGGTATCTACGCACTCTCGGGAGCAGTCCCAGGGAGCTTGCCCCTCCACGAGTTCGAGATCGGGATGGCCCTTGTCCACCCATCCGCCATCAGTCACTGGTCCGCCTTGAGCTACCACGGCCTCACCGAGCAGACGCCTCGGCATGTGTTTGTCATGACCCCCGCGCGATCGGTACCGCGTTTGCGGGGGGAGAAGAAGCGTGCTGATCCCGGATATCCGGTGGGCAACACGATCTACCGATTCGTGCAGGTCAAGCCGGAGCGCTTCTTCGGAATCGATGAGGTCTGGGTCAACGAGGCCCGGATCAAGATCACGGACCCTGAGCGGACGCTCATCGACGGAATTACGGCGCCCCAATATTGCGGCGACTTCTCCGAAGTTCTCCATGCTTTCGAGGTACGCGGGCCGAAGCTCGACCTGGATCGAATCATCGGATATTCGCTGAAGATGGATGCCGCCACAGCGAAGCGGCTTGGGTGGGTCCTGGAGAATCGAGGGGTGAAGTCGTCCCGTTTAAAGGAGCTCCAAGCGGTTCCAATCAGGGGATACCGCGTCCTCGATCCGACAGGCCCTCGACGAGGCCCTTGTAATCGCCGATGGATGATCCAGGTAAACCTTCCCGGAACGGTGAATGGATGAAGCCCCTACGAACGCGGCTCCAGGAAATGCGGCAGCGATCAGGGCTGCCGTGGGAGGTCCTCGAAAGGGACTACCTGTTGTCCTGGATCCTGGCCGGGATTTCGCGCGTGGACGTTTTGCGGGACACCCTGGTCTTCAAGGGTGGCACGGCGCTCAAGAAGTGCTACTTCGGAGAGTACCGTTTCTCGGAGGACCTGGACTTCACCGGCGTAGGATCCGCTCCTACCGGTCGCCGGATGAAGATGGCGATGGATGAAGCCTGTGTCATCGCAGTGAAACTACTGGATCCCTATGCGCCCGTCGAGATCGTTTGCGAGCGCCATGTGGAACGCGATCCGCATCCCGGCGGCCAGGAATCTTTCGATATCCGGGCTCGTTTTCCCTGGCATCGACAACTGCAGACGAGCGTGATGGTGAAATCGCGATGGATGAGAAACTGCTGAAATCCCATCCGTATCGCGCTGTCCTCCACGACTACGGCGAACCATTGAAGACCCAGGTCCAGGTGTACTTGTTGGAGGAAGTCGTAGCGGAAAAACTTCGCGCCATCCTGCAGCACGCCCGGGCGCTTGAACACCGGGGCTGGGTCCGGTCCCGCGCCCGTGACTACTACGATCTCTGGCGGATTCTCGACACCTACCGAGATCAACTGGACGTCGAAGATTTCCCGGAATTCCTCCGCGAGAAATGCGCGGTCCGGGATGTCTCGTTCTCGGGTCCCGAGAGTTTTTTCCCGGAAATCATGCTCGCGGAGGTCGAAAAAACATGGAAGCAGTGGCTCGGGCCGCTGGTCCCGGAACTCCCTCCCTGCAAGGTGGTGATCGAAGGACTTCGCTCCCAAATCGCCACGCTATTATAGAAAAGGGGTCACGGTTTCCCGTAACCCCTTTAGTTAATTTGGTAGCGGGGCCAGGATTTGAACCTGGGACCTTCGGGTTATGAGCCCGACGAGCTACCGGACTGCTCCACCCCGCGTCATGAATTATTAAATATACCCGCTTTACCCCTGGCTGTCAATCCGTATCACCCGCGTATCACCCGCGATTTAGGGCTACTCCCCGTACCGCCCTCGCATCCTCCGGATGACATCATAGATTTCCTTCCGGTTTCCGGCAGCCACAACGAGGACAACAAGCCGCTCATCCTCGATCAGGTAGGCAACCCGATAATCCCCGACCCTGAACTTCCAAAGGCCCCGGAGATCGCCCGTCGTCATCTCCGCCCAATGCGGCCGGGGGTTGTCGGCCAGCGAATCGATCCGGGCGGACGCGGATTGTCTCTCCTTTTTCGGCAACCGTTCGAATTCTTTTTTCGCAGATGGTTTGAAGGCAATCGCGTACTTCCTCATCCCTCAGAGACCAAGGTCCTTTTTTACCTTCGCCCAAGGGATTTCCCCTTTTTCCTTGAGCGCCTTCTTGGCCTTTTCCTGCAACCAGCGGTCTTCGATCTCGTCGAGGATCTCCAGGTACGAGATCGGAAGAATCACGGCAAGGTCTTTCCCCCTACGGGACAGAATGATCCGGTCCTCCTTCCCGTACACCAGCTTGTTGACCGCCTCCCCGATTTCTCTTCGAGCCGCCGTAAGCGTCAACTTCGGCATATCGATTTGCCCCTTTTTATCAATATGTACATTTTATATATTACACGACCCGATCGTGGCCATCAAGTTCAAGAGGGGCGGTTTATGAACAGAGGAGAGAGAATGGGTGTTTAAGCGCGATCCCCAGCATGCTCCCCTACGCTTTGGAAGCCCGAATGAATACTTTTTCTTGTCTCCCCTCCACTCTCGCCTATTCCCCTGCGAATTGACTTTCGATCTTCTTTCCGCCGAAGTCGCCTGCAGCGACGCTTTGCCTCGGCCCGTTTTCCCCAATACCCGCCGCCATTCTTAGCGCCGACATGTTCGGTCTTGATCGCCATTATCAAATCTCCCGACACATTGATCAGGGGATACCCTTCAGCCGATATTCGGAATTCGCGTACGTGGGAGTGTAGAGAAATCCCCTCACGACACGGCCTCGTTCACATTCTCGTCCGTGAGATATCCTCGAGCTGCCGCAAATGGCAGGACCTGCCGGCGCAGCTGTTCGAAACGGATGATAGACAGCTGGCGCTTGAGCGAGTCGCAGATGATGTCGCTTCTCGTACGGCCCGACTGCGTGCAAACCTTATCGAGCAGTTTCCGGAGGCCCGGCTCCATGCGGATTGTGACGGATGAAGTTTTCATGTCATACATTTTTTTCCGGGGCAGCTATTGGTTTCCACCCCTACACCCACGCGATCGTGACGAGGTGCTCTACCGCCCGGAATTCGGGATCGCCGGTAACCAGGACCGCCCCGTGTTCGACGGCGGATGCCAGGGCGAAACAGTCCGCGAACGACATGCTGAAGGACGCCTTGTACTCGGCCGCCCGGAAAACCAGATCAATTGGCACCGGAAGGATACGGAATCCGAGCCGTTCCACGTGCGCCAGGACCTCGATCTTCTTCTGATCCCCGAAAGCGCGCTTCGTCGAGTAGACGATCTCTCCGAGGTTGACCGCGTTCAGGAATATCGGCGTACCCGACCGCATCGCCTGCGTGAGCATCCGGGCGACCTTCTCGTGTCCTGCCTCCTTCTGGAACAACTTGAGAAGAGCGTGGCTGTCGAAAAGGAGAGGGGACTTCTCCCTCACCGGGAATCCTTCTTCCGATCCAGGAGAAGCCGATCCCCGAGGGAGGGTTCCGCGGGAAGAGCGCCGCAGGCCGCGCGCACGGGATCATCCACCGGGGGGATGAGATAGATGATGCCACCGTACTCCATGATCTGCATTTCGGTCCCCGGCTCGATGCGGAATTTCTTCCGGAGTCCGGCGGGGATCACGATCTGTCCCTTCGACAGCGTCCTGACGGTTCCCACGGGTTTCCAACCTTTCTTTTAATTCGTATTACTTTATCAATATAGTAATACGTCTGTCCATATACGTCAACCCTCCTTCTGCACACCCTCCTTCTGCACACTGTTCAAGAGGGGGTGGTTCCCACGGTTATCCAACCTTTCCATCAATCGTTGAGCGCCACGACATCGTGGATAAAAATATGTGCCAGTGCCAGGCATTTACGGGCATGCGGGATGATCTGTAGTACATTAAGGGAAAGGGGATGAGCAGCACAAGGAGGAGACATCATGGCAACTTCACGTGGCAATCAGTTGGCTCAAGAAATCCGGCAGAAAGTAGCCGCCCTGAAACAGGTATGCCAAGGAGTGGACGAGAACCTGGCCTCGCGCGCTCCGACGGATAAGTGGTCACCCAAGCAGATTCTTTCCCACCTGTGCGGTCCCGAGGGCGTGGGACACCTGCCGATCCTTAGGGCTTTCGTCGACAGCGATACCCCGATGATAGATCTCGATACCGATAATCCGTTCTTTACCGATAATCGTGCGCGCATGAGCGTCGGTGAGCTTGTCGCGGAGTGCGAGATGAATTACCAACGTGTAGCCAACTTCGCGGCGGAACTAACCGGGGAGCAACTAGCAAGAAAAGCGCATATCCCGAAGCTGAAAGGTTCTCCGCTGGGCGAGTACCCCACTCTTGATGGGATGATCTATGGACTGGGCGTGTTCCACGTCCAGTCACACATCGACCACCTGCGCGAGATCCTGGCCGCTCTCTCAAGCAACCGTTGAGTGCCACGATAATTCGTATCACCCACTCGTTTTAGTATTACATCGGTCCGTTATCGGCACCCTCCCCGCGGAACACCCCCCTCGCACACCACGGCTCTCGAATCGGCACAATCATTGAAGTGTATCCACCTGAATTATTGATATTCCAAAACCCGCGCGAGGAGGCCGATTCTTTAAGGTCACAAATCGTGACCTTAGAGACCGGACCGGGTTCGAAATCCGGAGGGTGACGGCGGTGGGTATCCATCAACATGGGAAATCGAATTCCATCAAGGACCTGCTGGTCAAGATCGCCCGGCGGGAGCACCTGGAGATCTCCGAGGGAGACGCCACCCCCTTTTCCATGTACGCAACGGCCTGGTTGGAGAGGAAGAAAGCGACCCTTGCCCGCTCCACCTATGGCGATTACCGCTCGATCTGGAAGAAATATGTCCTCCCCTACTTCGGGAACATGCCGCTATGCCGGGTGACAAGGCTCGACGTGGAAGAATTCCTCGGCAGCCTCCCGGACATCTCCGCGAAGCGGAAGAACAACATCATGGTCCCGCTGAAGTGTCTTTTCAACGATGCAAGCCGGCGCGAAGAGATCGATGAACCGCCCACCGAGAACATCCGCCGTCTCAAGGAAATAAAGCCGTTCATCGACCCCTTCTCCTTCCAGGAAATGAAGCTTCTTCTGGAACACGTCGATCCCCATTACGGGGCGTATTTCTCGACCGCGTTCCTGACGGGGATGCGGCCCAACGAGATGATCGCGCTCAAATGGTCCAACGTGGATTTCGGGATGCGCTGCATCACCGTCCGGGAAGGCCGCGTCCTCGGAATCGAAGGACCGCCCAAGACGATGTCCTCCTACCGCGACATCGACATGCTCGATCCCCTCTTCGAGGCGCTGCGGAATCATCGGCAGGATGCTCCGGAAAAAGCGACGTACGTGTTCCCGGGGAAAACCGGCAGGCCGCTCGAGGTGAACAACCTTCGAAAGAGGGCCTGGTATCCCGCGATCGCCTCGGCCGGGTTGCGCCGGCGCACGATGTACCAGACGCGGCACACCTTCGCGTCGCTCATGCTTGGGCACGGCGAGGATCCGCTCTGGGTGGCGCGTATGCTGGGACACACCAGCCTGGACATGATCTTCAAACATTACGGAAAGTTCATACGGAACCGTTCCCGGAAGGACGGGGGAAGGTTCCTGGAGGGACTCAAGGAGGCGGAAGCGTCCGCCAACGGGAAGACGTGAGCCCGGGGATGAGGGCGAAATCAATGAAAACCCCCATGCGGTAGCCAATACAGGTTATAGCCTGTATAATTCACCTATGAAAATCGAATACCCCCTTAAAATCCACAAGGCGGAAGAAGGAGGCTACTGGGCCGAGTTTCCCGATCTCCCCGGTTGCATCACGGAGGGCGATTCGGAAGAAGAAGTTCTGGCGATGGCGAAGGATGCCCTCTCCGGATGGCTTGCGGTGCGCTTTGAGCGAAACTTCGCGATTCCCGAAGCAAAGATCCTGAAGGGGAAAAATGTTCGCTGGGTGGAGCCGAATCCCGATGTCGGTATTCCTCTGATGATTCGAAAAATTCGAAACGAATTGGGCCTGAGCCAGAAAGAGGTGGCGCATCGTCTTCATATCGCCTACCAGTCGTACCAGGCTTGGGAAAATCCCAAGATTGCCAATCCCACTCTCAAACAGTTGTCAAAGCTGGCAGGTGCCGTCGGAAAGAAGTTGACCATCGAAATGGTTTGAGGTCGCAAATTGTGACCTCAATGAAAGAGGCAGCGGCAAGGGATAAAACGGAGGTGGTCACAAACTGTGACCGGTTCGCCCGCCTGATACAATCTGCGAGGGCAACCTAACCGCCGTATTTCAGTATGGAAATCCGCTCGAACCCGGGATGGGCGCAGGATATAAAATATCGGTTATATTGGCTCCATCGACCACTTTCCGGGAGGCGGACGACGATGAAGGCAGTGTTGATGAGCGGGCTGGGCGGGATCGAGTTCCTCCACATCGCGGAGCACCCCGATCCCGTCATGAACGAGGGCGAGCTCCTCGTCCGGGTCCGGGCGACGGCGCTCAACCGCGCCGACCTGCTCCAGCGGCGCGGGAAGTACCCTCCCCCCAAGGGGGTTCCGGACATCCTCGGGCTCGAGATGGCTGGAGAGGTCGCCTCGGTCGGCGCCGCGTGCAACGGATGGGCGCCTGGAGACCGGGTGTGCTCCCTGCTGCCGGGGGCCGGGTACGCCGAGCTCGTGGCGATCCCCGCGGGACTGGCGATGCGGATCCCCGACCAACTCTCCTTCGAACAGGCCGCGGCGATCCCGGAGGTGTTTCTCACGGCGTACCAGAACCTGTTCAACGTCGTGCGCCTCACATTGGGGGAGACGGCCCTGGTTCACGCGGGGGGAAGCGGCGTTGGGACCGCGGCGATCCAGCTGGTCCGCGAGGCGGGGGGAAGCTCTTTCGTAACGGCGGGGTCCCCGGAAAAAATCGCGAGATGCGTGGCGCTGGGCGCGCGTGCAGGGTGGAACTACAAGGACGGACCGTTCGCCCCGTGGGTCGCGGAGCAGACCGGCGGGCGCGGGGTCGACATCGTCCTGGATTTCGTCGGGGCGCCGTATTTCGAGCAGAACCTGCAGGCCCTCGCGGTCGACGGAAGAATGGTCGTCATCGGGACTCTCGGCGGGGCCGATGTCGGAACGTTCAGCCTGCGGACGCTCATGTCGAAGCGGCTGCAGCTCACGGGAGCGGGGCTCCGCTCGATGGACACGTCGCGGAAGATCGCGCTCACCCGGGCCTTCTCGGAGTTCGCCCTCCCCCGGTTCGCCGATGGGAGACTCGTGCCGATCGTCGATTCCGTCTTCGACTGGCACGACGTCGGGGACGCCCACCTGCGGATGGAGTCGAACGCCAACGTCGGGAAGATCGTCCTGCGGGTGACGGGGTGAGGGCGACTCGACGCGGCGGGGCGGCTAACCCGCATTTCTCACCAGGGTTCGTAGCGAGGTGGTGGAGATGGGCGTGGATACAAGGCGCGCGACCGAGGGCCCCGGAGGCGTAGTTGACACTACGGCGAGGAGCCCGACCGAGCGCAACGCAGTAGACATGCCCATATCCGCCGCCGCAGTAGAAGCCTGGTGAGAAATGCGGGTTAACGCTTCTTGAACGGCCCCCGGGGCTTCGGGGTGGATTTCCTCTTCCCGGGGTGTTTCGCTCCCCGCTTCCAGGCGGGCTTCGGCTGGCGCGGGCCCTTGCGCTCGGCGGATCCGGCCGCCGCCGCCTTCTCCTGCTCGATCTTTTTTTTCCGCGCCGCCTCGTCGATCGATTGCCTGATCACTTTCCGCTTCCCGCGGTCGGCGGGAGTCTCGAACCGCTTCGGGGGACGCGGCATGTCGGCCGGAGGCTTCTGCCCGGCGACTTCCACCTCCCGGCGGTCCATGTAGGCGTTCATCTCCCGCACCTCCTTCGCCGTGAGGTAGCGCCACTCCCCCGGCTCGACGCCGGCCAGCCCCAGCGGCCCGATCGCGACGCGGCGCAGCTTGGTCACCCGGTGTCCGATGGCGTCGAACATCTTGCGGACCTGGTGGTACCGGCCTTCCGCGATGCGCATCGTCACCCACGCCTTGCCGCCCTTCTTCTCGATGAAGTTGATCTGGGCGGGGGTCGTCATCTTCCCCTCGATCGCGACGCCGCGCCGCAGGACGTTCAGCTCGGCCGGGCGGGGAACGCTCTGCAGCTTCGCGATGTAGGTCTTCTCAACGCCGAAGCGCGGGTGCGTGAGCCGGTAGGCGAACTCGCCGTCGTTCGTGAGCAGGAGCAGTCCGGTGGTGTGGAAGTCGAGACGGCCGACGGGGAAAACGCGGGAGGAGAGCTCGCCGATCAGCGAGGGGGCCGTCTTGCGGCCCTCGCGGTCCTTCATCGTGGTCACCACGTTGTCGGGCTTGTACAGCATGACGTAGATCTTCTCTTCCTGGACGGGGACGAGGGTGCGGCCGTCGAGGCGCACCTCCTGGGTGGACGGGTCCCAAAGCGTGCCGGGGTCCAGGACCGGGACGCCGCCCACAGTGACGCGTCCGTTGCGGACCATCTCGTCGGCCACGCGGCGGGAGACGCCGGCGGCCAGCGAGAGGTACCGGTTCAGGCGCTCAGTCGGCATCCGGGGGGTCGCTCCCCTCCCCCGCCGCCTTCGAGGCGGCGTCCGACAGCGCGGCCTCGGTCACGTCGGGAGGGAGCTCCCCTTCCGGCGCGGGGACCCCTTCCGACGCCGGCCCGGCTTCCGCCAGGCTCGCGGCGAGCTCGTCCCCGCCCTGATCGATTCCGCCGTCGGGGATCGCCGGCAGGTGCATCGTCGGACGGCTTTCCTCGACCGGCGTGCCGGTGGAGGCGGCGAGGAAATCCTCGATATCCCGCATCGACGGTAGCTCGGAGAGGGAGCCGAGGCTGAACGTCTCCATGAACTCCCGGGTGGTGCCGAAGAGGAACGGCTTGCCGGGGACGTCCTTCTTCCCCATCACCTTCACGAGCCGCCGGTCCATCAGGGTCCTCAACGATCCGGCGCAATCCACGCCGCGGATCTGCTCGATCTCCTGCCGGGTCAGCGGCTGCTTGTAGGCGATGATCGCCAGCGTCTCCAGCGCGGCGCGGGAGAAGCGCGGCGGCTTCACGTCGAAGAGACGGCGCACGTGCTCCTGGTTCGCCGGGCTGGTGCGGAACTGGAACCCCTTCGCCACTTCCTCGACGAGGATCCCCGAGGTGTCCGTGGGGTATTTCGCGCGCAGGAGGGCGAGCACCTCCCGTAACTGGGCGCGGTTGAGGCCGCCCAGCAGCTGGCGCGCCTTGTCGACGGGGATCGGCTCGGCGGAAACGAGGAGGAGGCTCTCCAGGATCGAGGCGGCGCGCGGAAGATCGGCGTCGGGCTCGGGCGGCTCCGACTCCGTTTCGGGGGTGGAGCGCAGCAGTTCGTCGACGCTGATCGGCTCCCCGGACGCCGGCGGCGTCGCCTCCGGAGGGTCGGCGTACGCAGGCGGCTCACTCGGCGTCGGCGGATTCGGTTTCGGCGTCTCTTCCATGTTCGGTCTCCCGGACGGCGGGCACGATGCTGATCAGCCCCAGCGGGTTCGCCTGGTACACGCGAATCGTCTTGAGGCGGACCAGTTCGAGGATGCCCAGAAAAAAGGATACGATCTCGTTCCTCGACTGGCAATGCGCGACGATGTCCTCGAAGCGGATGGACCCCTCTTCCTTCAGGCGATCGAGGAGGTAGGCGATGGCGTCGGCGATGGTGAGCCGCTCGATGGAGAACTCCTGCGCGGCGTCCGCGGGCATCCGCGCCAGCGCGTCCTTGAAGGCCGTGATGAGGTCCGCCATCGACAGCTCGGTGATGACGAGCTCCTCCCCCGGGATCTCCTCCCCGAGGAAATCGCGGACGAAGACGTCCCGCCCCAGCACCGGCCGGTCGCCCAGGCGCGCCGCCGCCTCCTTGAACCGCTCGTACTCGATCAGGCGCCGGGAGAGCTCCTGGCGCATCACCTCGGGGTCCTCCTCTTCCTCCTCGTCCCCGTGGCGCGGCAGGAGCGACTTCGACTTGATGTGAACGAGGGTGGAGGCCATCACCAGGAACTCGCCCGCGACCTCGAGGTTCATCGTCTGCATCAGGTCGAGATAAGACAGGTACTGCTCGGTGATCTTCGCGATGGGGATGTCGTTGATGTCGAGCTTCTGGTCGCGGACCAGGTGCAGCAGGATGTCGAGGGGGCCTTCGAAGACGTCGAGGCGCAGCGGGACGTCCCCGACGGGGCTCGTGGAAACGTCGCCGGCGTGCCGCGCGGGATCCGGCATGTCGTCAGATCCGGACAGCGTCGCGGACCTCCGCCATCTTGGCGCCCGCCACCTCCCGCGCGCGGCGCGTGCCGTCGGACAGGATCTCGCGAACGGAGACGCCGCTTTCCAGAATCTCGCGGCGCT
>Ga0326597_10003051_pt1 | contig 24484 bp, 43 predicted proteins | sample RVTome_12_FD_203789 | JGI IMG/M metagenome (GOLD analysis project Ga0326597, IMG submission 203789) | Soil microbial communities from uranium-contaminated site in the Upper Colorado River Basin, Wyoming, United States - RVT100D185 | ecosystem: Environmental > Terrestrial > Soil > Contaminated >... | reverse complement strand
TGAATTATTATTAGAAAATGCAAGTTGGGTTGCGGATACCGGTAGATTCCAAAATATTCAAGAGAAAGGTATAGAGAGCGATACAACAAGCGAGATTGAATTGTTCAAGAATAATGTTATTATTGGTCGTGGTGCAATAATTGATTCAGTAGTATATAATTTTGATTTGCCACAGAAACAGAAATAAAATGAATCAAACCATATTAAGAATTGGCTACACTAATTCAAGGTTAGGGTCAAGGTCATGGTCAAGGTCAAGATCAGGGCCATGGTCAAGGTGATAATAATGACATTAAAGGACACAATAAATAATGCTAAAGAAGAAGCTCTAATAAGTCTTGAACATAGTGTTATTTATAGACATACTGATATTGAGTATGTTATTGAGATTGCTCATGTGCATAGTGCTTTGTGTAATCAATATTATCATCTTGTTAAAGAAGAAGTAGAACAAATGAAAAAACTATACAATAAAAACTTAAAATAAATGAGGTATTATAAATGAAAATAGAATTAGACAATAATGAAAAAATTGATTTAATAATAGATGATGTACGTTATGAAATAATTAAGGGATATTTAGGATTTAAAATAATTAAATATGTAGAAGATTTTGATGAATATATAAATGCGGAAAAAACCAAAGATGGAAGTATTGGTATAGATTATAAAGAGGCATAAAAATGCCATTAATAAATCCACAAATAAAAGAAAGTAAAGGTGTAATAGAAGTCACTATTATGAAAAAGACCGTTCTGCACATCTATCCTGATGGACAAGCACACATACAGAAACATTTATGCAGTGAATGGGTACAAGGGATGAATCAAATTTATAAGAAAAACGCTAAAGATAAAGCTATTCAGAAATCTAAGATTATGGATATTGGTAAGATAGAAGAATCTGTCCAGAGGGAATTATAATGATGGATAAACAGGCTTGGCATTTCTTTGTATGGAACTCATTTAACAGGAAAATCTTTAAAGATACAATAAATGTCACGAACATAACTAATGAGGGCAAAGAATATTTTATCAATGAAGTGACACAGATAAACGAAGATAACACAACAGAATTAATACCTGTTAATAGAAGATTCGTTAAAGCTAAAAAGGAGGATAAATTATATCTCATACCAAGAGAATATGTTACGCGGGATATGAGCATATATCCAGGCAAAAGGATACATTGTTACCTTAAACAAAGTGATGGGATAATATATCGGTTAATACAAAAACCTGAGATATTGCAATTAAAACCAGAAATGACAATCCCGTTCAGGATATTCATTGACGAAGTTTGGAATCCGATGGAACATTCAAGTCCGAAAGACAGGATTTTCTTAGCATTATTAAGTCATGCCACCAGTTATAAGGGTGTTAAATGCTGCATATGCAGTGAGCCTAGAAGCATGAAAAACTCTAATTTCACTGTTGCAAGGTATATACATAATAATATCATAAGACTAGGGAAACCTTCATATGCAAAATTATATCAAAGCTTATGCTATAACCAAACAATCCTGCCTGATGAGTTTACAAGCCTTACAAAAGCACAGATAAGTGAAGTTGAGGGGACGTTTGGTACGTTAGGCGATGAAAGTCCTGAACTGCCTAAGAACACGATGGCTATAGGTAATAATCCCAGTACAGCTGACCTGATAAGAACGAGTATAATATTTACATATCAAAGGAAACAAGACCTTAGCAAAGATAAAGCGTTCTTTGATGACATCTGGAATAATCCGGCAATGATCAAGGATAGGTACCCAGCATTACTCATTAAAGGTAAGGTGTTGGAGATTATGAAACGACCGAGCCCAGAAGAAGCTGAAAAGATTATGGAAGATAATTATGATAAATTAAGAATCATAGCTAAGAACAGGCTTTATTATTGCAAGAACATGCACTTATTAAAGAAACCATTTGATACTGGATTAAGTGTGTTTAATAATAATGGCAGGTATATGAGCAACTTTGAAGGTGTGTTTGATGCCTTATCAGCTTACTGTTATGACCAGGAAGAATATAACGAATGGCTTATTTGGATTAATCAGCGATATAAAGAATATGAAAGTATGGTTAATGGGAATAATTTTGAAAGTGATAATACTGTATTTGAGGAGATTAATATGTCGGGTGATTAAAATGCCATTAATAAAAGAAGATAAGAACTGGTTAAAAACTAAAGAAACAGATTATTGCAGTCAACATCATAAAACATACAGACAAAAAATGATAGGACGATACAGCTACATATTCAAAAAACCATATAAAGAACTACATGACTTTGAGAAAGGATTATATTGGTATTTAAGAATAGTAAATTATGATGCTTTAACGTCAGTATTTAATGATGATAATGTCTTTGCATGGGAACAAATACGAAGAATAGAAAATAAGGTAGATGCGATATTACAGGAAATGAAAATACCGTATCAATTAGTTGAAGATTATGCAATTATTGAGAAATCTAAGAATAGAACTATAAGCATTAAAAAGAATTATACAAAAGAAGAACTGGATGTGTACATATGAGAAAACTAGAAGAAAATACAAAAATCAATAGTTTTGAAGCTAAGTTAATTAAACGGTGTGCACCAGCTGTAATTTACGAGCTTTCAAGCGGGGAGTACATATATGGGTATGAAGTACATAAAGTGCGTAAAAAACCAGCGCGTATTGTTAAATTCGTTGATGGTAGAGTTGTTGAGTACCCGGAACGTGAAGTTTTGGCAAGTAATGAAGAATTTGGAAGATATGCTTGGTCATATACTAAATTAGAGAATGCCTTAAGAAAATACGATGAACTTAAAAAAGATTTGTAAAAAATGTGAGGGTAAAATGATGGGTGGATGTCAGGAAGTTGATGAGAATGGAGACGTAATTGATTGTATGCATATTGAGAATTATAGTTCATCATGGCTCGGTATTGAAAACAGGCAAGAAGATGATATCGGGTTTGTTTATATGATCAAGCATGGACAATCAGGTAAATATTATATTGGTAAAAAAGGGTTTTATCGTGCAGTAAGACGGAAGCCTTTGAAAGGACAGAAACGTATCAGGAAAGATAAGGTTGAATCTGACTGGGAATCTTATTGGGGTAGTAGTAAGAAGTTTCTTGAATATGCTGAACAGGAAGGTAAGGATAAGTTTGATAGAATTATAATGAGGTTTTGCAAGACTAAATCTGAATTATCATACGAGGAATTAAAGGCACAGATAAAACATGACGTACTTAATGACCCGTTAAGTTTTAATGGAATTATAAATGTAAGATTGAACAGGACAAAGTAGGTGGGATTATGGGATATAACGCAGATGCGGATAGAAAAAGATGGAATGAATTACATAAGGAGATGAAACTGGAATTTGAATCTGGTGGTTGTGATGAATGTGATATTGTTAAGAAAGCATTTATTTTATTAAATAAGATGGGAATAACTGGTATTGCTATAATGTGTACAAATTGCAATACTATATGGGAAATAAAATGAAGAAAGAGGTTAAAAATGGTTGAAGCAGAAAGTGAATATTTTTGGAAAATAACAGGATTACCAGTATTAAAAAACGGAAGAAATAAAGAAGATTTCAAAGGATTTATTGAGATGCATAAATATTATGATAATATTTTTCATAAGAATATTGGTAAAAAAGATGAAGAATAGAAACTTGAAAACCACTCAAGATAATTTTTGTGGTACTAAATCTTTTGGAAAAGTGGCTATAAATAAGGGATATTCATGTCAAACTTTAGATTTAGAACCTGAACATCAACCAGATATTATAGGAGATATATTACTTATTGATCCTGAACCTTGTTGGTTTGCACATTTTAGCCCACCATGTACAGGTTTTTCAGTTGCTTCAATAGGAACTCATTGGGGGGGTGGTTATAGGAAATACGAACCAAAAACAGAAACTGCAAAGTTAGGAATTAAAATATTAGATAGAGTAGCAGAACTTATTGCGAAACATAATTACAAGTATTGGACTGTTGAAAATCCGATGGGTGTGTTTAGAAAATTATTCCCTGATATTTTAAGAAAGCATGGAATTAATAATTTTAAAATGATAACTGTAACATATTGTCAATATGGTGATAAAAGGATGAAACCAACAGATATATTCACAAACATCCCTAATTGGCAAGGCAAACGCTGTAAGAATGGTAGTCCATGCCATGAAGCAGCACCAAGAGGTTCAAAGACAGGAACACAAGGTTTAAAGAATGCTAAACTTAGAGGCGTTATACCTCATGCATTGTTTCATGAAATATTTGATTGTATAGAAAAACTGGAAAATTAAGAGGGAAACAATGAAGAATAAACTTCCATTACCTAAAAAGTTTCATATAAATGTGGAGAATCTTACAGCGAAAGAGCAGTTGGGATTATTAAGTGTTATATTCCATTATTATGTTGATAAATTAAGTAGTGATAAAATAATATTATTGGAAATTGAAAAATGAAAAATAGAAACCTTGACCATAAAGATGATTGGGAAACACCACAATATATTTTAAAACCATTAAGAGAAGAATTTGGAGATATGTTTGATCCATGTCCTTTATATTCAGAATTTAACGGATTAATAATAGATTGGAAACAAACTAATTTTATTAATCCACCATATAGTAGGGATTTAAAAGAAAAGTTTATTAGAAAAGCTTATTCAGAATGGAAAAAAGGTAAGACTTGTATTTTACTTTTACCAGTATCAACAAGTACAAAAATATTTCACGAATATATTTATAATCAAGCAGAAATTAGATTTTTAAAAGGTCGTGTTAAATTTATTGGTATTAATACTTTTGGAGAGAAAGTTGTTAATAAATGTGGGATGCACGATTCTATGATTGTGATATTTAAAGGGAAACAATGAAAACAAGACTACAACAAAAATATAGTAACATCTCTTTTAATGCAGAGGAACATCGTTATACTGTAAATAATAAGATTATGATTAGTGTAACACAATTATTAAAGAAATACACTCCACCCTTTGATATTGATGGAAGCATAACAGCTAAACACGCCTTAAAGAATGGGATAACACCAAGAGAGCAAGCAGACTTATGGAAAGCAATATCAGAGGAAGCGTGTCTTAAAGGCACAGAAACACACCAAATCTGCGAAGATATGCTAAAGGGCACATACACCTACCCCAAAACAATAAACGTTGATTATAACGCCTTAATACGCCTCCTACATCCAGTATGTGAAGAAATTAAACAAGATTTATTAGCAACTGAACAAATCATATATAATGAATCGTTAGGTATTGCAGGAACAATAGACATACTAAGCATACAAGATAATAAGATATTAATAGGAGATTGGAAAACTAACGGTAAAGACATTATAATAGATAAATCTTATGGAACATTATTGCCCCCATTAAACCATGTACCAAATAATGATTATTATAAATATGCCTTACAATTAAGTCTTTATAGGTATTTATTAGAACTTGACGGATTTGTATGTAAAGAACAATCATTATTGCATATAAGGGAAACAGAAGTTAAAGAAATCCCTGTAATTTATCTAAAAGAAGAAATCGAAATGATATTAAAGGAGATGAGAAAATGATGAACTGGATAGAAAGATTTAAATTAAGAAGATTACAGAAAAGAATAATAAGAATGGAAAACATGCAAATAAAACTAAAATATTGGTTAAAACAAGATAGATTAGAAGCAAAAAAACTAATGAATAAATAATTAATCATAGTCATACTACAAGATAAGGTTTTTCAACACAAACACAAAAATCACCTCTTTTTACTTATCTTGTTGAATGAACAAGGACGGAGCAATAGCGATGATGTCGTCCCCTAATAAAAAAATGAGGCAATTATAAACTAAAATGGAACATGAAGTTATTGATAAACTTGTCCAAGAAATATTAAATTTAGACCAAATATTGTTTAATAAAGAATTTAATGGGGATATGCCTTCTACCGAACAGATTAGCGAATGGTATAGAAAGACTGGGGCAGAACATGCGTTAATTGCTTGTGAATGCTATAATGCTGCATGGAACATATCTGAAATGCTTGAAGGCATGGATACGGTTAAAATAAAAGAATTGTCCGAAAATGTTGGGATTATGGGATTGGCTAGTCATGCTGTAGCTAAACAATATAAATCTATTTGGAAAGAATTTAATAATGAATATTCGTATCAGATTGGACACGCATAATGAAATATATAATCATATTAGAAAATGTTAAAGTTAACATATTCATTAAAAGATGCAATAAATGCGATACGATGTCAGCAGTACATCAAACTAAATATAGCGAAAAATGCATTGATTGTTTAAATAAATATGTACCGATTCTAAGCAGCAGGACCAGTAATATATTAATAAGATATACTAGCGATTATATACTTAATGGCATGATTAATGGTTCTATTAAACAAATTAAGGTTATTAAAGGCATAAGAAATTCAAGATGGAACATTATTCCTGGTTACAAAAAAGCTAATGTATGACCAATACATAATTATGACTAGGGGGGTGGTTTTAGAGAATATACTGGGCATATTTCATTATTTTTGTCTATATAATGGCGATACATTCTTTTGTTTATCATCATGACAAAACCAGCATACCCTATCATTAGTATATGCTTCTTTACCGCAATTCGTGCATATCTTATCACTCCAATCTGGTTCATATGCATTATACAATTTAAATGGATCAGACGTGAATTTGCACCTTGTACATCTTATTAATTTAGTATCAAGTTCATGATATAACTCACCATTAATGCATTGTTTACAATATCCAAAGCATTCGCTACGGATACTTATTTGATTGTCTTTTAGCATTCATAACCACAATTACTGTCAAACATACCATGATAACTTAATTCTTCTGCAAGTTCATTGCTTCGTCTTATGAACTCTTCATTATTAATAACATAACAAGGGTTCTGTAAATCAAAGGCATAGCCATCTTTAATCTCGCCATTAGGATATCTTATCTTTAATTTAGTGCCGAATATTTCTCCTGTTGCAACTTTATCAAGAAATCCGTTAATGGCATTTAAAGGAGGTTTATTGCATTCCTCTAACACTTCTGCAATATTTCTCATAAATCCAGGCATACTCATTTTAATCTCCATTTTATTGTATCTATTAATTTATTGCTTTTCATAAGTATTAAAGCATTAGAAACATAATTAATACAATCAGAATCTATACTATAATTATCGCATTCTGTACAACGATATAATGCAGGATTATTTTCTCTTGTAACGTCCTGAAATGTTGTAGAGTTAGTATTATATGATTGTTTCCAAATGCAAGCATAATCAGATGCATTAATGGCAGGGATTATGTTTTGCAGCATTTTATGAAACTTAAGTACTTTATCTGTTAATTCATCGTTCATAGAATTTCACCTCATTAGGATTTGCAATGCAATATGTATGATTTTTATAACATATCTGATTATTACAATCATTTCTTATTATACATTCAAAAGAATCTGATAAATATGCTTTATTATCATTAAGTCCATTAATGTGATTAGAAAGTTCATTTACAAAGTAATCTGATAATTCAGTTAATTCATTACCGCATTTAAGGTTTGTTATCCTTGTCATTAAAATAATAATTGTACAATAACCATGATTATTGTAGCAATACCAACAACTGTACCGTTGAATACTTTAATCTGTGTTATGTCTTTATTTAAAGTTGAATGTTTAGCTGGACAATCAACAAATAAGATATTATCATGCTTTAAAAGACGACCGTTCATATCCTTTAAATGCTGTTCGATCTTAGCTAATCTTTCCCTTATATCCATAAGTATTTCTTGCTGATTGTTAGCCATCTATCTTCAACTTTATAATTTATTTATGATTAAGATAATTTAATCCAAATTTGATAATCGGTATAAGTGCAATATATCTTGGATCTTCCTGCCATACAACTATCAATCCTGATAATATCACTATAATTGCATCTTTAGCTAATTTCTTTAATCCAATCTTTAAGTCATAACCTGATTTAGTTTTAGTCATTATTATATTACTGATACTCCTCATATATAAAAGTTATTATTATTAAACATATAATTAAATAACAGGTGTGCAAATAAATCACACTAGTGCAAAAATAATGCACAACACCGAAAGAGTTATATATAGGGATTATGTCATTCATTCTACAACTAAAATACGAAAAGAACTCAGGACTGGTATTTCCAGTACAAATTCAAAGGTTTTTGACGGTTAAGGAATAAGTCGAATCCGCCCAACCAGGGTGTGCCACTACGAGCGATAAAACTAGGGGAGATGTAAACTTGATCGATAGTACACAAAGAATATGGATATATTCCTTCTATATATGATATATTTATTTTATAGGTATATATTGCATAATATTTTTGATATATATTAAATAATAAGGCAGAGGTCTGCTCATGCCAATGACAACTTTAACTCAAGAATCTTGGCATGGTATTTCTCTTAGCCATTAACCCTGGCGATAGCCAGTTATATTTAAGATATTATATAATATATTATATTCTTAAAAATGTTAATACGGTTATTAGGCTAATATATTAGCAATAGTCATAATTTTATAACTTTATTTAAATACATTATAATAATTAAACCAATATGTACATTTATCTAAAGCAGGATAAATACATTTATCTTGATATATGCCCGCATTAGCATCATAATCCACCCATACATCATCAATTAACACTTTATTCCAACCATGACCAATCTTTTCACCATTAACCCAAGTAACAAGTGAATTAATGTTTTTAGCTATACACACAACACATTTATCCCCATAACCCAATATATGCATCATGCTTTGAAATAATGTGGCATACCCTTCACAATCGTCATGCCTTGAATAATAAGTTATATTAGCGGGTATAAAATATTCTCTGCCACCATTAAATAAACTATTATCCATATCCCTTGTATAATAAATATGTTTATTTATCCAATTCTTAATATTATCAGCAGTTGTTTTAATATCATTGCCTTTTAGTCTCAGTGCTTGTTGTTTGATGTTCTTATCATTGATTATTATCATGCCATTAGGTGGAATACCTAAATTACCAAAATTAGAATATTTACCAGTATAATTTGTCCAGTTATATGGATTAGTCCAACCTTGATTAAATAATTGTTTAAGCTTGGATATTTCTATATCTTTATTATCAGAATCAAGTTTCATATCATTATATTTTATTGCTAAAGTTTTTAATGAAGTTTCAATTTTAATATAATCTAATTCTAAAAGTTCTAATTCCTTTATCTTATCCTGATAAAATGTTTCATATATAAATTGTTTTATACTCACTTTAAGCACCCCATACTTCCCAATATTCATTTTTAGCAGATACATCAGCGGAATTTCCACCACTACTTCCCCTAACTATTTTAAGATCCAAATCAATAGTAAATCCATTTGTTTTTTCGTCAGAGGTTGGTGTGTATTTATAACACCATACCGCATTATCATCAACATAATAAGGTTGTTGTTGGGTTATAGTTTTTTCAAATTTTTGGACACTATCTACAGTAATTTGAACATATGCTGTCCCTGCAGCAGTTGATGCTCCTTGACTTGATTCATTAATAATTGCTAAATCACCTCTTATAATAATATAATTACTTATTTGATTAGCACCTATAATTAATGTTCTTTTTGTTGTATATCCTGTAGTTCCACCTGCTGAATTTGCGTTTGTAACAATTTGTTGGGTATTATCTGTATTATCCATATTACTTAATGGCTGTAATATAGTTGTATTAAGATGTGTACTAAAACTAGTATCAACACCACTCACATAAATATAATCTTTACTTCCAGCCGTCATTTTATTATCATCTCCTTAATCATATTTAATTTTTATACTCGTTATAGTAGCATTACCTGTCGCAGTCAACTTATACTTTACTCCAGCAACACTATTATTAGTGAATATATGTTCAGTATTATTAGTAACCGTTTCCCAATTACTCCCACCATCAGCACTTAATTGAAGCGTTAAGTTAGTATCATCATCAACAATTAATGTTGCTTTAATGAACGAAGTATTATCCTTAGCAATAACCTTACTTTGCATTATTTCACCTATTGTGAACGTAGCATTAAAACTTGTACTTGTATTAACAGTATTAGTTGAAGTTACGGTATCTATTAATTCTGTATCTCTGAATTTCTCTTTAAAAGTATTATTAACATTAAGTAATCTTGAAGTTATTAAATCACCAAGACCAGTATCAAGCTCTAAAGTAGCACTATCCAACACTCCATTAACAGGATGATCAAGAGTAAAATGATTACCTAAATCTTGTGTTTCCCAAATTTCTGTTAATGCTTCAGATAATAATTCTGCACTAGATAACCCAATATAATTAAACACTTGCGTCTTTGTAACTACTGCCCTACTAAGTTTCTGATTATTAACAATCCCCTGTCCGATTACTGTACCTATTCCTTCTGCCATCTTTTAATTATTAAGTTTAGTTTCTACTCTAAACTCTTGCCTGATTTGATTATCTGTGCTTTTTAATATATTTATTGACTTATCATATATTAAAATGTTTCCATTAGTTGAAGCATCATACATGGCAACTTCAGATATCTTATATCCATTATTAGTTGAAGCATCAAGTACTGCAACGAATTTACATACAGCTAAATCTATACTTTTAGTTGTTGATAATCTGCTGCCTATTTCTTCAACCATATCAGTATCTGTAGCCGTTATATCCTTTCTAGTATTCCAATAATCCATCAAGATATTGCCTAATGCTATTGTATCACTAGTATTATTAGTTGTGAACGTTATCCTTAAATAATCAATATCAGTATCATCAACAGAACCATTCTCTGTGAAATCAGACCAGATACTTGATTCTATTCTTATCCAACCAGTATACAAATCAGCCTTATCAATGCTTAATTCATAATAATTACTGCTATCATTCCCTAACCAAATCTTCACAGTATCAGTACTTGTTAACTTAGCGAAATCTGTCTGATTATTAATGTTAAGCCAAATAACAAACGTATCATCAGAACTTAAATCAGCACTTGTTATTGTTTTCTCATAATAAAATGTTGTTGCTGAAGTTCCATTCTTGCCAAGATTAAGACTAGCAGTGCCTTCCTGAAAATTAGTTGTGTTCTGTGTTTCAGTATCAGCATCATCACCAGCAACCCACCCAGTATCAGCATCACACCTATCAAGTATCCTGTTAGTGCCAAAAGCTATATGTGTTGGTGGACTTGCACTACCATTAAACCAAGATGTTACAGTCTTAGCCAATAAATCTAATGCTGGTAAATTATTATCAGTGAATATCCGTTTAGTTATCTTAAGATAATTAGTATTATCAAGTACGACACCGTTACTCGTAACGTAATGGTCAAACATGTTCCCTGAAGTGATAGCATCAAAAGTTCCTGATTCTGTTATTGTTTCATCATAAAAATCAGAATCGGCGGGGTTAGTTTCGGAAGTGATTGTGAGCAACTTATCATTAACACTTGTTGATACACTACTCCTTGTGCCTATTTCTGTATTTAAACTTATATTAGATTCAGTTGCCGCGGTTGTTCCAGTACCAAAACCACAATAAGTTATCTTGTTAACGCTTTCACCTGTTAAGAATTTGCTTACAGCAGTAGCAAACCATGAAGTTATCATCCTTCAATCACCCTATCTCCTTCATCTTCAATTAATGATAAAGTAACTTGTTTCTCACCGTACTTAATCTCTTGTAATCTAAGCGGTCGATTAATGAGATTTCTGCTAGGTATATTAACTGTGTATTTAGTACCAATTTGAAACTGGTTAGTCCACCGCATAGTTATATCAATGTTCCATGCTGGTGCAAGTGTGCCCTGTGCAAACATTGAAGCTAACCACTGTCCTTTACTTTCAGCTTGACTTACAAGTTCAGCATTAAATTGAGAATCACTGCCAACAGTATTATATTGTACAGGGTCAATATTTTTATAATTTGCACTTTTTTCTGGTTGTGTCGTCCAGGTATAATCATACGCTGTAGGGAATGGGTCGCCAGTGTATGAAGCATCAGAATTAAAGCTTGAACTGTTAGCTTTATATTCATCTGTCCATATATCAGTTGAAACATCTTTAGTCATTTCAATCATATATTTATACTTGAACCCAAACTTACCAATAGATACGGGGTCATAATAAACATTTTCTATTGGTTTACCTTTCAAATCATTCCCGCAGTTATATATTATGAAATTTTTAATATTATCTTTAGCTCTACTGATTTTAATGTTATTAATTTCTAAATCAGTATTACCTTCATCAATGACTGTACTTGATACAACTTCTGTTTTCTTAGTAACTACAAGCTTAGACGTGCCACTACTACTATCAATATAAAAGTAATATCTGCCATCATCAGTATATTTCTCGCTGCATAACTCTTCAAGTATTTGATATAATGGTTTATAATTAGTTGTGTACGAGATTATGGGGAATGAATCACCCGTAAATGTTTGTGTGCTTGAATCCCATTTCGCACTAGGATTAGTGTTATCCCATAATATCTCTCTAGAACGTATAGAAGTGCCTATTAAAGCGTGTGGTGCTGAATCCTTAACCTTATCAAGAATAGCTCTAATAACCTCTACAAACGTCTTATTCTGCCCTTCAGTACCAACAGGTATCATATTATCAAATAATATCTCAGCCCAATTAAAACCTTTAATAAGTAACGTTCTTTTCCCACCATCCAAATCTTCAGAAACTTCACGAATAGTACCTTCAATAAGTAAATCAGTAGTGGCACCAGTATCAGGAATACCACTACGTTTCTGCCATATTCTTATAAGGTCATCTTCAGAAAAACCATTCTTATTATTAAAGAAAGTATTATTAGTGTTAGGTATTCTAAGTGTGAACGTGTCTTTCTTTGTACCTAACCCAATATTAACATTTTCTATTATAGAATTATCTGTAATATCATTAGTCGTACTACTCCAACCATTCCCAGATTTTGGGTTATGAAGTATTGCTTTAGCTAAAAAACTTGCAGTCATACTCGTATTTCTCTTAATGTTATATTATACACAATCAAATGTCTTCGTTCAGCATCATCAGGTAAACTGAAACTTACACTATCAACAACCACAGGGATTTCTGTACTGGAATTATCGTAAGTTTTCCAATTCATCTCTGTTATCCCGAAAGGTATTTTAACATAAGTAACGCCTGTCATGTTACGCCATAACTCATATAAGTAACCAAGATTAATTTCACTTAACCCTGATACTGCCCATAACGCTGCAGTATTAGCATAATCATTAGTATCGATGAATCCTCTTATGATATGTACAGGATTTTCAATACCAAGTATATCACCTTTACTGATAACAAAACTTGTACTGCTACCAGCCCTTTGTCCTTGTATCGGGTCAATCTGATTCTTTTTCTTTAACGCACCAGGTGTGAACCCAGCACCCACCATGTTAATGTATCCAGTGGTTGTTAATTGGTCATTCTTTATTTGTATATCTGTAGCTGTCATAATTATCCACTCGTTATTGATTTCAATTCATCCATCCATTTAGTAACATCACTCGCACCTTCAACTTTCATTTCAGCTATATTAATATTAGTTACTGGTGCTGAATCATTATTAGTTGTAGTTGTTGTTTCTTGTGGACGTGATTCAAGATATTCTTGTTCTTCCTGATTATACTTCTCCATTGCCATATCATTCTGGTATTTAGCTTGGAAATCCGCCCATGACTCCGCAACTTCCAAACCCATAGTAGGTTTCCATTCAACAGCCTCAGTTAACCATTTTGGCTGAACCCATGTATCATCCCTATAAGCCTTATATTTAGCATATGCTGTTAATAACCATTGGAACGGTGTTATTATTGCTGTTACAAGAAAATCACCTATCCTGGCGAATATTTGCAATACAGCATAACCTAACTCAATAAAAGCATTCTTCCAACTCCCAGTTTTCTCTCTAAGTTTTGTCATAACCCATAAGAAAGCTATTAATGAAACTGCCCATAAAGTTGCTAATCCAATACTTGGAAGTAAAGGTTTAACTTTAACCCTATATAAGTTTTTTAATCCAGTTGTTAATTTTCCTATATTTTCCGTTAATGTTTTAATACTTTCTAAATTTTTAATCCAATTATAAAATTTTTTAAGATTAGGTAAGGTTTCTCCAAAGAACCTAGTAGCACTACCAACACCAAGATTCATCATACCAAACAAGAAAAACACCGTACCAACAACAATACCTAAATTAACCAACCACGAAACTAACCACGGAACAGCATCAGATAACTTCCTTAATCCAATCACCATACCAAGTAATACAGTATTAAAAAACCAAGAACCACTTACAGCTTCACCAATCTTGAATTTCAAGTATTCCATCTCAGCCCTGAACACACTCACAGCTTTACCAGCTTCAGTTGTTCCTTCAGTAATCTTCATGTATGTATCAATACCAGCTCGTCTAATTTCCATGAATGTACGTTGTATTTGCATACCAAAAAACATTACACCTAAAGCGTTCATATTAAATCTTTCTTGGATTTTATTAAGACTAGCAGTAAAAGATTTTTCCATCTTTTTACTTGTTTTATTCCATTTACTAGTTTCAGTGATTACAGGTTTATAACTATCCCCTAGTTTTTTAGCCATACGATTAAATTTAGCCATACCTTTCTGTTTAAATTCTTGTGTAAAACTTACTCTAAAATTCTTTTCTGCTGACATAATAATCACTTCTTCATCTTTTTTAATTCTTCACGTTTACGTTTAATAATCTCTTCCTGTAATTTAAAAAATACTGGTATTGGCAAACTTAAAATGTAATCATAAGTCCAACCATACCTTTCAGCGAATAAATCAACCCAAAAATAAATGTTGAACTTATGCTTCTTTCTTCGGTTCAGTATTCTGCTTAGCATTAGCCATCATCAATTTCATCTCTTCAATTCTCTTCTTCTGTGAATCGTCAAGTCCTTCAACATTGCCACTCATATTAACTTCTAATAAAGCATCCTGAATAAATGTTAAATTCTTGATTATGAACGCATTTAATAATTCTTCATCAAGTTCAGGATAACTGTTCTTAACGAAATCCTTGATTAACCCAAACATCTTACCACTAACATCTTTATCGAATATAGCTTTCTCATCTTTTTCAAGAGCACCGCTAATCTCCATCATAACAGGCAAATAACTAACATCTAAAGGTTTAAAAAAAAACTTATCTTCACCAATCATAAACTCTTTTCCTAATATCGCATTTCTTTTAAATTTCTCAACATCCATTCTTCATCAATCTCCGTTTCCTTTTATTATTCTACCGCCAACAGTACGCCTAACCTTCTCCTGTTTGGGAGTGCTAGTAATTAACTGTTCAATAGCATCCAATCTTTTCTCAATCATATCCAACCTTTCAATATCCAACTCGTTATTCAAAGCTATTGTACCATCAAGCAACGCTTTCAAACAAAACCCAAAATGACCACCGAAATCATTATTAGCTAATTCAGTAAATGATTGTGCAGTAGTCTTAGGTATTTGTTTAAGATAAAGAAAAGTATATTTACTATCATACCGTTTCTTAACGTCAAGTATTATACCTTCTTCACTCATATTCATTCACCCTTAACTAAAACTAAGTACAGGTAAGTTTCCTGTTGCATCAACTTCATCAGTAGCAATATTAGCTGCACCTGCTTTAGTGAACGCTGGTCCTTTAATTGTTACTTCACCCATTAACCCATCACTTGTGCTAAAACTGAAAGGTGTTGCTGTAACATAAGCGTTCTGGAAAGCAATCCTGTACCCTTCAGTTGTTGTAGTGCCTAATGTTGCATTTGCTGGTAATGTGGTTGCCCACATAATAGCTACAGTATATTTATTCCTATTACGTGTATTTAATACATGTACTGGCATTGTATTATCTGGTGTTGATTGTGGATGTAATCTCTGGAAAAAACCATCCATACTAGCTTGTGTTTCTGTTCCTGAACCTACAGGTGTAATTTTTGCACTGAACTCATAATCTCCTTCAGGTTTCCATTTAACTATCCTACCGCCACTCACTGTAGGTTGTCCTTCAATATCTTTCTCACCAGGTTTAATATCAAAACTCTCTGTTATCAATGCGAAATTCTGTTCTGTTACACCATCATATAATGTGAGTAACGCAACTTCTTCCCATGATTCTTCAGTCATATTTGTTGCTGTCATATTTAATCATCTCCTTTATTATTCTTTTTTTTGTTAGGTATTTGTTTAACCTTTATTTCATAAACTAACTTTTCTAGTTGAGAACTCATAATCTCTTTTTCAATCTCAACAACTTCACCAGGTTTAATGATTAATCTTTTACCTGTATCGTCAGTTGCATTAACATCACATGTACCTATATTTCTATATTTGTTCATATTGTCACCACCATTTTAATCTTATAAACATTCTTACTCATAATCTCCCTAACAGCTTTCGATAATCCATTACCTAAATTATTAGTTAATTCATTATTAATATAATTCACTGATGAATTATTAGCAGTTTCAATTATACTCTTACCAGTCTTATCTTTCCTGCTTTGCACATACAACGAACCTTTAGGATTACTTGCAGTACCATATATTTTACTACCTTTACTGCCAGGTGCACGTTGTCTTGCCTTCCAACCATCATCATTATAACTCCAATTACGTTTAACCCAATTCTTAACTCGTGTATGTTTTAAACTCACCCAATGTGGTTTTTGCAAATCATACCATATACCCTTCTGTGGCACCGATACAGTAACATTAACAGTTTTACCTCTAGTAACCTTATTAATCTTGGATTTAGCTAAACTTGATTTCCCATCACGATTCATCATATTATTATATTTCTGTGACCAATGTCTGCCTGTACGACGCATAAGTTTCTCAAACTCATATTGTGTTTTAGGTGCAAGTTCATTACTTAACCTGTTCAAATCTGATTTAAGTCGATTATAATCACCAGTTAACCTAACTCCTGTTGCCATTAGAACACCACCTTCTTATCTTCAAATGTTAACGTGAACGTTCTAGTAAACACTAAATGGTCATTTATCATGTCAAGGTCACTATCAGTACTATCTAACTTTATGTTTTGTACACCTAAAGCCCTAAGTGATTGTTTAACAGTATCAAGATTAAATGTCCTTTGCATATCATCACTTATCGAATTAAGCCATTTCTGACCATTACCTGGTTGATTAGGTGTCCCATCACTTGTTTGGTCACTTGTATGTATCTCAAGATTAATAGTATATTTAATTCGTTTACGCTGTTGATTAATACTATCACGAGATTGTATTAATGTCGGTTGATTAACGATTATGTAAGGAAACTGATTAAAATTTACAGATTTAATTTGTGGTTGTCTTGCATACACGAATTTTCTGCTTCCAGAAGAATTTGAAGGATCATTAATATATGTACGATTATTAACTATATTATAAATGTTATTCCACGCTTCGGTGTATAAATTCGACTTATCGATTAATGCCATTGTTTTTAACCTTAGTTAATTATAATAAAGATAAATATCCTTAGATATTATCTGAATGAATGTGAGTATTTAATTTTATTAATCTATCAATTTCTGGCTGTAACTTCTCAGCTGATTGCGGTACGAACCCATCAATACCATTTATTAAAGCTTTAGTTATCCCAAGATTAATCAACTCTTGTGCAGTAATTAATATGCATAAATGTGTTATCGTATCAGGTATCTCATCATATCCTACCTGTCCTGTAAACCTTAACCTGTTAGGTACAAGGTAATTAGGTGCTTCACTGAAAGCGTCAGTTGTATTAGTGAACGTTAAATCCCTTAATATTGTAATTCTGCCAGTACTTAAATCCAAGTCATAATCAACATCTTTTTCTATGACTTCAAATACTGGCTCACTGCCTTCTGTTGTATTGCTAACTTCAACAACCCAACTATTAACTGTTAATCCTGTTGCATGTGCGGATACACTTGTACAGCCTGTGAATGTTGTTGATGTTTTACCAGTATAATCTATCCTGTCAGTTCCTATAGATATTGAACCAGAACTAGGAAATCCGTTAGTACTTACAACTGTTATTGTAGTATCATCAGCAGTTACTGCACCGTTGAGCGTTGTTGTAACGTCAGGGATAGGATATTTATTTGTATAATATTCTCTATCATAATCTCCTTTGCCTTTATGCTTTTCTTCAGTAACTTGTTCATAATCTGGTGTGGCATCAGTACCATCAGCCCAATGATTATTAGTTAATTCATCTATCATACTCTGACTTCTATCAAGAATACTTTGTATTTTAGAATTGTTAAATAAAGTATTATATTCATATTCAGCATAAACCCCATCAGTACCTATTGCTGTAGCACCAGCACTTGTTAATGTTATTTTACTTCTATCAATATTAATAGTGTAATGTGTAGTTTCTGTTAATGCGGTTTGTGTTGCTGTTGCACTTGTACCATGTGTAAGTGTTAATGTACCACTAATTAATTTATTCTGTGCTAAATATAATATATCACCTGAATTTGATGCTGAACCTTGTTCTTTAACCTCTTCAAGTGTTGGAGCAGTACCGCTAACAAATGCAGGGATTTTCTCATTAATATTAAGAAAATCTGCTACTTGACTTGGTGTTGAATAGGTTGCTGTCATCTAATTAATATCCTCATGTAATTACAACTTTACCAAGATAAACTTTACTTACTGATACTGGTATAACTATAACTTCACTGCTTGTAACTGCAAGGCTTAATAATTGTGCTTCAATTGCAGATTCACTAGTTATATCAACATATGCGCCTGTTACTGTTGCTGTCATTATCGCTTACCTCGTCTTGTAACTTTTTGTTTTTTAACTTCATTCAAAACTTTACCAGCTATACTAGCATCTTCATGGTCAATTTTATTATCATTGTTAAGGTCTAATTTAATTTCTTCTACAAGTTTAACTTTTGTTGAAACCTTATCACCGCATACAGGACAGAATCCTTTATCAGTGATGTCTTTCCCTTTATAATTACAATTTATACATTTATACATGATTATCATTCCTCCATTAAAATATAATAAAAATAAATATTAAGTTTAAAATACTGCACCGCCTTTAAGACCTTTATCAATAAGTTCTCTTTCGGCTTTCTCTTCAGCTTCTCTAGCTTTACGTATTTCTTCTCTGATACCAGGTTTACCTACTTCATCACCGCATACAGGACATTTACCGTCTAAATATCCGCAACCTGCACATTTCTGTAAACCTTCTTTGTTAAGTTTGTGCACTTCTTCTTGAACAACTTTACCATTCTTAACTATGTCTTTCATGATAAAACTTCCACGAGTTTTACAGCTCTTGCTTAATTCATAACCGTTCCATGAACAGTTAGTACATTCATATTCCATATTTGATTTTACATTCTCTTCTTTCATTTTCTATTCATCCTCCATAATTTAATAAAAATAAAAAAAATAAAATTATTCTTAAAGTCTACCAACACAATGTAAAGCTATTAACACATCAGTCATACCTGCTGCATTAATTGTAACAGTTCTGCCGCTGATAGTGCAGTTTATTTCACCATCGTTATCAGCTTGTGCAGTTGCATATGCTTGATATACAGTACCTAATTTAGAAACGTAAGTTTCACCATCAGTTACTGTTAAATTAACATAATCGTGTGCTAACTCACCTTCAAATCTCGTTGTTACCGTTGCTGCTGTCATCTATTTACGCCTCATAATAATCAATGAATACGTGTGCTGTACCAGCTGTTGCTTCTGTTAATGTTACTTTAGCATCATCAGAATCGTATGTTACTACATCAATTGCATATGCATTACCTGTAGCTTCTCTTATTGCTCTCCATCCGATAACTTGTGTAAGTTCTGCTGCACTAAGATAATCTGATAACAAGAACCAATCGTTCTGTGCTGCTTTAGTACCTTCAATATATATTGTTTTAATTCGTCTTCCAGTAGCACCTGCTAAGATGTTATTGTAAGGCATATCAGTTTTACCAACTTGTGTTGGTGTTATTACCGCTGCTGTCATTTTTATTTATCCTCCATGAATTTTATTGATTTATTAAAAATTAAAAATAAAAAAAGCTACTTATGTAGTAGCGTTGCCGTATATTTGTACCATTCTTCTTGGTGCAGTGTTAAATGTTGCTAGGTATGTTTTAATGAATCCTTTTGTACTGTCACTGTCAATACCCATCATAACAACTGTTGGTGGTACGAATATTGCAACTTTATGTGTTGCCAAATCTATCATGAACACATCATCTGAATTACAATCTTTGTCTTCAAAGAATGGATAACCATCAAATGACATCATACCTTCAAAACCAAACCGTGATGATGTTGGGTAATGCTGTTGTGCTGCATCATAGATACCACGCAGTTTATCGCCTTGTACGAATGAACTTACGTAAATAACATTACTAGCGTCTGCTCCTTCTGTACCAACAATTTTCCTTTTAGCTGCACGAAGATTTGTTATACTTAAATCTGCACTTGCACCATTGATATAGTTGTCAGTAGTTGTTGTTGAAGCTAAACCGTTTGCTTGTGATCTTGTTTCACCGTATAATGTGGTGTTACCAGCTTGGTCAGTAATATATTCAAAACCTATTACTCCTGCTGCAGTTTCAAGTCCAACTTCTGCAAATAATGCTAAATTCAATACTGCCATTAAATCTTCAGTACTTGATGCGATTTCAATCTGTAATCCGTCAGATACTGCATCCATGTCACCGTCAACTTCAAAACCAACTGAATATTTCTTCATTTTAGTTTGGTACTTTAGTCTGGTTCCATTGCCAAGATTTATTGCGTTACCAGTATAAGCACCAGCTGTTGAGTTTGCAGCAGTTTTAACTTTAAATGTTACCATATTGCTGTTACGTCCTGACCAGTCTTCTTTAGCTAAAAGGTTCCATGTAGTTGTTTTCTGGTTCAAGATATTGTTTATTATTGGATCATATACATCAGACAATTCTGCTGCTGATAAGTTATATAAAGCATTATCATTAGTTGTTAATCCAAGACCTTTCATTTCAATTCCAATAACTCTATTTGATTTTGTTGATAAGTCTTTAATTGACATATCATACCCACCAGATTTTGTTCTGTTAATTGATTTTGTACTAACTTTAAATGCACCAATCTTATCTGCCATCTTACCTGCAATTCTTAACTGTGCATCAATTGAAAGTTTAGATTCTGGTTTAAACATTTCTTTATATTCAACCAATTCTTTAATTTCAACATCTTTGTCTGAACCTTTATTTTCACCATTGTTCATTGTTTTATTTTCAACTTTAATGGTCTTTAAAGATTCTTTTACTTCTGCCATAACCAATTCTTTCATTTCTGAAATCTGTTTAGCTTTAGCTTCCTTCTCTTTCATCTCTTTAGCATAAGCAATTAGTTCAGCGTCTTGTGCTGATAACTCTTTAACTTCTACTTTTTCTTTTACTTCTGTTGCTTTTTCGTCAACATTAGTATTTTCTTTTTTTTCCATCTTATAATTATCCTCCGTTATTTTATTTATCTTTATCTCTTTAATCATAATAGCATTCTCGTTCATTGGCTGACTTGCAAATGTTGCACCTTCAAGTATTGTACCAGTATTCAATACCCTTTCAATGTAACCATCGCGTTCATATTCTGTTACTGCATTAGGAAAATATTCATGTGTAACTGGATTCTTTGTTGAAAATTCAATACTATAACTGTCAAGAAAGCCATTATTTATCCTATAATCTATCTGTGGTGCATCTTCCCTAGTTTCATCAATAGGTGTTAACCCAAACAAACCATACTCCCCACCAGGTAAAGGAAGTACTTCAGCTTCAATTATTTTCCCTGCAACATGAGGTATCCTGTTATGATTAACACTCATCTTATTAGCTCGAGGATTACCTGCATTAATTTCTTCTGCCCATTTATCAAGGGTTTCTTTAGCTATCCTATCACGAACATAAACATTACGGTCAGAATCATAAAACCCACTATCAAGGTGTGTAGTTGCAATATATCCTTTAGGTATTTTCTTATTGCCAATTTGTTTAAATTCATAACCTGTTACAATAGAAAATCTTTCTTTCTTATCAAGGGATTTATTTTTATTTTCTTCACTAGAACTTAATTCTTTTTTTGATTGATTATGTATGTTTTGCATCTGTTAAACACGGATTATGCACAGAAATAGTGTTTGGATTAGCCGTTAAGACTCACTATTCTGGCTAATCCATATTTAATAATGAATAAGCTAATATATAAAAGTATCTAATTATTATTGACTATTAATTGTTACTAATTTGCTGAAATTATTATCTAAAACTTTATTTTAGGTGGACTTAATTTTTTAACATGTTGTCCTATACTTCCGTCAAGTGTAAGATTTTCTAGTAAAATATTCCATACATCAGCAGCAGCAACGAAGTTTGCTAAAATTGCTGAAACAGGTAATGCATCCGCCCAATACCCAAACTCTCCTACATTAACTGCATCTGCGACTGGAGCTACTACATCATCAATATATACATTTCCAGAGGCAGCTTGAACAGTAAAAGTCAATTTTAACATTCCGCCAGTTCCTGTTGTTTGTGTAGCTTGAACTTTAAATTGTTGCCAAGTGTCATCTATGTCTGAAATAGTGTGTGTATCTGCTGTTATTCCTAATCCAGATAAGGTGACGTAAGGCAGATTAGTGCTTCCATATGCACTATCCTTTTTAATATACCCTGAAACTACAACAGGCAAATCAGATGGTGCGAAAACATTAATACTAAACTCAAACGTTTCATCTGCAGAAGACGGTTCTATTCTCACAGCTGGGGCAGTTGATTTGTAGGTTGTATTATCTCTGTATAATAATCCTGTTGGTGTATGAATTTCTTGAGATAATGGACTTCCGTTTTTATTTGAAATGTACATTTTCCAAGTTGAAGTAGTATTAATAGACATATTAACAGCCTCATTTGTAACATTAAAAGTACAATCATTGAATTTAAATTCACCTGATGACCCACTTCCTGATGTTACAAAATAAGATAAAGTATCACTAAATGTTCCGCTAGATAATCCCAAAAAACAATTATTAAAGGTTGCTGCACCATGGTTTAATAACGGTGGAGTATCAAGAAAATAACAATTATTAAAAACAAAGAATTGACCAACAGAAAAATTAAAAGAATTAACCGAACCGCTTAACCAACAATCATTAAATATACATCCAATACCACCATGTGACCAACCAGTATTTGCTGCATTACTTGCTTTATAACATACATAATCGTTCATTGTAATGATAGAACCTTGTCTAATAGAAATTCCGGTTCCACCAACTAAATCATAATTGGCAGATTCTTCTATAGTAATTCTTTTATTAACATTATAAAAATCAAATCCATATTGTCCTGTTTCTGTTGTAAATATATTTCCAATCGATTTCCAAATTGTTTCTGCTGCTCCACCACCATTTATCCGAAATCCATATTTATCTGAAATGGCAGTTGAACCTATATAAAGTGTGTGTAAATGTTGTACTTCTCTAGTGTTTTCAGTAGTGGAAGAAGTATGTATTAAATTAACATAACTCTCATAAGTAGTGTTATAAGCACTTATTATACAATTTTTACTCATATTACTACATCTTGTAGGTGTGGCATGAGCATAACTTAGATTAGTTGTTAATGTAATAGTTGTCCCTGCTATCCCTTGAATTACCATTTTTTCACTATGACTGCTATCACCATCTGAATGCATAATTACAATCTCATCTCCAATAACCCAGCCTGTTGCGTCATTAACAACAATATCAGCCTGACCAGAAGCTGCGTCAGCGGTTAAATAAGTATTTGTTTTTTTAGTATCTCCATAAATATAAAATCCAGCAGCGTCATAATTACAAGTTAAACCCCATTTTCCATTAGATAAAGAAGCACTATCATTAAGATAAAGTGTTGCAGTATAAGCAGCAGGGATAACATCTCCTTCTTTACCCATATCAAACTCTCCAACACCAGCAGGACTGACACCATCGCCAATTTTCAATTCGCCCCTAACTCTTAATGTTGAGTCTGCTGTTCTTGAAAATTTTAAAACTCCGTCAACATTAACAGCTGTGGAAGTATCATCACCCCATTCTATACTTGTTGTATCAATAGTGATAGTATCGCCAGAAACAATATTTACTTTATCACCTAATATTGGGGCTACTCCACCTGACCAGCTTGCACCTGCTGAAGCGTTTCCACCTCCTGTTCCGTTTGAATTTATTGTTGTCATTTTAATTTATTTCCTTAGTTGTATAACTTACACTTATGCCAGCTTGAGCTGTATAAGTGTATAATGATTGACTTGCTCCAAGTGCCGCTTCAAAAGGTTGACCG